>Ga0307301_10000456_pt1 | contig 11596 bp, 10 predicted proteins | sample ER_DNA_182_FD_194506 | JGI IMG/M metagenome (GOLD analysis project Ga0307301, IMG submission 194506) | Bulk soil microbial communities from the East River watershed near Crested Butte, Colorado, United States - ER_DNA_182 | ecosystem: Environmental > Terrestrial > Soil > Floodplain | place...
ACGGCCAGCTCGAGGAGGTGCTGACCCGCGACGAGCTGCTCGACAACCTGATGCTCTACTGGCTTCCCGGGACCGGCGCCGCCTCGGCCCGTCTGTACTGGGAGAGCATCCGGCAGGTGAACCGGTGGATCTCCGGCCCGGTGACCGAAACGGTCGCCGTGCCCACCGGCTGCTCCATCTTTCCCAAGGAGCTGCAGCGCCCGTCCCGGCGCTGGGCGGCCAGGCGCTTCCTCGACATCCGCTGGTGGAACGAGCTCGACAAGGGCGGCCACTTCGCCGCCTTCGAACAGCCCGAGCTGTTCGTCAACGAGGTCCGCGCGTTCTTCCGCCTGGTCCGGTGACCTGAGGGCTACATCCGTTCCGGGGCGTCGACCCCGATCAGGCCCAGGGTGTTGGCCAGCACCTGGCGGGTGGCGTTGACCAGCCACCAGCGGGCGCTGGACAGGGCCTGGTCGTCGCTGAGGACCCGGCACTCGGCGTAGAAGCGGTGGAAGGCGGCGGCCAGGTCCTCGGCGTAGCGGGTCAGGCGGTGGGGGGCGCGCTGGACGGCCGCCACCAGCACCAGCTCCTCGAAGGCGGCCAGGCGGCGCAGCAGGGCGGCCTCCATGGGATGCTCGAGCAGGCCCAGGTCGGCCTCCTCGAGCGGGGCGGCCGTGAACCCGGTCTCCCGGCCCTGGCGCAGGACGCTGGAGATGCGGGCGTGGGCGTACTGGACGTAGTAGACCGGGTTGTCCATCGACTGGCGGGTGACCGCCTCGACGTCGAACTCGATCGGCGTGTCGAGCGCGAACCGCAGCATGGTGTACCGGAAGGCGTCCTTGCCGACCTCCTCGAGCAGATCGTCGACGGTGGCGATGGCGCCGGCGCGCTTGCTCATCTTGGCCGGCTGGCCGGCCCGCACCAGGCTGACCAGCTGGCTGATGTGGAACTCGGCGGTGTCGTCGGGGTCGCCGAAGGCGCGCACGATGGCCCGCATCCGGGGCACGTACCCGTGGTGATCGGCGCCCCAGAGGAAGATCAGCCGGTCGAACCCGCGCCGGCGCTTGTCTCGGTAGTAGGCGGCGTCCGCCCCGAAGTAGGTGGGGGCGCCGTTGGAGCGGATGAGCGGCCGGTCCTTGTCGTCCCCGAACCGGGTGCTCTGCAACCACACCGCCCCGTCGCGGTCCTCGACCACCCCCCGCTCACGCAGATCCTCGACGGTCTCGGCGATGGCCCCGGTCTCGTGCAGGGTGCGCTCGGAGAACCAGACGTCGAACTCGACGCCCAGCCGGGCCAGGGTCTGCTTGATCCCGTCCAGCATGCGGCGGAACGCCCAGGCGGTGATGCGGGCCCGCCGGTCGGCCGGGTCGAGGTCGGCCAGGGCGTCCCCCTGCTCGGCCTGGAGCTCTGCGGCCAGGTCGGCCACGTAGGCGCCCTTGTAGCCGTCGGCCGGCGGCTCGGCCGGCCGGCCCTGGAGCTGCAGGTAGGCCGCCTCGACGCTGGCTCCGAGGAGCTCGATCTGGGTGCCGGCGTCGTTGAAGTAGTACTCGCGCTCGACCTTGTGCCCGGTGGCGGCGAGCAGGTTGGCCAGGGCGTCGCCGGTCGGGGCCAGGCGGGCGTTGCCCACGTGCAGGGGACCGGTGGGGTTGGCCGAGATGAACTCGACGTTGACCCGCTCGCCGCGGCCGAGGTCGACCGTGCCGAACGAGTCACCCTCGGCCAGGACCCGGCGGACCAGGCCGGCGAACCAGCGCTGGTCGAGCCGGACGTTGACGAACCCGGGGCCGGCCACCTCGACCCCGGCCACCCAGTCGGGCAGCTCCAGGTGGGCGACCATGGCATCGGCCACGGCCCGCGGCGGCGCCTTGGCCGCCTTGGCCAGGACCAGGGCCACGTTGGTGGCCCAGTCGCCGTGCTCGGCCAGGCGGGGCCGCTCCAGCGCCGGCTCGGGGACGGCGTCGGGGTCGAGGGCGAGCGCCCCGGAGGAGGCCGCCCGCACCAGGGCGGCCCGGATCAGCTCGGCCAGGTCGCGCTGGACGGGGAGGACGGCGGTGGTCATGGCACTCCAGGCGTGGCGGCCCCGCGGTCCTGCTGGGCGATGATGCCAGCCACCAGGTGCAGGAGCTGGATGGGGTCGAACGGCTTCGTCACGTAGGCGGCGACGCCGAGGTCGTTGCCCTTCTGGACGTCGGATTCCTGAGCTCGGGCCGACAGCAGGACGATCGGCACCGGCCCGCCGGTGGTCCGGGCGAGCCGACGGGCGACCTCCCAGCCGTCGAGCTTGGGCATCATGATATCGAGCAGCACCAGGTCGGGATGGAACCGGTCGAACAGCACGAGCGCCTCTTCGCCATCCGAGGCGACCTCGACCGCGTACCCCTCCAGTTCGAGATTGACCTTGAGCAGCTGCTGGATGACCTGATCGTCGTCAACAACCAAGATGCGAGCGTTGGACATGCGGGAACGACCTGATCAGAAGAGTCCGGGAAGACCGTGCGACGCGGGTCCGCGGAGCATAGCACAGGCCCAATGACCTGCAGGTTCGCAAATGCGGCGAGATCGCCGCGACGAGGCGTTCAACCGCTGGGAAGTGCCCCTGGCCGACTTGAACGGGCGACTTTCTGTTCCGGAGGCAGTAGCTCTATCACCCCCCGGGGGGAGATGGCCTCGAACAGCTTCGCGGCTGGACGGCACCCCGCGCCACCTTCGACCTGGAACTGGCCCACCTGGAGGTATTCTCGGCCCGCCGCAGCGGCCATTTCGGCCAGCCATGGGAAGCCCCCTGACGACCCATTCCGTCAAGCGGGAACAGAACGTGCTGAAGCACTCCTACCGCTTCTGCACCAAGCGATTCAAGACGGATCTTCGGGAGGGCGAGATTCCGAGGCCAAGATGGGCCGATGTCAACTTCACCGAGGAGGGAAGGGAGGCTGGACATTACCGGCAAGGGACGCGAGGAACGGTGGGTGCCATTCGCTGGCCGCCTGGGGCAAGACGCTGGCCCGTCAGCACCAGCTGCACCCGAACCGCCGAGTACCTGGTCGTCAACCACGTCGACCGCCGGTGTCTGACCAAGACACCTTGGGAAGCCGTGACCGTGGCGTTCCTGCGCATCGGCTATGGGCCATCGCCGAGGTGGCCACGCTGATGGGCCAGGTGCGCCTGACAGGACTCGAACCTGCGACCTCCACGTCCGGAGCGTGGCGCTCTCTCCGTGCTGAGCTACAGGCGCGTGAGGGGTGAGTGTAGCGGAGCGGGAGCGCGGCCACCAGCCGGGCTTGCTCGAACTCCTGTTCGATGCGAACAGCACCGCCATGCGGCGGAACCCCAAGCCTGTCAGTTCGACGGCTGTGCCACAACTAGCGGGCACGCGGCCACTGCTCCAGTCACCTGTGGCAACTCGACCAGGGCAAGGAGCTAACACCCTGCGGGGGCCACATGGGCGGCGGCAAGCGGGCTGTGACTTTCCAGGCTGCGACCGCAAGGGCCAGCCGCTACGGACCATCGGCGGGGGCCGCTGGGTCGACCCCAAAGGCTATTTCTGGATCAAATGCCCTGTCCCTGGTCACCCGAACGCCAAGCGGTCGGGTGGCTGGATCGCCGAGCACGTTTGGGTCATGTCACAGATGATTGGTCGGCCGCTCCGCCCTGGTGAGACGGTGCATCACCGCAACCTCATCAGGAGCGATAATAGGCCGAGCAATCTGGAGCTATGGACAAGCCATCAGCCGAGAGGGGCGAGAGTGTCGGATATGCTGGCCTGGTGTCGCTGGTTTCTCAGCGAATACGAGAGAGTCCTAGAAGGCTACTGGGGCGCCTCTGCGCATAGATGGGAAGGAGTTCCCGGAGATGACCTCAGAGGGCTGATGGGAGGCGGCGGCTGTTCGATCCCGAGGCCTACCTGATCATCCAGTTCGACCAGCGGGGCTGCGGGCGCAGCACGCCGCACGCCGGCGACCCTGGCACCGACCTGTCGGCCAACACGACCCACCACCTGATCGCGGACATGGAGCGGCTGCGCGAGCACCTCGGCGTCCGGCGGTGGCTGCTGTGGGCGGGTCCTGGGGGTCACCCTGGCCCTCGCCCACGACCTCGTCGCCGCCTACCACCGCCTGCTCAACGGGTCCACCGACCCGCCGTCCGCGAGCGGGCGGCGCGCGACTGGTGCCGGTGGGAGGACGAGCTGCTGTCGAACGAGGAGGGGTGGCGGCCCAACCCGCGCTACGACGACCCGGCGTTCCGGATGGCCTTCGCGCGGATCGTGACCCACTACTTCCACCATCACGCCTGGCCGGCCGCCGAGCTGCACCTGGTCGCGACCGGCCACGCCGGCGGCGAGGAGATGACCGCCCGCACCCTGGAGGCGACCAACCGGTTCGCGCGGCTGGACTCCTAGGTTGTCCTAGCCCCGACGCAGCACCCGCCGCAGGTACGCCTTGCGGTCCAGCGGGTCGTGGTCGGTCCGGGGCCGGGTCGGGAAGGGACCGCGCACCGGCTGGTAGCGGTCGAAGGCCGTCTCCAGCACGCCCTCGCCGCGGGTCAGGGCCGACAGCTGCTGCTGGAGCTCGTGCATCCTGGCCGCCGGGACCTCCCCATCCAGCAGGTACGACGAGCCCCGCGGGACCGGGGTGCCGGGGACGGCGTCCAGCCGGGCCAGGACGGGCAGGACCGCCCCCAGGGTGTCGTCCGGGACCTCCAGGCGGAGACGGTGGATCGGCTCGCAGACCACGGTCCCGGCCTGCCGCAGCGCGTCCATCAGGACCAGTGGGGTCAGCTTGCGGAAGTCCTCGCCCGTGCTCGAGATGCTCTTGTTGAACGGCTGGTGGCCGAGGCCGTGCTTGGCCAGGTAGCCGGAGTGGGTCATGGCCACGGTGCAGTCGGTCACCTCCCAGCCGTAGAGGCCCTGGCGCAGCGTCTCCCGCACCGTGTCCTCGACCGCGGCGAAGAACGCCAGGGGCATCGAGCCCAGCTCCGCCTCGACCCGGAACCGCACCCCCGACCCGGCGGCGGCCGGCTCGACGCGGAGCCCGACCGTGGCCAGGAACGGGTTGGGCGCCTTGTGCAGCCGCTCCACGGCCGCGCCGCCGCCGAGCGGCCGCTCGACGCAGATCGTGGCCGTCTCGCGGAAGCCGACCTCCAGGCCGAAGTCGGCCACCAGGGTCGCCCCGATGACCTCCTTCTGGATCTCGCCGTAGAGCGAGACGTACACCTCTTGGCGGAGGTCGTCCTGGCGCAGGTCGATCAGCGGGTCCTGCTCGGCCAGCTGGGCGAGGGCCACGTGCAGGGCGCCCTTGTCGGCGGGACGGCAGGGGACGACCACCGTCTCCAGGGTCGGCGGGTCGAAGTGGTGCCCGGGGCCGGTGGTCCGGGGGACGCCGACCTGGTCACCGACCCGGACCTCGTCGAGGCCCCAGAGCTTGCCGATCTGCCCGGCGGCGATGGACGGGCGCCGGACGGCCGCCGAGCCGTGCTCGAACACGCCGATCGCGGTGACCTTGCCCTCGCCGCCCTCGCCGTCGCGGCCCAGCCGCAGCCGGTCCCGCACCCGGACGGTCCCCGAGAACAGGCGGACGTAGGCGACCTTCTCCCCGGCCGGGCCGCGCTCGATCTTGAACACGGCGCCCGAGACCGGGCCGGCGGCGTCGCCCTCGGCCGCGGGCAGCAGCTCGCGGATGCCGGCGGTCAGCGAGGCCACGCCGGCGCCGGTGACCGCCGAGCCGAAGAACACCGGGTGCACGCGCGCCCGCCTGGTCCGGGCGGCCAGCCCGGCCCGGAGCCGGCGGTGGGAGACGGCCGTCTCGTCGTCGACCCAGGCGGCCAGCAGCCGGTCGTCGTGGCCGGCGACCAGCTCGACCAGCCGGGAGGTGAAGCCGGCGTCGGCGGCGGTGGACGGCGTGACCTCGGCCCCGCGGGTGCCGAGCCCGCCGACCGAGCCCATCGGGATGACCGCCAGGTCGAGCTTGTCGGCGATGGCCCGCAGCACGCGCTCGTCGGCGGCGCCGGCGCGGTCGATCTTGTTCACGAAGACGAGGGTGGGGATGCCCAGCCGCCGCAGGGTCCGCATCAGCACGCGGGTCTGGGGCTGCACGCCCTCCACGGCCGAGACGACCAGCACGGCGCCGTCGAGCACGCTCAGCACCCGCTCCACCTCGGCGATGAAGTCGGGGTGGCCGGGCGTGTCGATCAGGTTGACGGTGACGTCGTCGATGGGGAACGACACGACCGCGGACCTGATGGTGATGCCGCGCTGCCGTTCCAGGGCCAGGGTGTCGGTCTGGGTGCTGCCCTGGTCGACGCTGCCGGGCCGGTCGATGACCCCGGCGGCGTACAGCAGCCGCTCGGTCAGGGTCGTCTTACCGGCGTCGACATGGGCCAGGATCCCCAGGTTGAGTGTTCGCACGGGGCGTCATGTCCTCTGGGTCGATGGCTCCTCTCCGGGTGGACATGGACGCCTGCCGCATCTCGCTCTCCTGTTCGCTCGGCCGTGGCCCCAGTGCAGCAGACGGCCACCCGTGGGAGCAACCGATTTGCCGGCCGGCCCGGCTGGTAGCCTCTCGTCCGATGACCACGGGCGGGCCCGATCGGGACGACGAGGAGCGGCCGCTGCGGCGTGCGCCGCAGCTGGCGGTGCTGCTGGAGGGCGGCGACCGCAAGGGGCTGCTGCACGACATGACCGCGGCCATCCTGCGCCACGGCGGCGACATCGTGCTGGTCGAGATCATCGAGCGGGGCGCCCGCAGCGTCGTCTACTGGGAGCTGGACGGCATCGACGACCCGGAGGGGCTGCAGCGCTCGTTCCTGGAGATCGACGTGGTCGAGTCGCTGCAGCGCCTGCCCACCATGTACCAGGTCTGGGGCAAGCGGATCATCGTGGTCGGCGCCGGCGCCCAGGTCGGGCAGGTCGCCATCGGGGCCATCGGCGAGGCCGACCGGCACAACATCCGGGGCGAGAAGATCAGCGTCGACACCATCCCGATCGTGGGCGAGACCAACCTGGCCAACGCCGTGCGGGCGGTGGCCCGGCTGCCCCGGGCGGTGGCCCTGGTCCTGGCCGGCTCGCTGATGGGCGGGGAGGTGACCGAGGCCGTCGAGGAGGTCAAGGCCCGCGGCATCCTGGTCGTCTCCCTGAACATGGCCGGCTCGGTGCCCGAGCACGCCGACCTGGTGGTCACCGACCCGGTGCAGGCCGGGGTGATGGCGGTGATGGCCATCGCCAGCACCGCCTCCTTCGACATCGCCCGCGTCCGCGGCCACCACTTCTGACGGTGCCACCCGGGTAGAGTCGGCCGATGACCGGCACCGGGCTGCTCCTCCGGGGCGGGACCGTCTACGACGGGCTCGGCGGTCCCGGGCGGGTGGCCGACGTGGCCGTGCTGGACGGGCGGGTGGCCGGCGTCGGCGGCGACCCGCCGGCCGGGCTCCGCCGGGTCGACTGCGACGGGCTGGCGGTCGCCCCCGGGTTCGTGGACACCCACGCCCACTCCGACCTGGTCCACCTGCTCGACCGGCCGCAGCCGTTCAAGCTCCTCCAGGGCGTGACCACCGAGGTGGTGGGCAACTGCGGGCTCACCTTCGCCCCCCTCGACGCCGCCTCGGCCGAGGTCGCGGCCACCCTGTGGAGCGGCCTGGCCGGCGGCGTCCCGATCGAGCCGGCCGGCTTCGGCGAGCTGGCCGACCGGCTGGACCGGGCCGGCCCGGCCAACAACCTGGCCCTGCTGGTCGGCCACGGCACCCTGCGGCTGACCGCCAACGGCCTGGAGGAGCGGCTGCGCCCGGGGGCCGCGGCCCGGATGGCCGCCCTGGCCGCCGAGGCCTTCCAGGCCGGGGCCGTTGGCCTGTCGAGCGGCCTGATCTACGTGCCCGGCAGCTACGCCGACACCGCCGAGCTGGTCGCCCTGGCCCGGGTCGCGGCCGCCCACGGCGCGGTCTACGCGACCCACATGCGCAACGAGGGCGTCCACCTGGACGCGGCCCTGGAGGAGGCCGTGACCATCGCCCGGACGGCCGGGGCCCGACTCCAGGTGTCGCACTGCAAGGCGGCCGGGCGGGCCGCCCACGGCACGGCCGGCCGGCTGCTGGAGCGCCTGGCCGCGGCCCGGCTGGACGGCGTCGACGCCCAGGGCGACCAGTACCCCTACGACGCCGGCGCGACCGTGCTGAGTTCGCTGCTGCCCCCGGCCGTGGCCGCCGGCGGCACCGCGGCCATGCGGACGCGGCTGCGCGACCCCGAGGCCCGGGCGGCCCTGCGCGCCCAGGCCGAGCGCGGCGGGGTCGCCGACGGCGGCTGGACCCTGGCCGACCCCGGCGACGTGCTCCTGACCGGCCACCGCGACGCCGGCGTGGTCGGCCGCACCCTGGCCGATGCGGCCGCGGACCGCGACCCCTGGGACACGCTGTGCCGGCTGGTCGCCGACGACCCGGCGGCCACCATCGTCATCCGCCTGATGCGCGAGGACGACCTGCGGGCCATCATGGCCAGCCCCCTGGTCGGGGTCGGGTCCGACAACGGGCCCCCGGGCGGGCTCGAGCACCCGCGGACCTGGGGCTGCTTCCCGCGCCTGCTCGGCCGCTACGTGCGCGAGCTGGGCGTCCTCACCTGGGAGCAGGCCATCCGCAAGGCCACCTGGCTGGGGGCCCGCCAGTTCCGCCTCGACGGCCGCGGCCTGCTGGTCGAGGGCGCGGTCGCCGACCTGTGCGTGTTCGACCCGGCCACCGTCGGCCACGAGGGCACCTACCTGGACCCCGACGTGCCGGTGACCGGGATCGAGCACGTCGTCCTGGCCGGAGGGCTGGCGGTCGAGCACGGCCGCTACACCGGCCTGCGTGCGGGCCGGGTGCTGCGCGGGGGCGGGGCGGCCGCCCCGGTCCGATGACCCGACCCCTCCGGGTCGACGACGAGCGCCTCCGTCACCTCCGGATGCGTGCCCAGCGGCTGACCGGCCGCCGGCCCCGGGACGTGGACGAGGTGGTGCGGGCCGTGGGCGGCCTCCAGGCCCAGGACACCCCGGCGTCCCGGCTGGCCGTGCGGCCGCGCGGCACCGGCCTGGACGAGGCCGCCGTGCGCCGGGCCTGCAACCAGGACCGATCGGTGGTCAGGACCTGGGCCATGCGCGGGACCCTGCACCTGGTCGCGGCCGAGGACGCCGGCTGGCTGGTGGGCCTCCTCGGCCCGGTGTTCGCGGCCGCCGACCGGCGCCGGCGCCTCCAGCTGGGCCTGGACGACGGCCTGTGCGAACGTGCCCTGGAGGCGCTGCCGGCCGTGCTGGCCGCCGGCCCGCTGTCCCGGGCCGACCTGGTCCGCGGCCTGGCCGCCGAGGGGGTCAGGGTCGACCCGGACGGCCAGGCCCCGGCCCACCTGGTCGCCTACGCGGCCCTGCGCGGCCTGGTCTGCCGCGGCCCCGACCTGGACGGCGATCAGGCCAGCTACGTGCTGCTGGAGGACTGGGTGGGCGCCCGGGCGAGCCGGACCCTCGACCCCGACGACGCCCTGGCCGAGCTGGCCCGCCGCTACCTCGGCGGCCACGGCCCGGCCGGGCCCGAGGACCTGGCCGCCTGGTCCGGGCTGCCGGTCGGGCGGGCCAGGCGCGCCTTCGAGCTGGCCGCCGGCGAGCTGCGGGAGGTCGAGTGGGACGGCCGCCGCCTGTGGGCGCCGGCCGGCGCCGCGACGCCCCGCTCCCGCGCCGGCGAGCCGGTGGTGCGGCTGCTGGGCCGCTTCGACGACTACCTGCTGGGCTGGCGGGGCCGCGAGCTGGTCCTCGACCCCCGGTTCGCCCGGCGGATCCAGGCCGGCGGCGGCTGGGTCCATCCGGCGCTGGTGGTCGACGGCCGCGTGGCCGGCACCTGGCGGGCCCGCCGCGCGGGCGGCCGGCTGGACATCACCGTGGCGCCGTTCTCCGGGCGGCTCCCCCGCGGGGCCCGGCCCGCGCTCGAGGCCGAGGCGGCCGACCTGGGCCGGTTCCTGGCCGTCGAGACCCGCCTGGCTACAGGACGGCCGTCTCGATGACCAGGTCGCCCTCGGCGAAGCGTTCCGGGCGCAGCGGGTGCAGGTCGAAGGTGCGGCAGGCGCCAAGGGTGACCAGCTCGGCCACGGCCCGGCCGGCGGCCGGGGAGTGCATCACCCCGTGCCCGCCGAAGCCGGCGCAGTGCAGCAGCGCCGGCACCTCGGGAGCGGGGCCGATGACCGCGTGGTGGTCGGGGGTCTCCGGGTACAGCCCGGCCCAGCACTGCCGCGGGTCCAGGGGCAGGTCCTCGAGCAGGGGGAACCGGTTGCCGACCCGCTGGGCCAGCTGCTCGAGGAACCTCGGGTCGACGGTCGTCTCCCAGGACGGCCGGTCCTCCGGGTCCGACCAGGCGACCACGAACCCGCCGCTGGCCTCGCGGCGGAGCAGCACCCCGGTGTCGAGGTCGACGCACATGGGGATAAGCTGGGTGGGGCCGCCCGGCTCGCGGACGTAGGCCAGGTTGCGGCGCACCGGCGCCACCGGCAGCTCGGCCCCGAACAGGCCGGCGACCCGGCCGGCCGCCGGCCCGGCGGCGTTGACGACCGCGCCGGCCCGCACCGTGGTGTCGCCGGCGCGCAGGTCCAGGCCCCCGCCCGGGGCCGGCTCGACGGCGGTGACCTCGGCGCCGGTCAGGATCCGGGCGGCCAGGCGCTCGGCCTCGGCCCGCATGGCCGTGACCACGCCGTGGGGGTCGAGGAAGCCGTCGCGGCCGTGGAAGGTCGCCGCCCGCAGCCCCTCGGGGCGCAGGAACGGCACCAGCTCCAGGGCCTGGGCGGGGGTCAGCCAGCGCACCTCGACGCCGAGGGAGCGCTGGAGCTCGAACGCGGCCGCCAGCCCCTGCTCGCCGGCCTCGGTGCCGCACAGCAGCAGGTAGCCGGTCTGGTGGAAGCCGAGCAGCCCGGTCTCGGCGTCGAGGCGCTCCAGCTCGGCGATCGACCAGGCCGAGAACTCGATGTTGGCCCTGGTGGTGAACTGGGCCCGCACGCCACCGTTGGCCCGCGAGGACGAGCCCTGGCCGACCGACGCCTCCCGCTCCAGGACAACGACCCGGTCGACGCCGGCCAGCCGCAGCTCGCGGGCCACCGACAGCCCGATGACGCCGCCCCCGATGACGGCGACGTCGACGGTCTCGGGCACGCCGCCCGGCCCGTCAGGCGACCGGGGCCAGCCGGGCCTTGGCCGTGGTGGCCAGGCGCTCGGCCAGGCCGATGAGGCCGATGCCGAGCAGCAGGTGGATGACCTGGACCAGCCAGTGCAGGGAGCCGGTCAGCAGGCTGGTCTGGGTGAGCCCGACGATGACCACGAGCAGGCCCCAGACGGCGGCCACGGCGACCAGGCGGGGCTCCACGCCGGCCCTGGCGGCCAGGAGGGCCTGGGTCCACAGGGCGAGCACGAGCAGGATCCCGAGCAGCTGGTGGAGGTCGACCAGGCCGGTGGCGTTGCCGGTCCAGAACAGGACGCCGAGGGCCAGCTGGACCAGCCAGACGACCCGGATGCCCATCTGGATGGCGGTGATGGTGGATCGCATGGTGCTGCTCCTTTCCTCAGGCGAGCCAGCCGGGGCGGACCAGGCCGGACTCGTAGGCGAACACGACCAGCTGGGCCCGGTCGCGGGC
>Ga0307301_10000465_pt1 | contig 11545 bp, 9 predicted proteins | sample ER_DNA_182_FD_194506 | JGI IMG/M metagenome (GOLD analysis project Ga0307301, IMG submission 194506) | Bulk soil microbial communities from the East River watershed near Crested Butte, Colorado, United States - ER_DNA_182 | ecosystem: Environmental > Terrestrial > Soil > Floodplain | place: USA...
CGGGGTCCGGTACTTGAGGGCGATCCGGGCCGCCTCGACCGCGGCGTGGAAGCAGTCCGAGGGTGTGCAGGCGGCCACCACCGGCACCGGGGCCTCGCCGTTGCGGCCGTACAGCACCTGCAGCAGGTCGGCCTGCTCGGTCTTGGTCGGCATCCCGGTCGAGGGCCCGCTGCGCTGGATGTCGATCACCAGCAGGGGCAGCTCCAGGGAGACGGCCAGGCCGATGGTCTCGGCCTTGAGGGCGATCCCGGGCCCGCTGGAGGTGGTCACCCCCAGCGACCCCCCGAAGGCCGCGCCCAGGGCGGCCCCGACCCCGGCGATCTCGTCCTCGGCCTGGAAGGTCCGCACCCCGAACGCCTTGTGCTTGGACAGCTCGTGCAGGATGTCGGAGGCCGGGGTGATCGGGTAGGCGCCGAGGAACAGCGGCCGCCCCGACAGCTGGCTGGCCGCGACCAGCCCGTAGGCCAGGGCCAGGTTCCCGGAGATGTTGCGGTAGGTCCCGGGGGGGAGCCTGGCCGGCTTGACCTCGTAGGAGACGGCGAAAGCCTCGGTCGTCTCGCCGAAGTTCCAGCCGGCCTTGAAGGCGGTCACGTTCGCCCTGGCGATCAGGGGGCGGGTGGCGAACTTCTTCTCCAGGAAGGCCACCGTGGCCTCGGTCGGCCGGTGGTACAGCCAGGACATGAGCCCGAGGGCGAACATGTTCTTGGCCCGCTCGGCCTCCTTCTTGGAGATGTCGAGCTCCTTCAGCGCCTCCAGGGTCATGGAGGTCAGCGCCACCTCGTGGACCTGGTGGTCGGCCAGGGTCCCGTCCTCCAGCGGGTTGGAGGCGTACCCGGCCTTGTCGAGGTTGCGGGCGGTGAAGGAGTCGGTGTTGACGATCAGGCTGGCCCCCTTGGGCAGGTCGCCCAGGTTGGCCCGGAGCGCCGCCGGGTTCATGGCCACCAGCACGTCGGGGGCGTCGCCGGGGGTGAGGATGTCGTGGTCGGCGAAGTGCAGCTGGAACCCCGACACCCCGGGGATCGACCCGGCGGGGGCGCGGATCTCGGCCGGGAAGTCGGGCAGCGTCGACACGTCGTTGCCGAACGCCGCGGTCTCGCTGGTGAAACGGTCTCCGGTGAGCTGCATGCCGTCACCGGAATCGCCGGCAAAGCGAATCGTGACGCGATCCAGCACCTGGACCGGCTTGGTCATCGTTGATTCCCTCGATTCGGAACGGACGGGTCACCTGCACCCGGTCGCCGCCAGCTCGAGGCCGCCCGGGGCGCAGCGCACCCCGCCCCCGGGGGGCAGGGGGCCGGCAACCGGCCCTCCCAGCATATACCGATCCGTTTGAGAAGCTCTGGAAGCCGCCCGGCCCCGGGTGGCGCGATCGCCGGGCGCCGGTCACCATGCCGGGAGCCCCTGCCACCCGACCCGACCCCGAGGTGAGCTCCGTGACCGACCGGCCAGCCGACGACGCCGTGCCCAGCGCCCGCCTGCTGGTGGCCTACGTGTCCGAGGACGACGAGCTGGACCACGTCCGCGACGCCGCCGTGGCGATCGGCCGCCGCGGCGGGTCCAGGGTGATCCTCTACGACCGCGACTCGGCCTCGGCCTTCAGCGACCCCATGCCCAACCGGTGGGCCTCCCAGGCCGAGGGCGCCCAGTTCGGCGACCCCCTGTCCGACCAGGAGCTGGTCAAGCTGGGCCGGGAGCCGTTCGCCCGCAAGGTGGCCGCGGCCCGCGAGGCCGGCGTCGACGCCTGGGGCTGGCTGGCCTCCGACCACGGCACCGACGCCATGGTCAGCTACGCCCGCGACCACGGCGCCGACCTGATCCTGCTCCCGGCCGACCTGGAGGACCCGGGGCTGGGCGAGCGCCTCAAGGGCGAGACCGTGGACAAGGCGGTCGAGGAGGTCGAGGAGACGCCCACCACCCTGGCCGTGGTCCTGGTCGCCCCCGACGGCTCCACCGAACTGGCCGCCGGCCGCCTGTAGCCGCTAGCGCGGCAGGTTGAGGAGCACGATCCCGGCGCTGATGCAGGTGGCCGCCAGGACCCGGCGGCGGCCGAACCGCTCGCTGAACACCAGGGTCCCGATCAGGGCGGCGACCAGCACGCTGGTCTCGCGCAGGGCCGCCACCACGGCCAGGGCGCCGCGGCGCTGGGCCCAGATCACCAGCCCGTAGGCGGTCAGCGACAGCGCCCCGGCGGCCACGCCGACCCCCAGGCGGCCGCGCACCCTGGCCGCCAGCCGGTGGCGCCGGGTGGCCAGCGTGTACAGCGGGATCGGCAGCCCGCCGAGCAGGAACAGCCAGGCGACATAGCCGAGGTCGGTCCCCGAGCGCCGCACCCCCAGCCCGTCGGTGATCGTGTAGGCGGCGATGGCGACCCCGGTGGCCAGGGCCAGCCCGACCATCGGGTGCCGGTGGCGGGCCGCCCGGCCCCGCTCCAGCAGCAGCACCAGCCCGCCGCAGACCCCGACCAGCCCGGCCAGCTGCCAGGGCCCCAGGCGCTCGCCCAGGAACAGGCCGGCGACCACGGCCACCAGCAGCGGCGCCGTCCCCCGGGCCAGCGGGTAGACCTGGTTCAGGTCGCCCACCTGGTAGGACTGCATGAGCAGGACCTTGTAGCCGGTGTGGAGCAGGACCGACAGCCCGAGCAGGGCCCAGCTGGCCCGCGCCGGCCAGGTCGCCAGGGGCAGCAGCAGCGCCGCCAGGACCATGGCCGTGAGGTCCAGCAGCACCACCATGACCAGCCGGTCCTGGCCGTCCTTGAGCAGCGCGTTCCAGGAGGCGTGGAGGACCGCGGCCACCAGCACGGCCACGACCACGGCGGTCCGCGAGCCGGCAGCGGCGCCCGGTCCCGCGGCCAGGGAGAGGCTGGGCAGCACCATGGGCCGGTCAGGCGGAGGCGGTGATCAGGGACGCTCCCTGGCGGAGGTAGGCGGTGGCGCCGACCTGGCGGAAGCCGGTGAGGGCGCGCTGCAGCTGGGCGGCGCCGGTGGCCTGACGACCCGCGGCGAGCAGCCGCTCGGCGGCGCGCAGGCGAGCGAACGCCTCGTCGGGCAGGGAGCCGATCTGGGCGTACCGCTCGGCCGCGTGCTCGAAGTCACCGCCGGCCATGGCGGCCGCCGCCTGGAGCCATGGCGTCGCCACCATGCCCCTGGTGGCCGCTTCGAGCTCGCCGCCCCGCCCGAGCGCCTCCAGGACGACGGCCAGGTCGACCGACCAGTTGGGGACGCCGACCATGGCGATGCCCTGGGTGGCGAGCGTGGCCAGGAGCTCGTCGGCGTGGGCGCCGGCCTCCTCGACCCGTCCGGCGGCGAGGGAGGCGCGGGCGTGGAAGGCGAGCGACGGGTCGAGGACCGGGGGGTCGCCGACCTCTCGGGCGAGGGCCAGACCCTTGGCGGCGTCCTCGAGCGCGGCCGGCACCTCGCCCCGGGCCAGCCGGATGATGCCTCGGACCTGCCGGCACGAGGTCTCGACCTGGTGGCGGGTGCCCGACTCGGACTCGGCCACGAACTCGTCGGCGACCCGGGCGGCGGCGTCCCAGCGGCCGCGCCAGTAGTCCTCGAGGACGCGCTCGGCCACCAGGTGGCGGACGTAGCTGCGGAAGCCGAAGCGTTCGGTCATCCGGAGCGCCTCGGCCTGGAGCTCGAAGCCACGGGTGAGCTGGCCGAGCTCGACCAGGGCGCTGGCGCTGGCCAGGTTGATGTAGGCGACGACGCTGTCGGGGGAGGTCATCTGGAGCGAGGCGGCGACGGCACGTTCCAGGTCGCCGAGCCCGGCGAGGTCGCCGGCGCCGAGGCGGGCGGTGCCGATGGAGCTGAGCACCCGGGGGCGCAGCCGGTCGAGGCCGAGGTCGTCGACCAGGGTGAGCGCGTCGGTCCCGACCCGGATGGCCTCGGCGTTGTCGCCGGCCAGCATGCGGTCGGCGGCCAGGTTGGCGAGGGCCAGCGCCTTGGCCTCGGATGGGCCCCCGTCCTCGAGGAGCGCGGCGGCGTGCCTGGTGTGGGCCAGCGAGGTCGGCTGTGCGCCCCGCCAGGACGTCAGGCGGGCGAGCAGCACCTCGGCCTGGGCCGCCGACTCGCGGTCGCCGGCCGCGAGCAGCCCGGCGCTGGCCTCGGCCAGCTCCTCGTCGCCGGCCTCTTCGGCGTGGTAGAGGGCGGTCCCCAGGCCGAGCAGCAGGCGGGGGCGTTCGGGGTCGCCGGCCGGCCAGCGCTCGAGGGCGGCCCGGTACCAGCGGGCGGCGGCGGCGAAGGCGTTGAGCGCGAACGAGCGGTCGCCGGCGTCGCGCAACGCCACCCGGGTGCGTTCGGCGAGCCCGGCGGTCGCCGGGCCGGTCCCGCCCGCGGCGCGGGTCAGCTCCAGCGCCTGCAGATAATGGTGGGCGAGCACCTCGGCCAGGTCCTCGACCCGGCCGCCGGCCTGCTCCTCGATCCAGGCGGCAGCGGCCAGGTGCTTGGCCGCGCGGGCGGCCCGGGGGATCTGGGCGTAGGCGACGTCGCGCACCACCATGTGGCGGAAGGCGTGCTCGGCCTCGCCGGCGACCGAGGAGGCGCGCATCGGGCGCACCAGCTCCTTGCGCGACAGCTCGTGCAGCGTGTCGCGGACGGCGGCCTCGGTGCGCCCGCCCATCCGGCGCAGCGCGCCGGCCCAGAAGACCTTGCCCAGCACGGCCGCGTCCTGGAGCAGCGCCTTGCGCTCGCGCGAGAGGGTGTCCAGGCGGGCGGCGACCAGGGCATGGACGGTGTCGGGGAACGGGACGTCGGCGCCGTCGACCAGCTGGAGGGTCCGTCCGCTGCGGTGCAGCAGCCGGCGGTCGGCCAGCATGCGCACAAACTCCTCGGCGTACAGCGGGTTCCCGCCGGCCCGCTCGACCAGCAGCGCCTGCACCGGCGCGGGCAGCACGGTGGCGTGCAGCAGGGCGGCCAGCAGCCGGGCCGTCTCCTCGTCGGTCAAGGGGGCGAGGTTGACCGTGGTCGTGTTGCGCTTGCCGCCGGCCCAGCCGGGCTGGCGCTCGTACAGCTCCGGCCGGGCCGTGCACACCACCAGCAGCGGCACCTCCTGCGACCAGTCGGCCAGGTGCTCGAGGAAGGCGAGCAGCGCCTCGTCGGCCCAGTGCAGGTCCTCGAAGACCAGCACCGCGGGCCGCTCGGCCGCGATCGACTCGAGGAAGCGGCGCCAGGCGGTGAAGGCCTCGTCACGGGCGGCCGGTGAGCTCGGCTCGACCCCGACCAGGGGCAGCAGGCGCCGGGTCAGCCACTCGCGGTCCTGCTCGCCGGGGGCCACCGCCGCGTCCAGCTTGGCGGCGGCCTGCCCGGGGGTGTCCGACTCGAGGATGCCGGCCTGGGCCTTGACGATCTCGCCGAGCGCCCAGAAGGTGATCCCGTCGCCATAGGGCAGGCAGCGGCCCTGCCGCCAGGTGACCAGCTCGGGCCGGGTGTCGAGGTGGTCCAGCAGCTCCACGACGAGCCGGCTCTTGCCGATCCCGGGCTCGCCGACGATGGTCACCAGCTGCACCGAGGTGTCGCGGACGGCGCGCTCGTAGATCCCCTGGAGCAGGGACCGCTCGAGCTCACGCCCGACCAGCGGGGTGGTGTGGGCGCGGGTGATGTCGATGCCGAAGCGGGCTCGGGCCGCCCGGGCCCGCCACAGCGCGACCGGCCTGGCCTTCCCCTTGAGCGGGACCGGCGCGAGCGTCTCGAAGTCGAACACCTCCCGGGTGGCGAGGAAGGTCGCCTCGCCGACGACGACCCCGCCGATCGGAGCGGCCGACTGCAGGCGAGCGGCGGTGTTGACGACGTCGGCCAGGATGCCCTCGTTCTGCTCGGGGCCGGCGTCGAGGGCGACCAGCGCCTCGCCGGTGTCGATGCCGACGCGGACCTGGAGCCCGAGCCCGGCGTCGCGCTCGTTCAGGTCCCCGATCGCCTCCAGGATGCGCAGGCCGGCCCGGACGGCCCGCTCGGCGTCGTCCTCGTGGGCGACCGGGGCGCCGAAGACGGCCATCACCGCGTCGCCGATGAACTTCTCCACCGTGCCCCCGAAGCGCTCGACCTCGTGCCGCAGGCGGGCGTGGTACGGGCGCAGCCTGGCCCGCACGTCCTCGGGGTCGGCCTCGTCGGCGCTGGCCGTGAAGCCGACCAGGTCGCAGAACAGGACGCTGATGACCTTGCGCTCCTCGGCGACAGGGGCGGCGGCCTGGTCGAGCGGCGCCGTGCAGAAGCCGCAGAACCGGAAGCCTTCCGGGTTCTCCCTGCCACAGCCCTGGCACACGGCCATGCCGGGGATGCTAGGCGGGGGCCTGGGACCCTGTCCATGCTCGCCCCGACCGACCGGCCGCGGCGGGCCCGGGGGATCAGCGCAGGATCAGGGCCAGCTGGCGGTCCAGGGCGGGCCGGGTGAGCTCGCCGAGCTGGTGGGAGGCGAGGGTGCCGTCGGGGCGGACGAAGTAGGTGTGGGGGAGGCCGACCGCGCCCCAGCGGCCGGCGGCGGTGGCGGCCGGGTCGAGGCCGACCGGCCAGGTGGCGCCGTAGGCGCGGACGAAGTCGCGGGCGGCGGCCGGGCGGTCGCTGGTGAGGACGCCGACCACGGCCAGGCGGTCGGCGCGGTGGGCGGCGGCGGCCTGGCGCAGGAGGGGGAACTCGCGGACGCAGGGCTCGCACCAGGTGGCCCAGAAGTTGACCACCACCGGGCGGCCGCGCAGGGCGGCCAGGTCGACCGGGCGGCCGTCCAGGCCCTGGAGGCGCAGGGCCGGGGCCGGGGTGCCGGGCGGGTAGGCCCTGGCCGCGGTCGGGACCGAGGACGGCGGGGGCAGCGGCGCCAGCCGGGTGACCGGCTGGACCCGGCCGAGCAGGACCGCCCCCGCCGGCAGGACCACCGCCACCACCACCAGCACGACCAGGACCAGCCGGCGCCCACTGCCGGTGCGGGACCTAAGAGCCGCAAGCATGGCACAGGCGCTCTTGGGGGGCCGTGGGGGGGGCGAGCTCCCCCCACATGGATCGGGGACCGCGGTCGGACTCCACGAGCCGACCTAGAGGTAATCCCGGTGGTAGGTGATGCCCGAAGGGCCGATCTGGAGGACGGTGGCGCCGGGCTGGTCGGCGACGCGGCGGTTGCCGTAGCGGAACGACCAGGTCCACTCGACGATGGCGCTGTCGCCGTCGACCCCCAGGTGCTGGACGTCGACCTTGAGGTTGCGGTGGCCCTTGAGGAGGTCGTTGAGGTAGCCGCGGATCGCCTCGCGGCCCTCGTGCGGCGGGTTGGCCGGCTCGTAGTAGACGGCGTCGGGGGCGTAGGCGGCGGCCGCCCAGTCCGGGTCGCCGACCTCCAGGGCCTCGCGCAGCTGCTCGAAGTAGTTGGCCGGGCCGATCGGGCCGGTGTCGACCTCCGGGACCTCGGGGTGGACGGCCAGGCCGTGCTCGGCCCCGGTGGGGCCGCCGTGGGGGGCCAGGCGGGCGCGCTGGTCCACGGCCACGTTGCGGTACCAGATGACGGTGGCCCCGAGGAACAGGGCCACTCCCAGCCCGATGCCCCATGGCCCGAGGGCGGCGATCTGCTTGCGCAGGATGAACCCGCCGAGCAGGAAGGTCGCGGCCAGCGAGTAGACCACCGGGGCCCAGGTGGGGGCCATGTGGTGGATGTTGCCCTGCTCGTCGGCGGCGCCGCGCCGCTGGTCGGCCGAGCCGGGCAGCCCAGTGTCGGACACCGGCACCCGGCGCCGGTTGGCCGGGCTGGCCACCCACAGCATGATGCCGATGTACAGGCAGGCGGCGAAGAAGGCGCCCAGCAGCCCGACCCCGGCCAGCTCGGGATGGTCGTTGGTCAGGTAGTAGATGGTCCCGGCCGTCAGCCCGAACAGCCCCATGGCCATGAACAGCCGGCTGGCGATGATCACCCTGGCGTCCCCTCTTGGGTCATCGGAGCAGGTAGATGGTGCTGAACAGGCCGATCCAGACCACGTCGACGAAGTGCCAGTAGTAGGAGGCCATCTCGACGGTGTCGTGGTGGCGGGCGGTGAACTGGCCCGAGCGGGCCCGCAGCAGCACGATCAGGATGAAGCAGGCCCCGCCGGCCACGTGGGCGCCGTGGAAGCCGGTCAGGGTGAAGAAGGTCGAGCCGAACACGCCGCTGGACAGCGTCATGCCCTCCCCGATCAGCTTGGAGTACTCGAGGCCCTGCCCGACCAGGAAGCAGAGGCCCAGCAGCAGGCTGACGGCCAGCCACAGCATCAGCTTGCGCTGGTCGTTCTTGCGGATCGACCACACCCCGAACTGCATGGTCACGCTCGAGGTGACCAGGATGGTGGTCAGGACGGCCGCGTAGAGCGTCGACAGGTGCGGGGTGTCCGGCGGCGGCCACTTGGGGGCGGCGCTGCGGATGGTGAAGTAGGCGCCGAACAGGCCGCCGAAGAACATGACCTCGGAGGCGATGAACAGCACCATGCCCAGCAGCGAGGAGCTGATGCCGCCCGGCTTGTGGTGCTCCTCGGCGGGCCGCTCCTCCAGGGAGGCGGTGTCTACGACGGCCATCAGCGGGCTCCTGTGGTGGTGGCGTCGGCATGGACGGTGAGCTCGTCGGCGTGGCGCAGGTCGAACAGGGGCCGCTCGGAGTGGATCTCGGGCAGGCTGTCGAAGTTGTGCGCCGGCGGCGGGGAGGAGGTGTACCACTCCAGGGTGTTGCCTTCCCACGGGTCCTCGGGGTCGCGGTCCTTGCGGCGCAGGGTCATGACCACGTTGGCCAGGAACGGCGCCGTGGACAGGGCGATCAGCAGGGCGCCGGCGGTCTGGAGCTGGTTGAGCCCGACCCAGTCCTTGAGGGGCGCGTAGTCCTGGATGCGCCGGGGCATGCCCAGCAGCCCCAGGATGTGCATGGAGAAGAAGGTCAGGTTGAACCCGATGAACTGCAGCCAGAAGTGAAGCTTGCCCAGGCCCTCCTTGAGCCGCCTGCCGCTGAACTTCGGGAACCAGTAGTAGAAGCCGGCGTAGACGGCGAACACGCTGCCCCCGAACAGCACGTAGTGGATGTGGGCGACCACCCAGTAGGTCTCGGTGAGGGCGAAGTCGACCGGCGGCGCGGCCAGGAACACGCCGTCGATGCCGCCGATCAGGAACATGGTCAGGAACCCGATGGCGAACAGCATCGCCGTGGAGAAGGTGATCTGGCCCCTGACCAGGGTGGCGATCCAGTTGAAGAACTTGACCCCGGTGGGCACCGCGATCAGGAAGGTCATGATGGAGAAGAACGGCAGCAGCACCTGGCCGGTGACGAACATGTGGTGGGCCCAGACGCTGAAGCCGCGGCTTGCGCGAGAACACCGGCAGCACGTCCGAGACGATGCCCATGCCGGGCAGGACCATCACGTACACCGCCGGGTGCGAGTAGAACCAGAACACGTTCTGCCAGAGCACGGCGATGCCGCCGTTGGCCGGGTTGAAGAACGACCCGCCCAGGTTGCGGTCGATCAGCAGCATCACCAGGGCGCTGGCGAACACCGGGGTGGCCAGCAGCACCAGCAGCGAGGTGACCAGGATGGTCCAGGTGAACAGGGGCATCCGGAACATGGTCATGCCCGGGGCCCGCATGTTGAAGATGGTGGTGATGAAGTTGACCGCGCCCAGGATGGAGGACGTCCCGACCAGCAGCAGGGCCACGATCCACAGGTCGATGCCGATCGAGTTGCCCTGGGCCCCGATCCCCTCCGACAGCGGCGCGTACTGGGTCCAGCCGGCGTCGGCCGGGCCGCCCAGCAGGTAGCTCGAGTACAGCGTGATCCCGGCCAGGGGCAGCATCCAGAACGACAGCGCGTTGACCCGCGGGAAGGCCATGTCGAGGGCGCCGATCTGCAGCGGCACGATGTAGTTCCCGAACCCGGCCAGGATCGGGATGATGAACAGGAAGATCATCGTGGTGCCGTGCATGGTGAACAGCTGGTTGTAGCGCTCCTCACCGAAGAACTGGGTGCCCGGCTCGGCCAGCTCGGCCCGGATGAAGACGGCCAGGAGCCCGGCCACCCCGAACCAGAAGTACGAGTTGACCAGGTACATGATCCCGATCTTCTTGTGGTCGGTGGTGGTCAGCCAGACCACGATCGGGTGGCGACGCGGACCGATGCCGTGTGCCTGGTCGGCGGCGGCCTCAGGCCTTGCTTCGGTGATCGCCATCTGTGGAGCTCCTTAGCGTGACCGTACGACGAGCTGGCCCTGCATGGCACCGGGGTGGGCCTGGCAGTGGAAGAAGTAGCTGCCGGCCTTGAGGGCGGGCAGCCGGTAGGCGACCGTCCTGGGGCCGGGGAACAGCGGGGTCTCGCCGGCCGGCAGGATCGGGGGGGCGTCGGCGTCCTTGCCCCGGAAGAAGACGACGTTGTGGTACACGGCCTCCTGGTTGTCGAAGCTGATCTGGAACGGCCGGTTCAAGGGCCCGGCCAGGCAGTCCTTGTTGAACGAGATGTCCTTGGCCGCGATGGCCCGCGGGTCGGGGTCGGCCGGGCAGCCGCTGGCCGCCTGCTTCTTGGCGCCGGCCAGCCAGGCCTCGAACTCGGGGCGGCTGACGGCCCGGACGGTGAAGCGCATCGCCTGGTGGGCCAGCCCGCAGTACTCGGTGCACTGGCCGCCGTAGTCGCCCGGCGTGGTGATGGTCAGGTCGAAGGTGTTGAGGTGGCCGGGGAAGGCGTCGCGCTTGAACAGGAACGCGCGCACGTAGAAGGAGTGGATGACGTCCTGGGCCTCGGTGGTGAACCGGATCGGCTCGCCCACCGGCAGCCACATGACCGGCGGCTTGGAGATGGTGCCCTTGATGGTCAGGTCCTGGGGCTTCTGGTCGGCCGGCAGCGGCACCCGCTCGCCCTGGTAGGTGAACTGCCACTGCCACTGGAAGCCGACGATGTTCACCGTCACCCGGGGGTTGTCGGCCTTGGCGTCGACCCGGTTGAGGACGCCCCAGCCGAGGACGAACAGGGTGGCCACGATCAGCAGCGGCACCACCGTCCAGACCACCTCGAGCAGGTTGTTGCCGTGGAACTGGGGCGGGAGCATGTCGCCACGGCGCCGGTAGCGGACCACGGCGAACACGATCGCCCCCTCGACCAGCACGAAGACGACCGCGGCGGCCACGAACAGGATGTTGTAGAGCCCCTGGATGTCGCGGCCCTGCTCGGTGACCGGGGTGAGCGAGCCGCACCCTGCCAGCGCCAGCACCGCGAGAAGGAGGATGCCGATCAACCTTACGCGTCGCATCTTCCTCCGGTCGCCTCGCTTCCTGGGTGGTCGGGGCCGGAACGACTGTACCTCATGACCCTCCACGGATTACCGCGTCCACGGCCATGGCACAGAACAGCAGGGCCAGGTAGGTGTTGGAGAAGCTGAACAGGCGGATGGCCCGCCGGCCGGTGAGGTCGCGGCGCAGCTCAAGGGCCCGCCAGATGAACGCCCCGCCCAGGGCCACGGCCGCGGCCAGGTACAGCGCCCCCATGCGCCCGGCTGGGTACAGCAGCAGGGTCACGGCGACCAGCAGCACCGTGTAGTAGAGGATCTGGGTCGAGGTCTCCCTGGCCCCCCTGACCACC
>Ga0307301_10000472_pt1 | contig 11492 bp, 10 predicted proteins | sample ER_DNA_182_FD_194506 | JGI IMG/M metagenome (GOLD analysis project Ga0307301, IMG submission 194506) | Bulk soil microbial communities from the East River watershed near Crested Butte, Colorado, United States - ER_DNA_182 | ecosystem: Environmental > Terrestrial > Soil > Floodplain | place...
GACAAGGCCGACCAGGGCCCGCTTGCCCCAGGCCGGGTAGCGCAGGCCGAGCAGGAACATCACGGCCGCGGCCGGGACCACCGCGTAGCGCAGCCCATAGGGCAGCGCGATCGCCTCGGTGTAGGCGATCCCGAGCGAGGTGATGGCCGCGAACCCGAAGGCCAGGAAGATCACCCGGGGGAACACCGACGGGTTGGACAGGAGCACCCGGATGGCGGCCAGCAGCTTGGCGTCCTCGGCGGCCGCCCGCCGGGCCGTCCGGCTGAGCGGCTTGGCTGGCGCCTCCGGGGCCACCGCCGCCTCGCGGGGCCGCGGTGCCTCGGGAGGCCGCTGCGCTTCACGGGGCCGTGGCGCCTCACGAGGCCGCTGCGGGCGCTGCGGCCGCCCAGGCGCGGGCGCCGGCCTCCGTTGCACGTCCAGCCTTGTGACGGTCACGTTGGTCGCTCCTTTGCCGGCGGAGGCTCGCTGCTCGCCTCACCGACTGGAGAATCCAGCTGGACCGTCCCCGATTCCCACCGGCTCAGCCGACGCGGACGATGTCGTAGCGGGCGGGCTGCGGGTCGGTGGTGCCGAAGCGGGCGTTGACCGCGTACAGGCGGCCGGCGGTGACGGCGATGGTGGTCGGCACGTCGAGGTCGGGGTCGGTGAGGGTGGCGACCACCCGGCCCCGGTGGAGCGACCTGGACAGCTTCACCACGGCGATCTTGTTGTCCCGGTTCTGGACCACGAACAGGACCCGCCCGGCCAGCAGCATGCCGTCGCCGTTGAGCAGCCTGGCCCCGCCGAGGTCGACCTCGTGGGTCACGCCGCTGCGGGGGTCGATCCGGAACAGCTTGCCGGTGTTGGTCTGGACCGACAGCAGCACCCGGCCGCCCCTGGCGGCGACGATCCCGTTGAGGTTGTTGCCCTCCTGGTAGACGAGGTCGCCGGTCAGGGGCAGGGTGCGGACCTCGGGCTGGGAGGGCAGGCGGCCGTGGCGGCCGAGCGGCAGGGCGTAGAGCTGCTGGATGCGCGAGTCGGTGAACCAGGCCGCCTTCGCGGTCACGGCCACGTCGTTGACGAAGGTGGCGGCGCCGGCGGGGGCGAGCTGGTAGCTGGCCAGGTCGGCGCCGGTGCGGGCGTCGTAGACGAACGCCTGGCCGTGGCCCCGCCGGCCACGAACAGGCGGTTGCGCCGGTCGACCTTGATGCCGATGGCGCTGCGGCCCGCCTGGCCGGCGACCAGCACGTCGCCCCGGCCGGTGCGGGCGTCGCCCTTCCACACGGCCCCGGTCGGGATCGACCCCACGTACAGGGAGGTGCCGCGGCCGCTGGCGATCCCCTCGGGCTGCCAGCCGTCGGGCAGGCGGATGGTGTCGGGGAAGGTGGCCGCCCCGGCGGTGGCCGGGAGGACCGCGACCGCCGCCAGCACCAGCAGGGCGAGCACTCGGCGTACGGAGGTCAGTCTCGAGGTCATCGGTCCTCCCCTGTTCGCGGCGGCGCGGACGGCCCGGATCCGGTTGAGCCTGCAACCATCGGGATAAGGAGGGGATAAGCGGGGACGCGCTACCGACCCGTCCCGGCGATCGCGCGGCGGTACCGGTCGGCCAGCGTGCCCAGCTGCTCGACGAGCTCGGGAGGCCCGTCGACCTCGAAGTCCACGTCCAGCATCCCCAGGTGGGCGGCGAGCATCTGCGGGGTGTCGGAGCCGACGTCGATGATGCAGGTGCGCTCGTCGACGGCCTCCACCAGCACCGCGGGCGGCAGCCGCCCGGCGACCACGGTGGCCGCGGCGTGCACCCGCACCCGGGTCCGGTGGCGCCACATCGCCGACCCCACGCCCCGCAGCAGGTAGGTCACCACGTCGCCGTCGGGTGGGTCCCGGGGGACGAACCGCGGGCCGGTCGGGGTGCGGGGCCGGATGCGGTCGGCGCGGAAGGTCCGCCAGTCGTCACGGTCGACATCCCAGGCCACCAGGTACCAGCGGCCGCGGTCGTGCACCAGGCGGTGTGGCTCGACGCTGCGGAGGCTGGCCAGGCCGTCGTGGTCGCGGTAGTCGAACCGCAGCCGCTGGTGGTCGCGGCAGGCGCCGGCGACGGCGGTGAGCACCTCGGGGTCCACGGTCGGGCCGGGCGCGGGGACCTCCACGGTCGAGGCCTGGAGGGCGGCGACCCGGTGGCGCAGCCGCGACGGCAGGACCTGCTCCAGCTTGGCCAGCGCGCGCAGGGAGGTCTCCTGGATGCCGCTCACGCTGCCGCCGGCGGCGGTCCGCAGCCCCACCGCGACCGCCACGGCCTCCTCGTCGTCCAGCAGCAGCGGCGGCAGCGCCGCGCCCGCGCCCAGCCGGTAGCCGCCGCCGACCCCGGGGCTGGCCTGCACCGGGTAGCCGAGGCTGCGCAGCCGCTCCACGTCGTGGCGGACGGTCCTGGCGGTCACCCCGAGCCGTTCGGCCAGCTCCCGGCCCGACCAGGCGGTCCGCGCCTGGAGCAGCGACAGCAGGCGCAGCAGCCGCGCCGAGGTCTGCAACATCTCCCAAGGATGCCAGCTATCGCGGAACAAATCCTTCCGGAATGGCTGGTACCGTCCCGCCCATCCAGTGCACCCATGCAAAGGAGCCACGGTGGCCGAGGCGACCATCCTTGACCCGGCGGAGATCCGGCCGTTCCGGATCGCCGTCCCCCAAGCCGACCTGGACGACCTCCACGAGCGGCTGGCCCGCACCCGCTGGCCCGACGAGCCGCCGGGGGTCGGCTGGGCCCGCGGCGTGCCCCTCGACTACCTCGAGGGGCTGGCCGCCTACTGGGCCGACGGCTTCGACTGGCGCGCCCAGGAGGCCCGGCTCAACCAGTTCCCGCAGCACATCACCACCATCGACGGCCAACCCATCCACTTCCTGCACGTCCGCTCGCCCGAACCGGACGCGCTGGCGCTGCTGGTCACCCACGGCTACCCCAGCTCGGTCGCGGAGTTCCTGGAGGTCATCGGGCCGCTGACCGACCCGCGCGCCCACGGCGGCGACCCCGCCGACGCCTTCCACGTGGTGGCGCCGTCGCTGCCGGGCTTCGGCTTCTCCACCCCGCTCCAGCGGGCGGGCTGGGAGTCCGGTCGTACCGCCAGGGCCTGGGTCGAGCTGATGGGTCGCCTCGGCTACCCGCGCTACGGCGCCCACGGCGGCGACATCGGCGCCGGCATCTCCGGCGACCTGGGCGGTCTCGACCCCGAGCGGGTCGTCGGCGCGCACGTCATCACCGATCCGATGGCGCTGGCCCTGCTGGACTTCCTGCCGGCCGAGCTGGACGGCCTGTCCGAGGCGGAGGCGGCGAGCCTCCGGCGGCTGCGCCAGTACGGCCAGGACGGCCGGGGCTACCTGCAGATCCAGGGCTCCCGCCCGCAGACGCTGGCCTATGGCCTGACCGACTCGCCGGTCGGGCAGCTGGCCTGGATCGTGGAGAAGTTCAAGGAGTGGACCGACCCCGCCATGCAGTTGCCGGATGAGGCCGTGGACCGCGACCAGCTGCTGACCAACGTCAGCATCTACTGGTTCACCCGCAGCGGCGCGTCCGCGGCGCAGTTCCTGTACGAGGCCGCCCACGCGGTGCGGGAGTGGGGAGCGCCCGCACCGGCACCGACCGGCTTCGCGGTGTTCGGCGAGGGCAGCCTCGTGCGGCGTGTGCTCGACCCCGAGCACAAGGTCGAGCACTGGTCGGAGTTCGACCGCGGCGGCCACTTCGCCGCCATGGAGGCACCCGAGCTCCTGGTCGGCGACGTGCGCGCCTTCTTCCGCGGCTTGCGCTGAGCGCCCGTACTAGACTGCGGTCGCTCATGCGCTGGTCCCAGGCCTACGTCCCCACCCTGCGGCAGGACCCCGCCGACGCCGAGGCGGCGAGCCACCGCCTGCTGGTCCGGGCCGGCTTCGTCCGCCAGCTGATGGCCGGGCACTACATGCTGCTGCCGCTGGCGGTGCGGGTCCGGGCCAGGATCATCGGCGTCATCCGCGAGGAGATGGACCGCATCGGCGCCCAGGAGTTCCTCCTGCCGGCGATGCACCCGGCCGAGATCTGGCGGCGGTCCGGCCGCTGGGAGGTCATGGGCGACGAGCTGTTCCGGGTGCGCGACCGCAAGGGGGCCGACATCGCCCTCGGCATGACCCACGAGGAGGTCGTCACCACCCTGGCCCTGGAGCTGCGCTCCTACCGGGACCTGCCGCAGCGCTGGTACCAGTTCCAGACCAAGTTCCGGGACGAGCCCCGGCCCAAGGGCGGGCTGCTGCGGGTGCGGGAGTTCACCATGAAGGACTCCTACAGCTTCGACCTGGACGCCGACGGCCTGGACCGCTCCTTCGACCTGCACCACCAGGCGTATGCGCGCAGCTTCGAGCGGCTGGGCATCCCGGCGATCCCGGTGCAGGCGTCCAGCGGCAGCATGGGCGGGAGCGCGTCGGTCGAGTTCATGTGCCCGTCGGAGGCCGGTGAGGACCTGGTGGTCCGCTGCCCGGCCTGCGGGTACGCAGCCAACGTGGAGAAGGCGACCGCGGCCGTGTCCGGGGTCGCCGACGGCCCGGGGCCGCCGGCGCCCGAGCCGTTCCCGACCCCCGGCGCCCGCACCATCGAGGACCTGGCCAGGGACTTCGACGCGCCCGCCGACCGCCAGGTCAAGACCCTGGTCTACCTGGTCGACGGCCGGCCGACCCTGGTGCTGCTGCGCGGCGACCACGCCCTGGTCGAGCAGAAGCTGTTCGACGCCACCGGCGCCACCACCATCCGCCCGGCCCACCCCGACGAGGTCCGCGAGGCCCTTGGCGCCTCCCCGGGCAGCCTGGGCGCCGTCGGCGTGCACGACCTGCCGGTGGTGGCCGACCGGGCCCTGTCGGGCCGGCGCGACCTGTTCACCGGCGCCAACGTCGACGACGTCCACCTCAGGGGCGTCGACGTCGACCGGGACCTCCGGGTCGATCGCTGGGCCGACCTGCGCGAGGTCGCGGCCGGCGAGCCCTGCCCGGTCTGCGGGCGGCCCCTCGAGGTGCTGCGGGCCATCGAGGTCGGCCACATCTTCAAGCTCGGCTACCGGTACGCCGAGGCGCTCGGCCTGTCGGTGCTCGGCCCCGACGGCGGCGCGGTCAGGCCGATCATGGGCAGCTACGGGATCGGGATCGAGCGGGCCATGGCCGCCATCGTCGAGTGCCACCACGACGACGCCGGGATCGTCTGGCCGGTCGCGGTGGCGCCGTTCGCCGTGGCCGTCGTCGCCCTCGACCCGGGCGACCCCGAGGTCATGAGGGTGGCCGACGCCATCGCCGACCGGCTGGCCGCCGCCGGCGCCGACGTGCTCGTGGACGACCGCGACGAGCGCCCGGGGGTGAAGTTCCGCGACGCCGAGCTGATCGGGTTCCCGTTCAGGGTCACCGTCGGCGCCCGCGACCTGGCCAAGGGCACGGTCGAGGTCACCCGGCGCGACACCGGCGAACGCCAGGCCGTGGCCTCCGACGGCGTCGCCGGCCGCCTGCTCGACTTGCTCGGGGCGGCCCCGGCCTGAGCGGCCCTACTCGAGGCCCATGCGGTGGGCCGCGGCCGCCGCCTCGGTGCGGGTGTGCACGCCCAGCTTGGCCAGGATGTTGCTGACGTGGACGCTGGCCGTCTTGCGGCTGATGAACAGGGCCTCGGCGATCTGGCCGTTGGAGCGGCCGGCGGCCACCAGCCGCAGCACCTCCAGCTCGCGGGGGGTGAGGCTGGCCCCGTCGGGGCTCGGCGGCGGCTGGACGCCCAGGTCGAGCCGGCCCCGCCGGCCCAGGGCCCCCAGCGCGGCCAGCAGCGGGGCCGCGCCCAGCCGCTCGGCGATCTCGTGGGCCGCCATGGCCTGGGTGGCCGCCTGCTCGCGGCCGCCCTCGGCCAGCAGGGCCTCGGCCAGGCGCCAGCGGCACCTGGCCTCCTCGTACACGTAGCCGTAGCCGAAGGCGTCGGCCGCGGCCGACCAGCGGCCCGGGTCGGGCCGGCCCTCGACCCGGGCCCACTCGGCCTCGGCCCTGGCCAGCCAGGCCAGCGCCTCCGGGCCGACCTGGCGCCCCAGGTCCCTGGCCCGCTGGAGCGCCCCCCGGGCCCGGGCCAGCACGTCCTCGCCGATGGCCAGGTGCTCCTTGAGGGCCGCCTGGTCGCCGGCGGCCCTGGCCCGCTCGGCCAGGTCGCCCTCGGCGGCCAGGGCCAGGGCGGCCGGCCAGATGGCGCTCAGCACCCAGGGCGTGCCCGCCTCCTCCTGGGTCGTCAGGGTGTCACGCGCGAGCCGGCTGGACCGTTCGGGGTCGCCCTGCCAGCGGGCCAGGTCGGCCTCGCAGCCTCCGGCCAGGTAGGCCACGTACTGGTCCGCCTTCCGGTAGGGGACCAGGCGGGCCAGCCGGTCCACGGCCGCCGCCCTGCCCCGGCCGACCTCGACGTACAGGGCGGCCGCGGACACCGCCGGCCGGCGCTCGTCGGCCGCGGTGGCCACGCGCTCGGCCTCGTCCCAGCTCCCGACCGCGTAGTGGGCGATGCAGCGCAGCACCCGGCTGTCGATCCCGTAGCCGCTCCAGGCCAGGCCGCTGCGCTAGGCCAGCTCGGTCGCCTGGTCGAGGGCGGCGCAGGCCGCGGCCAGGTTGCCGAGGTCGAGCTCGAAGGCGGCCAGGGCGTGGCGGGCCTGGAGCTCCAGCGGCCGGTTGCGGGCGGCGGCGGCCGCCCGGTCGGCGTCGCGCAGCAGCAGGCGGGCCGTCTCGATGTCGCCGAAGCGCAGCTCCAGGATGGACACGATGACCAGGGCCCTGGCCTCGTCGTCGATGCTGCCGGCGGCCCTGGCCACGACCAGCGCCTCGTCGCCCCGGCGCCTGGCCTCCTCGTAGTCGCGGGCCACGATCAGCGAGCGGGCCAGCCCGGCCGCGACCCTGGCCCGCAGCGGGGTCGGCGGCTCCTCGGGGACCAGCTCGGCCGCCCGCTCCGACGCGGCCAGGATCTGCTCGCGGATCCGGGCCAGGTCCCGCTCCGGCTCGACGTCGAGCAGGTAGCTGCTCAGGCGCTCGTAGGCCATCGCCGCCCGCAGCGGCTCGGCGTCCTCGTCGATGGCGGCCACGGCCTCCTCGGCCAGCCCGACGGCCTGCCGGAACTCGCCCGAGTGGCTGGCCGCCTCGGCCGCCCGGACCAGCACCTCGATGCGGTCGACCCCGGCCACGGCGGCGGCGTCGGGCACCCGGTTCCACAGCTCGAGGGCCTGGGTGAGGTGGCGGTAGACCTCGCTGGGGGCGAACACCGTGGCGGCGTCGTCGGCCGCCCGGACCAGCGCGGCCAGCCCGCCGGGCAGGTCGTGGCTGGCCAGGCAGTGCCAGGCCAGCTCGGCCGCCGAGCCGTCGCCGCCCTCGGGGTCGGCCTCGGCCAGCAGGCGGGCGTAGGTGGCGTGCAGGCGGGTCCGCTCGCCCGGCAGCAGGTCGCCGTAGACGGCCTCCTGGAGCAGGGCGTGGCGGAACTTGTAGCTCTCGGTGGCCGCGCTGGCCACCAGCACCTGCCCGGCGATGGCGTCGCGCAGGCCCCGCTCGACCTCGACCTCGGGCCGGCCGGAGGCCGCCACCAGCAGCTGGTGGCCGACCCGGCGGCCGGCCACGGCGGCCACCTTGAGGACCTCCTGGGCCAGCTCGGGCAGGGCCTCGATGCGCCCGAGGAGCACGTCGGCCAGGGCCTCGGGCAGGGCGATGTCGGCCCGGATGGCGCCGGCCGCGACCAGCTCCTCGGCGAAGAACGCGTTGCCCTCGGAGCGGGCCAGGATCCGGTCGACCACCGCCGCCGGGACGGCGTGGCCGGCCACGGCCTGGAGGTGCTCGGCCAGCTCGCTCCGGCCGAACGGGGCGAGGTCGATGCGCTCCAGGTCGGGGACGCGCACCAGCTCGGCCAGCAGCGGGCGCAGGGGGTGGCGGCGGTGCAGCTCGTCGGACCGGTAGCTGGCCACCAGGGCGACCCGGCCGCCGCGCAGGGTCCGGATCAGGAAGGCCAGCAGGTCGCGGGTGGAGCGGTCGGCCCAGTGCAGGTCCTCGATGACCAGCAGCAGCGGGGCCAGCTCGGACAGCCGGACCAGCAGCGACAGCACCCCGTCGAACAGCTGGACGCGTTCGAAGCCGTCCCCGGGTGGCGGCGCCGGGCCGTGGTCGGTGGCCGGCTCGGGCAGCAGCCGGCCCAGGCTGGGCAGGGCCGCGGCCAGCGGCGCGGTCACCTCGGTCTCGCCGGGGCGGGTGCCCAGGTCGCGGAAGGCGTCGATGAACGGCACGTAGGGGAGGCCGACATCGCCGACCTCCATGCAGCCGCCGATCAGCACCCGGACCCCGCGGCCCTCGGCCCGGGCGGCGAGCTCGTCGAGCAGCCGGGTCTTGCCGACGCCGGCGTCGCCGGCGATCAGCCCGACCGCCGGCCGCCCGCGCTCGGCCCGGTCGAGCAGGCCGAGCAGGCGCTCGAGCTCCTCGGCCCGGCCGACGAAGCTGGTGGCGGTTGCGGAGGTCACGCCGGAAAGTATGGCGCTCCGGCCGACATCGGGGCACGCGGGTTGTCGCCGGCCCACTTGAGCACCCGGCCGCCCTGCATCACGAAGGGGACGTCGGCGAGCAGCCCCAGGTCGTCGAGCGGGTCGCCGGGCACGGCGATCACGTCGGCGTAGCGGCCGGTGGCCAGGGCGCCGACCCGGTCCTGCCAGCCCAGCAGCTCGGCCGCGACCACGGTGGCCGAGCGGATGGCGCCCATCGGGGTCATCCCGTGGCGGACCATGTAGGGGAGCTGGCGGGCGTTCCAGCCGTGGGGGTAGACGCCGCTGTCGGTGCCGTAGGCGATCCGCACGCCGGCCTTGACCGCCATGGCGAAGCCGTCGCGCTGGGCCTTCGTGGTGGCCTCGTTCTTGGCCAGGGTCTCGGCCGGCCAGCCCTGGGCGGCCCCCTCGGAGGCGATGAAGTCGCCGTTGTAGATGTCGGCGACCAGGTAGACGCCGCGGTCGGCGAGCACGCCGGCCGCCTCGTCGTCCAGCAGCGAGCCGTGCTCGACCGAGCGGACCCCGGCCAGGGCGGCGTTGAGGATGCCCTGCCGGCCGTGGGCGTGGGCGGCCACGAAGGCGCCGTTGGCCGCCGCCTCCTCGACCGCGGCCGCCAGCTCGTCGGGGGACAGCTCGGGGGGCGCCGGGCCGGGTCCCGGGGGCGAGCACGGCCCCGGTGGCGATCACCTTGATGAGGTCGGCCCCGCCGTACAGGATCGCCCGCACCCGCTGGCGGACCTCGGCCGGGGAGCTGGCCTCCCCGAACCGGAGGTCCCGGGGCAGCTCGACGTCGGGGGCCAGGCCGGTGATGGCCCCGCCGCCCCCGGGGACGGTCACGTACGCCCCGGCCACCGCCATGCGGGGCCCGGCCACGGTGCCGTCGCGGATGGCGTCGCGCAGGGCCACGTCGACGAACGCCCGGAAGGTGCCGACGTCGCGGACGGTGGTGAACCCGGCCAGCACGGTGGCGCGGGCGTTGGCGACCCCGCTGAGCGCCTCCTGGGCGGCGCTGCGGTCGATCGCCGGGATGCCGGACCCCTGGAGCTCGCCCACCAGGTGGGTGTGGCAGTCGATCAGCCCCGGCAGCAGGGTGTGGCCGGGCAGCTCGACCAGGGCCGCAGCCTCCGGGAGGGGCCGGCCCGGGTCGAGCAGGGCCTCGATCCGCTCCCCACGGACCAGCACCACCCAGCCGGCCCGCACCTCCCCGGCCTCGACGTCGACCACCCGGTCGGCCAGCAACGCGACCAGCCCGTCATCCCGCGCCATCCCGCCTCCTCGTGCCTGCCCTGCTCCATGATGACCCACCGCGATTTCCCTTTTGGATCGGACAATCCGTAGGATCCGGAGGCCAAGCCAAACTCCCACGATCCGGTAGCAACCCATGCGAACTCGAACGCCCCGCCATCTCGCCCAGCACCGCCTGCCCATCAGGCTCATGCTGGTCGCGTTCGGGCTGACCTTCGCGGTGCTGGCCGCGGTGGTCGCCTCGGCCGCGCTGGTCCCGCCGGCGCCGCCGGCGACCACGGTGGTGCGGGCCCTTCCCACCGAGAGCACCGCCGCCGCATCCACCGCCGGCCTCGTGCCCCCGGCGACGCCGTCGGGCACCGCCCCCGAGGAGTCGTCCACCTCCAGCACCACGCCGCCGGAGCCGCCGTCCGGGGTCGCCCCGGTCTCGCCGCCCACCCCGAGCCCGACCACGGCCACCCCTGCGCCGGCGGCCCCGCCGACCGCCCCGGAGCCCAGCGAGCCGAGCTCCACCGCCCCGCCGTCGCTCGCCCCGACCACCACCGAGCCGCAGCCAGCCCCGGTCAGCACCGTGGAGCCGACGACCACAACGGTCGCGCCGACCACCACCACCCTGGAGCAGACCACCACCACGGAGCCGGCCACGACCACGACCACGCCGGACCTGGCGGCGACCACGACCACGGTCGGGCCGGGCACCACCAGGGCCACGCTCAGGTGAGGTCGCGGCGCACCACCAGCCGGGCCCCCAGGAGGGCCAGGACCAGGCCGTAGGCGGCGAACACCAGGCCGCCGGCCCACATGGCCAGCGTGCCGTCACCAGGGGCGGTCAGCGCCGTGGCGGCGCCCTCGGGCAGCCACCGGCCGAGGCCGGGCCGGTGCAGCATGCCGACCACGACGGCCTCCACGCCGTGCAGCCAGAGCAGCCCGACGACGAGGGCCGCGAACTGGTTGCGGAACACGGCGCCGAGCCCGGTCCCGAGCACGGCGTACAGCGCGGCCGCGGCCCCCAGCCCGGCCACCCGCAGGCCGAGGCCGGGGTCGGCGAGGCCGACCTCGATCCCCTTGGCCTGCAGCCAGGGCAGCCCGATGGCCAGGCCGACGGCCGCGGCCACCAGGGCCATGGCCAGGCCGGCGGCCGCGGCCGCGGCCAGCTTGGCCGCCACCACCCGGCCCCGCACCGGGGTGACCAGGAAGGTCGAGGTGGCGGTGCCGTGGCGGAACTCCCCGGCCATGCCGAGGACGCCGAGGATGAGCGCGGCCAGGGTGAGCGGCCCGTTGGGGACGAGCACGAGCTGGCGCAGGGCGTCGTCGCCGAGCGCCGGCTGCCCGGGCCGGCCGGCCAGGGCCAGCACCAGCGTGACCAGGGCGGCGGTGCCGGCCGCGGTCAGGGCGAGCAGGACGCGTGCGGTGCGGGTGGTCCAGAGCTTGCGCAGCTCCGCCTGGACGAGCCGGGTCATGGCCGCTCTCCTCTGCTTGCGGTGAGCTCGAGGAAGACGTCCTCGAGGTTGGAGCGCTCGAAGCGCATCTCGTGGAGCACGACCCCGCCGGCCGCGGCCGCCTGGCCGACCTGCTCGGCGGTGACGCCGCCGACCACCAGCCGGTCGGGGCCGTCGGGGGTCACCGTGGCCCCCCGGGCGACCAGCAGGCCGCGCAGCGCCTCGGGCTGGGGTGTGCGCACCCGCACCGTCCGGTCGGCGCCGGCGGTCAGGGCGCCCAGGCTCGACCGGGCGACCAGGCGGCCCCGGG
>Ga0307301_10000478_pt1 | contig 11438 bp, 10 predicted proteins | sample ER_DNA_182_FD_194506 | JGI IMG/M metagenome (GOLD analysis project Ga0307301, IMG submission 194506) | Bulk soil microbial communities from the East River watershed near Crested Butte, Colorado, United States - ER_DNA_182 | ecosystem: Environmental > Terrestrial > Soil > Floodplain | place...
CGAGCAGGCCGAGCAGGTGGTCGAGCACGGGCACGCCGGTCGCGACGCTGGCCCGGCCCGCTCCGGCGATGTCGACCCTGGCCTGGAGCCTGCCCGCCTCCCCGGCCTGACCTGTCCGGGCCACTAGGCCTCGATGCGCTCGATCCGGGCGCCGAGCGACCGCAGCCGCTCGTCGATCCGCTCGTAGCCGCGATCGATCTCGCCGATGTTCCCGATCGTCGAGGTGCCCTCGGCGCAGAGCGCGGCGAGCAGCATCGCCATCCCGGCGCGGATGTCGGGGCTCGACATCTGCTGGGCGTAGAGCCTGGTGGGGCCGGTGACGACGGCGCGGTGCGGGTCGCAGAGGATGATCCGCGCGCCCATCGAGACCAGCTTGTCGACGAAGAAGAGCCGGCTCTCGAACATCTTCTCGAAGATCAGCACGGTTCCCCGCGCCTGCGTGGCGACGATCACGGCGATCGAGGTGAGGTCGGCAGGGAAGGCGGGCCACGGGCCGTCCTCGATCTTCGGGATCTGCCCGCCGAGGTCGTCCAGGATCACGAGCTCCTGGTTCGGCGGTACGCGTAGGCTCGAGCCCTCCACCTCGACGTGGACGCCGAGGCGCTCGAAGGTCGGGAGAATCGAGCTGAGGTCCTTCGGCTCGACTCCGTCGATGGTGATGTCGCTGCCGGTAACGGCCGCCAGCCCGATGAAGCTGCCGACCTCGATGTGCTCGGCGCCGATCCGCCACTCACCGCCGCGCAGGCTCTCGACCCCCTGGATACGCAGGACGTTCGACTCGATGCCCTCGATCTCGGCGCCGAGCGAGACCAGGAAGCGGCAGAGATCCTGAATGTGCGGCTCGCAGGCCGCGTTGCCGATCACGGTCTCGCCGGGAGACAGCGACGCGGCCATGACGGCGTTCTCGGTGGCCATCACGCTCGCCTCGTCGAGGAAGATGTGCTTGCCGCGGAGGCCGTCGGTGCGCAGCTCGAAGCGCGCCCCGCCGACCTCGACCTCGGCCCCGAGCTCGGCGAACGCGTGAATGTGCGGATCCAGCCGCCGCCGGCCGATCACGTCGCCGCCGGGAGGCGGGACGCTCGCGCGGCGCAGGCGGGCGAGCAGCGGCCCCGCGAGCAGGAACGAGGCGCGGATCTGGCTCGAGAGCTCGGCGTCGAGCTCGTGCGAGACGAGCTCGGCCGCGCGGACTCGAACCTCGTTGTCGCCGGTCCACTCGGCTTCGGCGCCGAGCGCCGTGATGAGCGCGATCATCGTCTCGACGTCGCGGATCCTCGGCACGTTGTGCAGCACGACCGGCTCGCTCGTCAGGAGGCACGCGGCGAGGATCGGGAGCGCGCCGTTCTTGTTGCCCGCGGCCGTGACGCGGCCGCTCAAGCGGCGGCCGCCCTCGATCACGAAGGACTCGGCGAGCACGTCGGTGACGGCGGTCTGGGCCATGCCGAGGGGCTATCGTAGCGCCGCCGTGGAGCCGACCCGAGAGCACGCCTGGGAAACCCTGAACCGCTACACGAAGAGCGAGGCGCTGTTACGCCACGCGCTCGCCGTCGAGGCTGTGGTCGGGGCCTACGCACGCCGATTCGGCGAGGAGGAGGAGCTCTGGCGGGCGACGGCGCTGCTCCACGACTTCGACTACGAGATCCACCCCACGCTGGACGAGCACCCCCAGAACGGCGCCCCGATCCTCCGCGAGGAGGGCTGGCCGGAGGACGTCGTCGAGGGCGTCCTCTCACACGCCTCGCACCTCGGCCTGCCCCGCGACACGCCGCTCAAGAAGACGCTCTTCGCGTGCGACGAGCTCGCCGGCTTCGTGCACGCCTGCGGGCTCGTGCGCCCGGACGGGATTGCAACCCTCGAGCCGCGCTCCGTGAAGAAGAAGCTGAAGCAGCCCTCGTTCGCCGCCGGCGTGAACCGGCAGGACGTCTACGAGAGCGCCGAGGAGCTCGGCGTCGAGCTCGACGAGCACATCGCGTTCGTCGTCGAGGCGATGCGTCCGATCGCCGGCGAGCTCGGGCTCCGCACCGGCTAGGCCAGGCCGGCTACGAGGCGCTCGAGGTCCTCGTCGCTCGTCCACCAGCCGCACGAGACCCTCATCCAGCCGTGGCCGGGGATGTCTCGCACGATCACGCCCCGGTCGTAGAGGCGGCGGACGAGCTCGGCCGAGTCGCCTTCGACCCGGAAGGTGACGAGCGTGCCCTGCTCGGGAGCGGTGACGAGCTCGAAGCGCTCCGCGAGCAGCGCTCGGCAGCGGGCGACGACCTCCGCCGCGCGCTCGAAGCGCCCTGCGGGGGCGAGCTCGAGCGCCGCCTGGAGACCTGCGAGCGACGGCACGGGCGTCCAGTTCGAGTCGAACCGCGCTGCTCCAGGCCGCGGCGTGAAGGCGCCGCTCGGCTCGTAGCTCGCCTGCGAGAGATAGCTGGGCGCGACGACCGGCAGCGATTCCGGGTCGCGGACGACGAGACCACCGGTCGCGTCGGGGCCGCAGAGCCATTTCTGGCACGAGAAGGCGTAGTAGTCGAACTGCGTCGCGTCGAACGGAATCGCGCCGACCGACTGCGCGCCGTCGACGAGCAGCGGCAGCCCTGTCGCCCGCCGAAGCTCCTCGACCGGGAAGCGGTTGCCGCTCACCCAGCAGACGTGCGAGAGCGCGAGCAGGCGGGTCTTCTGCGTCACCTCGCCCAGCAGCACCTCGAGCGACTCCTCCGGTGGCAGCTCCCGCACCTCGGCCACGCGAACCCGGGCGGGCGAAGCTGCGAGCGCGCCAAGCAGGCCGAAGTGCTCGCCGTCGGTCGTGACCACCTCGTCGTCGGGCCCGAGGCCGAGCCCGGCGAGGACGATGTTGCAGCCGTTCGTGGTCGAGGTCGCGAGCGACAGGGTCTCGACCGGGACACCGACGGCCGCGGCCAGCTGCTCGCGCACCTGCTCCCGCAGCGCGAGCGCCCGCTCGAAGTACTCGGGGCCGCCGCGGCCGCTCTCGAGGTCGGCCTGTTCCTGCGCGACCATCGCCTCGACCGTCCCGCGGGCGAGCGGCCCGTTCGTCCCGGCGTTCAGGTACGCGAAGCGCTCGAACACTGGGAACTGCGCACGCGCCTCCTCGAAGGTCATCCGACGGTCACCTCCACCGGCGCGTGGTCGGAGAGGAGCTTCCCGTTCAGCCGGCGGCGCTCCTCGGGCCAGATCTGGGCGTGGCCGGACGGCGCACCGCGGACGAGGACCTGGTCGATCCAGGCGACCGGCTTCGTGAAGCCCCAGCCCGGGCCGGCCAGCTGCTCGAGCGTCGGCGAGTGCTCCCGGATGACGTTGAAGTCGCCCGCCAGCACGAGCACGTCGTCGGGCTCGGCGAACGAGTCGGCGAAGACGGCCGCGCGCATCAGCTCGGCGTCGGGCACGCGCCAGCCCGGGATGTTCGAGCCGTGCAGGTTTGCGACGGTCAGCGCGTCCGTGCGCACGGCGTGACACACACGGCGCTCCTTCGCCCACCGCAGCTTCAGCCTCCAGTCGAGCCCCAGCTCGCGGGCGATCCGGCGGCGGAACCCCGGCGGGTTGAGCACGATCGAGTCGGTGGCCAGCGCCGGCAGCTCGGGACGCAGCAGGATCGCGTTCGCCTGGCCCGTGAGGCCCGAGCGAAAGAATCTGCGGTTCAGGCTCGTGACGATGCGGCCGAGTTCCACGCTACGGATGAGCGGCCTGGCGGCGATGGCGCCGAACGAGCGCATCCCGCTCCAGTCGTCGAGCCGCTTCAACGCCCACACCGGCACCTCCTGGAGGCAGAGCACGTCGGGCCGGTCGGCCGTGGCCAGGTGCACCATCTCCTCGAGATAGGCATGGTGTTCCGGCGGCTTGGCGTTGCCGTGAAAGAGGTTCCAGGTGCGGACGAGCAGCGCCACGAGCGGGGGCTAGTGTAAGTCCGTGCTCAGGAAACGCCGCTTCGCCGACGTGATCGCGCGCCAGCTCGATCTGTTCGTGCGCGACCAGCTGGAGCTGCTCGAGGCCTGCGACGACGCGGAGCGGGCCTACGACCGCGGCGGGCGTCCCGACGCCGAGGAGCGCTTCGGCGACTACCAGGAGCTGGTCGAGACCGGCACCGAGATCCTGGCCGACCTGCGCGACAACTTCTCCTCGACGCTCGGCGAGCCCGAGGCGGAGGAGTACGAGGCCGCCTTCAACCGGGCGGTGGCGAAGCGGCTCCCGCGCTTCGGCCTCGAGATCGAGAACACCTAGCCCAGCCGGGCGGCGAAGCCGCCGACGATCGCGCCGTACGCGACGTGGGTCAGCAACGACCAGATCGCGGTCCGCCGCCCGTAGTTCATGAGCAGGAAGCCGGGCGGCTCGAGGATCGGCGTCTCCTCCGCGTCCGACCAGGGCGTCCCCATACGCGGATGCACGGCCGGGAGGAGGACGGTCACGAGCACCCCGCCCGCCAGCGCCGCGTGCACGACCCCGAGCGCGGCGCCGAACAGCCAGCCCGCGTGCGAGACCGCGCGGAAGACGGCGTAGTAGGCGAGCGCGAAGACGAGCCCGTTGGCGAAGTGGATCACGTAGCCGATCACGCTCGCCGGCCCCCGCCGATCCGTAAAGACGGTCCCGAGGAGCAGAGGGATGTCCATCCGGGTGTACCCCAGCTCCTGAGCCAGGCGCAGCGCGCTCGTGAGCACGATCGTCCCGACCACTCCTCCGGCCAGTGCGCCCCAGATGGTCACGCCGCGAGCTTCCCGGACTCCGCGTCCGCGATCGACACCGCGGCGTTGACGAGCGCGAGATGCGTCAGCGCCTGAGGGAAGTTGCCGAGGAAGTCGCCGCTCGCGGGGTCGATCTCCTCCGAGAAGAGACCGACGTCGTTCGCCAGCCCGACCAGCTCCTCCATCAGCGCATGCGCGTCGGCGAGCCGGCCCGTCCGCGCGTAGGCGTCGACGAGCCAGAAGGAGCACGTGAGGAAGGCTCCCTCGTCGCCGGACACGCCGTCCTCTCCGAGGTAGCGATACACGTAGGGGCCGTGGCGAAGCTCCCGGTCGACTGCGTCGATCGTGGAGCGCATCCGCGGGCCCGCGGGCTCGTCGTACCTGAGCAGCGCGAGCGTCAGCAGGCTTGCGTCGAGCTCGGGCAGGTCGGGCGCGCGCACGTAGCTGTGCCGCTTCTCGTCCCAGCCGTTCTCGTCGACGAAGGCGCGCAGCTCCCGGATGGCGCCCCGCCAGCGGTCTCGGCGATCCGGGATCAGGCCATGCTCCGCAAGCGAGCAGGCTCGATCAAGCGCTACCCAGCAGAGCGCCTTCGACTGGGTGAAGTGCGTCCGCTCGCGCCTGACCTCCCAGATGCCGTTGTCACGGTCGCGCCAGTGCTCGGTCACGTAGTCGGCGATCCGCGCGACCTCCTTGCCCGTGTCCCCGTCGAGCCGGCCCACCTCACGGGCGTAGAGCGAGATCGCTTCCAGCACCGAGCCGTAGACGTCGAGCTGCACCTGCTTCGAGGCGCCGTTCCCGACCCGGACGGGGGCGGAGCCGCGATAGCCCGAGAGGCCGGTCAGCTCCCGCTCCGGCGCGTGCGGCGATCCGTCGATGCGGTAGAGGACCTGCAGGCGTGGCTGGGTGAGGCGCGAGGCGTGCATCAGCCACCAGAAGAACGCGTGCGCCTCGTCCTTGATGCCGAGCCGAAGCAGCGCGTCCAGCGTCCAGCTCGCGTCGCGCAGCCACGTGAAGCGGTAGTCCCAGTTGCGCTCGCCACCGATCCACTCCGGCAGCGACGCCGTCGGTGCGGCCACGATGGCGCCGGAGGGAGCAAAGGTGAGGAGCTTCAGCACGAGGGCGCTACGGACGACGGCATCGCGCCACGGGCCCTCGTAGCTCGCCTGGCCGGCCCACTTGGGCCAGAAGCGCATCGTTCGCTCGAGGCGGCGCTCGGTGTCGTCGCGCCCAGGGAGCACGGCAGGCTCCTTGCTCGCAGCGGCAAGCGAGAAAAGCGCGCTCGAGCCCTCGGCCAGGCCGAGCTCGCCCGAGACCACGCCGTTGTGAAAGCTCCCCTCGCCCGCGTCGCAGAGCCCCAAAGCGATCGCGTCGGCACCCGAAGAGGCGAACCAGCGACCTGCGCGCCGCTCAATGCGGGTGTCTCCGGCCGCGTAGTCGAAGCGCGGCTCGAAAGCCCACACGAGCGGAACGTTGCCGGCGAGGCACTCGACCTTGCGCACGAGCTCTCGCATCGGCGAGATCCGCGAGACGTCCGTGAGCGTCATCGCGTCGGTCACCCGGACGCGGCCCTCGGCGGTCGAGAACGTCGTCTCGAGCACGTTCGAGCTCTCCTGGTAGCGGCGCTCGGCCTCGAAGGGCACGGCCGGCTCGAGCCGGAACGAGCCGCCGCGCTCGGCATCGAGGATGCGGGCGAAGACCGTCGGCGAGTCGACATTCGGGAGGCAGAGCCAGTCCACCGAGCCGTCGCGGGCAATCAGTGCGGAGGTGCGCCCGTCGCCGACGATGGCGTACTCACGAATCGGGGCGTAGCCGTCGACGCGCTCCACCGCCCGATTGTGCCGTGAATGGATCGGACGGTGCCGCGCCTCTGTGTACGAACCGGCACAGCTCCGGCGCAGAGGCGTCACCCATCCGCGCGGCGAGCCCGACTATCGTCGACCGCGAGGGAGGTGGGTACGAACCCCACCCTTCTGTTGGGTGGGGGTGTGATTGCTTCCTGGGCTTCGAGCTCAGCGATGGCCGAAGTGATGGGCTGCAGGGAGCGAGCCGAAGACGTCGGCCTCGTCGGCGCAGCGGCGGGCGAGCGGACCGAGCGACTCGAGCTCACGAACCACGATGTTCCGGTTTCGCCCGAGCCGCTCGAAGCGGCCGCGCGCCAGCAGCAGGGGCTCCGCACGCACCAGCGCCCGGAAACGCTCGTACACCCCCGGAGGCACGATCAGGTTCACCTGCCCGAGCTCGTCCTCGAGCAGCATGAAGACCACCCCGTTCGCGGTCGCCGGCCGCTGACGGGCGATCGCCATCCCGGCCACCGCCACCGTGCTCCCCGACCGCGCCTCCGCCAGCTCGGAGCTGGAGAGCGTTCCCTCGGGCAGGTGGGGCCGCAGCAGCTTCAAGGGGTGGACACCGACAGAGAGGCTCGTCGTGCGGTAGTCCGCAAGCATCCGCTCCCACGGCGTGTGCTCGCGCAGAACCGGTGTCTCGGCGGTCGGGTCGAGCGGCAACGCGAGCTGGCTCTCTTCACCTCCGCTCCCCGGAACCGACTGCGCGCGCGGCACCAGGCCGAGCTCCCAGAGGAGCTTCCGCCGGCCGTTCCCGAGGGAGTCGCAGGCACCCGACGCGACCAGCGCCTCGAGCCGAGCGCGATCGAGCGCCGAGCGCTGCGCGAGCTCCCGCACCCCCGCGAACGGGCCGCCGCGATCGCGCTCGGCCACCAGCGCCTCCGCCTCCTCCTCGCCCAGCGAGCGCACGTACTCGAGCCCCACGCGCACCGCGTCGCCCTCGAGCCCACACTTCGCCGCGCTGAGGTTCAGATCCGGGGATCGCACCTCCACCCCGCGCCGCTGCGCGTCCCGGACGAGCGAGGCCGGCGGGTAGAAGCCCATCGGCTGCGCATTCAGCAGCGCGCAGAGGAACTCGGCCGGGTAGTGGTGCCGCAGCCACGCCGATTGGTACGCGAGCAACGCGAACGCCGCCGCATGTGACTTCGGGAAGCCGAAGCCGGAGAAGCCGACGAGCTTGTCGAACACCGCGTTCGCAGCGTCTTGGCCGACCTCCCGTGCAACGGCGCCCTCGACGAAGCGGCTGCGGAACGCCTCGATCGCCTCGAGCGAGCGCTTCCGGCTCATCGCGCGGCGCAGCCCCTCGGCCTCGCCGATCGAAAAGCCGGCCAGCGCCGTGGCGACTGCGAGCACCTGGTCCTGGAACACGATCACGCCGAGCGTCTCGCGCAGCGGCGCCTCCAGCAGCGGGTGGTCGCTCGCCGGCACGAACCCGGGGTCTTCGCGCAGCCGCTGCCGGTTCTCGATGAACGGATGGACAGCGCCGCCTTGGATCGGGCCAGGGCGCACGAGCGCCACCTGGATCGTCAGGTCGTCGAGGTTCTCGGGCCTCGTGCGCAAGAGCGACTGCATCTGCGCCCGGCTCTCGATCTGGAAGACCCCGATCGTGTCAGCGGCCTGGATCTCACCGTAGACCTCCTGGTCGTCGAGCGGCACCCGCGACAGGTCGATCGTCTCGCCGTGCAGGCGGGCGATCTGTTCGACGCAGTCCTCGACTGCCGAGAGCATCCCCAGCCCGAGCAGGTCGATCTTCAGGAACCCGGCGTCGGCGCACGAGTCCTTGTCCCACTGGCAGAGCTGCCGCCCCTCCATCGCAGCGGGCTGCACCGGCACGAGCTCGACGAGGGGGCGCGTCGAGATCACCATCCCGCCTGGGTGCTGCGAGACGTGCCGGGGCAGGCCGCCGATCTCGCCGCAGAGCTGCACGAACGCGCGCCAGCGCGGCGAGCCGAGCTTCGCGTCGGCGTCGGGCAGCTTCGCCAGCTCCTCCCCGACGCGGTACGGGCTGCCGTCGGTCACGCGCGCGAGCCGCTCGAGCTCCGCGAACGGAAGGCCAAGGGCCTTGCCGACATCCCTGATCGCGCCGCGTGCGCGATAGGTAGCGAAGGTCGCGACCAGGGCCGAGTGCTCGCGGCCGTAGCGGTCGCAGACGGCGACGATCAGCTTCTCGCGGATGTCGCGCGGGAAGTCGAGGTCGATGTCTGGCACCGAGACGAGCTCGCGGTTGAGGAAGCGTCCGAGTGAGAGCCCAGCCCGCACAGGGTCGACGTGCGAAAGGCCGGTCAGGTAGCAGACGATCGAGCCGACCGAGCTGCCGCGCCCGCGCCCGGGCGGCAGCACGTTGCGGGCGACCGAGCCGCCGCGCACCTCGAGGGCGCACTCGCGGGCGAGCTCCAGGACCTCCCAGTGGAGGAGGAAGAAGCCCGCGAGCCCGATCTCGTCGATCAGCTTCAGCTCCTCGTCGAGCCGCCGCCGGGCCCGCCGCTTGTGGCCGTTGGCGTCCCCGTAGCGCTCCGCGAACGCACGGTCGCATACCTGCGCGAGCTGCCAGATCGCCGGCTCGCCGGTGTCGGAGAAGTCGGGGTAGCGGTAGCCGAGATCCTCGGTGAGGTCGAACTCGAGCCGGGCCGCCAGCTCACCGGCGCGCGCGACCGCATCTCGGTCGAGCGGGAAGCGCTCCTCCAGGTCACCCGGTGCGGCGAGAACGGTCTCGCGGTTCCCGCGGCGCTCGGCTTCGCAGCCGTCGAGTGAGGTGCGGCAGCGGATCGCGACGAGCGCGTCCTGCAGACCGGTTCGCCGAGGGTGGTGCGCGTGGACGTCCCCCGTCGCAACCGTCGCAACCCTCAGCGCCTTGGCGAGATCCCGCAGCGCTGCGAGCCGCCTCGCGTCGCCGCGCTCGTACGGGCGCTGGAGCTCGACGAAGAAGCGCTCGCGTCCGAACGCCCGCGCCAGCTCGGCAGCGCCGTTCGGGTCGCGCACCGCGAGTCCCTGGCGGGCGCAGCCCGAGAGGCAGACGAGCCCGTCGTTCAGCTCCGCCAACAGCTGTAGGTCGAGCGCGGGTGGAGCGAGCTCGCCGGGCCGATCGCGCGTGCGGGCGTGGGCGGCGGTCAGCAGCCGGCAGAGGTTCGCATACCCCGCGGCGGTCTCGACGAGCAGCGTCACGTGCGAGCCGCCGGCGAGCGTCACCTCGGCGCCGGTGATCGGCCGCACGCCGAAGGCCTTCGCCGCGTGCGCGAACTCGAGCGACCCGTAGACGCCGTCGTGATCGGTCAGCGCAAGTGCCTCGTAGCCGAGCTCGGCCGCCTGCGCCGCGAGCTCTTCGGGCACCGAGGCTCCATCCAGAAACGAATAGGCTGAATGGGCATGGAGCTCGACGTACATGCCCCGGTCCTCCTAGCCCCGGGCGAAGGCGAGGTTGTGACCGACCGGCCCGAGCGGACGCTGCGGATCCTGGTCGAGCTCGACGACCTGATCGTCACCTGGTTTCGCTACGAACCCGGCGAGAACGGCCCCAACCCCCACATCCACGAGCACCACACCGACGCCTTCTACGTGCTCGAGGGCGAGGTCGAGGTCTCGCTCGGGCCCGACCAAACGACCGTCACGGCTCGTCCCGGAATGATCGCCGCAGCACCGCCGAACCTCGTGCACACGTACCGGAACGCGAGCGACGCCACCGCGGTCTTTCTCAATCTCCACGTCCCCACGACGGGCTTTGGCGACTACATCCGTGGCCGAAACCCGGCCTTCGACCAGCATGAGCCACCCGCCGACGGTGGCCGTCCGTTTGCCGATGCCGTCTTCTGCGGCGTGGCCGACGCCGAGCTCGTCGAGCACGACACGAGCTCGCTCCGAATCCTCTGCGACCTGCCACAGCTCTCCGCCCTCGATCTCACCTTTTTGCCGGAGTTCGAAGGCGTCGACCCCCACGTCCACGAGGATCACGTCGACTCGTTCTACGTCCTCGAGGGCGAGATCGAGTTCCTTGGCGCCGACGAACCCCGCCGCGGCGGGCCGGGAACGTTCTTCTCCGCCCCGCGCAACGTCTTGCACGGGTTCCGCAACCCGGGGCCTGGGCCGCTCCGGGTGTTCAATCTCCACACGCCGCCCGGCGGCTTCGTCGATCGCGTTCGCGAAGCCTGAGCCGGCCGGGCTCACGTCCCCCGCTGGCTGAACCAGCGGCCCACCTCCTCGTCCAGGAACACGACCGCCCGCTCGCCGCCCGCGAGCACCACGTCGAAGTAGCGCCTGCTCACCGGCTCCTCGGTCCACCAGCGGTCGACCACGCGCCACTCCTCCCGCACGAGCGCGACCTGCGCTCGGTTCACGCGGCGCGGCGAGCCGTCCACGTGCGCCTCCACGAGAGCAGCCCTGGGCTCGTTTACACGCCGCACCGGCGAAGCCGGTACGGCTTTCATGGTCGGCATCGCAAGCGACGCCTTAGTCGTCGCGGGGAACCAGAAGCGCTCGCTGCTCGGGCAGGCGCGACCACGGTGCCACCTCGACGACGGTGCAGACGGATCCCGAACCGGTTCCGGCGCGGACCTGACGCAGCCCCTCGGTCAGGTGCGCCCGCAGCTCGGCACCCTCGGGACGGACGAGCTCGAGCTGACGGCCCTCCGACTCCGCGAGGACGAGAGCCTCGAGCCGCAGCATCACGACCGGGGCAGGCAGATCCAGGAGCTTTGGTGAGAGCGCGGCCCGCAGGCGGGCGGGATCGGCGGTGGCGTCGCGGAGCGTCACCGTTCGCCGCCACGAGCCGCCGCCGACCAGGCGCCCCGCCAGCGCAAGCTTGCGCGGGGCCCGCCCGCCTCGCTCCAGCCGCGCGAGCAGCCGGTCGAGCAAAACTCCCAGGGAGCGCCGCAGCGTCAACTCGTTCCCGACCGCCTCCGGGAACTCGAGTGTCTCGAACAACTCCGCT
>Ga0307301_10000483_pt1 | contig 11373 bp, 11 predicted proteins | sample ER_DNA_182_FD_194506 | JGI IMG/M metagenome (GOLD analysis project Ga0307301, IMG submission 194506) | Bulk soil microbial communities from the East River watershed near Crested Butte, Colorado, United States - ER_DNA_182 | ecosystem: Environmental > Terrestrial > Soil > Floodplain | place...
GGAACAAGGCATCGAGGTCGTCCATGACGATCCGTTCGGCGTCACGCTCCTTAATGCGCTCCATGAAGCTTTTGAGCGTGTCGCCTTTCTCAAACTCTGCGGCATGAGCCCGGGCCACGAGCTGCCCATCGCGTTCCCCGAGCTCGACGTCTCCGACCCCGACGTACCAGACCTCATGCCTGCCCTGGGCCGCGGCCCTTGCCAGCCGCGTAGTCGTGTACTCGTCTATCTCGGTAGCGACGTCGTTGACAAAGAAAGCAAGCCTCATGCCGATACATCTCCTTCGTATAGGTCCGTGACTGACGCGCCCGCGCGTAGCCTGTCGAGGCGCTCCTGAGCGCCGGGCACGTCCAGCCAGCGTGGACGGACCCATGGTGCTTGGAGCACTTTGCGGTCGAGCAGATCCTGGATCAACGGGATGTGGTCCAACGCGAATTTGCCGACGAAGAGGACATCGAGGCTGCTGCCCTCTGCGAGGGCTTCGAGGATGCGCGTGATCCCACGGAGGTAGATCGCATCCTTCACGGAACCGCCCCCGACGACGACCCGGATGGCGATGGACCAAGCGGTCCGCGCCGGTATCCGATGTTCTGCCCGTAATGATTCGAAGATCTCCAGGAATCCGGCGCCGTCGAGCATCTTGCCGACGGCTACAACCCTCGCCGCGAGCACGCGGAGACGCCGCGGGTCCAATCCGCCGGTCAGGTACTCGGCGAGCACGGCAAGGCCCTCTTGGGTTTCGTCGTAGCCAGGCAGTCCGATCGTCAGCAGCGTCAGTGGTTGCCTGGCGCCGTTCTGGTAGGTGACGACATGGGTTCCGACCTCGTGATGCAGCAAGGGCTCGACGCGGTCAGCCCGGAATGCGGCGGCTTCGGGGATGAGCAGCCGGCCGAACGACACCATCAGTTCGGAGATGTCGTCGCGCACCTCGATGTGAACCGGGAAGTCAAGATACACGGCACGGTATCGATCGAACTCCGCACGAGCCGCCTCCGCGAACGCCCCGGCCGTGACGCTCCGGGTGTTGGGAGATCGGGCTGGGATGGTCTCGAGCAGCTCCTCCGCGGTGGACGCGAGAGGCTGGGCGATCGCTCCGTAGAGCTGCAGCGACCCGTACACGAACCGTGACGTGTCGCGATCCTCCAAGGCTGTGATCTGTCTCGCTATCTCGTCCCGCTTCGTCCGGAAGAGTGTGTGCAGCGCAGGGTCTGTTACGTTCTCGATCTCGAGGTTGTAGAGGTCACGTCGCACCAGGTCCGGCTCGAATTCCAGCGGTCTGAGCCGAAGAGTGGGGACCGTCCCGAAGTCACTCCGTTCGAAGTCCGCCCATGCCTCTGCTGCATTGACCGGCGTGACGTTCAGCAGCAGGTTCAAGCTGCGCTCGATCTCGGTGAGGCGGGCGTCGATATCTAGAGCAGGCGCAAGCTGTTGGGTAGGGGATGTCACCTGAAAGAGATACCCACCAGCCGTACGAGCAACCTTCCCAATGGCTAAGCGCTGTTCAGGCGGAGCCCCATGACCCGATAGGGCGCCGGCGGGCCTCCGAACCACACATCCTGCGGCAGCGCGTCCGCACATTGCGTTCGGGCACGAGAGATCGTCGTCGATTTCTCTCGTCCAAGCCGAGCGGCATTATCCGGTTGACATCATGGGAGCACAGTCAACGCCTGACGTAGCACCTCGAGGCTTCGCTCCCAAGCAGCGGCCTCCTGCTCGTCCATCCTCGGGTGAAGTGGCTTACCCGCGCCCTCGGGACCGAGCACGCATGGCAAACTGGCGCAGAGGCGATCGGCGACGCGGACCGAAACGGGAACGATTCGGCCGTGGTCTCGGACGATGTTGCGCACCAGAGCCGCGACCGCAAGTCCGATCGCGTCCCACGTCGAGCCCTTCAGTTCGCGCACTTGATATGCGGCAGTTCGCACCGTCTCGGCAATCGTCGCCAGCCGCTCGGCGGACAAGTCGACGCCCGTCTCCGTAGCGAACTCGTCAAGTGTGAGGCCGGCGATTCTTGCCGAACTGAACAGCAGCACAGCGGAGTCGCCGTGCTCGCCGACAACCAAGGCATGCACCGCACCCGGATGTACGCGGCAGACCGAGGCAAGCTCCCCGCGAAGCCGCCAGGTGTCGAGCGATGTGCCGGAGCCGATCACATCGACCATGCGTCCTGCCCAACGCCGCGTGAGGTACTCGGTGAGAACATCGAGCGGACTCGTTGCCACGAGACAGACACGAGGAAGTCCACCCACCTCGACATGCCCGGCGATCTCCTCGCAGATAGCGAGATTCGCGCGCGCCAGGTCGAGGCGGGTCTGACCGGAGGTGGTATGACCACCGAACGCCATAACGAGCACATCCTCGGGTTCGATGGCAGTCAAGGGTCGCCCGCGAATCTCGCACGGCTCGAGCATGGGTAACGCATGACTGAGATCGAGAGCCTCCCCTTGGGCGTAACTCTCGGTTCGGTCATAAATCGTCAATCGCGTGACCAGGCCGTCACGGACGATTGCCCGCGCACACGACGCCCCAACGCGGCCTGCGCCGATAACCCCAACAGTGGTCATGACTCGAGAACCATCCAGACTCATCGTCCCTTGGATAGTACTAATTGATACCGGGCCGAGATTGACAGCGAACAGAGACTCGCCGCTGCGACAGGGCAGTTGAGTCAGAACCCACTGTCAGGTCAGTGCAAGGACGCCGCCTGCAGCTGAGCCGTACCGATAACAGGAAACCGCCTCCGTTAGGGAGGTGGTTAATGAAACCGATTCTCGAAGCACCCGGAGTAGGTATGGGAGAGTACCCGGGCGGGGGTCCGATCGCTCTGCGGGTCGCTTGGGGTAACGGGCCCCGCCTAAGTTCGTCACTCCTCGGCAAGGGGTTCGATGGACACGAAGCTCAGCCGGTCGCCGGAGGTCTGGTAGCTGTGGACGACCCCACGGAATGCAAGCTCGCGTATTTCGGGGTCGTCAGCCATCCGGCCGGTGAGACGGTCGCTCACCTCATCGATAAGTTCCTCCAGCGACGCTCCGCTCAGCGTCTGTGGTTTGTCTGGCTTCGGCCCCGGCTTCACTCTGGGCACGTCGTCGCCAAGCTGCCGGGCTCGGTGCCCCCGCATCCGTTCCGCGGCAGTCATCGGCTCGGGGTTCTCCGGGTTACGAGTCTCGCCCATATTCGTAACGTAGCTCACTCGTGGAGGCCGTCGAGGAGCTCAGCGACCCGCACCCCGCTACTCTGCTTCCCGTTCCAGAACGTCGTCAGCGGCTCGGGCAGCAGGGCATCCCGGACGAGGCGTTGGATCGTGCCCTGGCCGAGCGCCTCAGCCTCCCAAGCCTCAGGTCCCGCGCCGGCCGAAACCTGTTGTCGACCTTCCAGCGGTCCGGCAATCAACGCCTGGGAACTCAGCCGGGTCTGGCCGGATGCCCGCCTGAGGATCTTCGGCGGGTCGGGCCATAAGGGCAACGATGCGATGGCGGAGGAACTGATCCGGGCTCTCGACGCATTCGCCCGTCTTTGAGTGCGCGAGCAAAGCCACGGTATGCATCATGTCAACCAGACGACTTCACCCTGCTGGCGGAGAGTTGACAGGTCAGTGCGGTCAGTTCATTCCGTCCCGTAAGCATCGACCCGCCTGCGGACGCCGAAATAGCGCCCGCAGGGTGACGGCCTTGTCGCCGCGCGGTTACAAACCTCGGTCAGGCACGAGGTGATTCCATGACGCGATCTCAGCGTCTCCAACCGATGCCAGGAATATCTCAACGGGCGCTTCGCTGTATCTGTATAGCCAATCTATGCAACTGGCTATTTCGACAGCCGTTCGAGCATGCAAAGCACAGGAGATTTCGTGACCTCCACTATGACGACCACCGGCGATGAAACTGCCCAGACAGGCTCTGGCCGGGAGCGAGTCGACTTCTGGTTCGATCCGGCGTGTCCCTTCTGCTGGATTACCTCGCGGTGGATCGTGGAGACCGAGAAAGTGCGCAATATCGACGCCCACTTCCATGTCATGAGCATGGCCGTGCTGAACGAGACCACCGAGGTCTCCGATGACTATCGGGAAAAGTTGCGGTCCTCTTGGGGTCCGGTACGGGTTGCGGTCGCGGCCTCAGAGTTCAAGAAAGAACAGATCCTTTCACCTCTCTATACCGCCATGGGCAGCCGCATTCACAACCAGGGCAATCACGACATTTCCACAGTGATTGCGGAAACGCTTGATGAATTGGGCCTGCCGCCGGAGCTGGCCGAGGCCGCCGAGTCGACCGAGTATGACAACGCTCCGCGAAAGCCACCACGCGGGAATAGAGAAGGTAGGCAAGGACGTGGGAACCCCAACAATTCACGTCAACGGCACCGCGTTCTTCGGACCAGTCCTCACCCGGATTCCACGAGGCGAAGACGCCGGTCGGATCTGGGATGCCAGCGTCACGCTGGCCGGCTACCCCTACTTCTTTGAGCTCAAGCGAGAACGCAAGGACACATTGCATTTCGACTGAACCTCGAGAAAGGCCGGTCCAAACGTGCAGGGCGGTTAACGCTCATTTCATGTCTTGATCGCCGACTCCATCGACATCGATGCCAGGCTGAAAACCGGGCCGCCGATTCGGCCGTGTCGCTAAGTAGCAGTCGCCCAATCGGGGACCACTCTGCGGTATGGCGAGGCGCCAAAAGCGGACCGAGCTGCGGGACGGCGCAGCGAGTAGTCGGACGCTGTTAACTGTCAGTCCACCGACCTCAGCTGGTCAACTCTTTGAAGTTGGTGATCGGAGATCCTGCTGTTTCATCAGTGGAACTTCGTCAAGATGACGTCGGAGACGAGAGCGAACACATCCTCGCTGTCAGTGGCGTAGTCCTTGGTGGGTTGGGAGGCGACCACGACGACGAGCCGGCGCTCCGGAACGACAACGATCAGCTGACCGCCGAATCCCTCCGCCGAGTACGCCGAACCGCCGCTGGGGGTCGTTTCCAACCACCACATCAACCCGTACTGGCTGCTGGCGGGGCTTGGAGCGACCGAGGCTGCAACCCATTTCTCGGGAACCAGCTGTTGGCCCCGCCACTTGCCGTGGTCAAGGTAGAGCTGGCCGAACTTGAGGATGTCGGCAGGTCGGAGCCGCAGCCCGCCGCCGCCGATGTTGATCCCTTGGGCGTCGGTGGCCCATCCGAAGCCGGCCTTCTCAAACGGTGTCGGATCGTCGGGCCGAAATCGGGCCGTGTAGGCGTTGCGTGTGTCGATGCCGAGTGGCTTGAAGAGCTTCTCTGTCGCGTAGTCGAGCACCGTCCGCGGGTTCGACCCGTCCGCTTGCCTGAGAGCCTGCGTGAGGACGGCGCTCACCAGGTGGGCGGAGCTGTTGGAGTAGGCGAAGGTCTCACCCGGAGGGCTCACCAGCCCACGTTTCAGGATGAAGGCCACAGCGCCATCATCCTGCCGGATCGCGTCGGCAAACGGGGAGGGAGTGGCGTCGTCGTTCTCGAAGCCGGCCGACATTGTCAGCAGCTGCCGCAGCGTCACCCGAGCCATGTCGCCGGCCATCTGGGCTCGATGACGCGGCAGGAGCTCGCCGAGGGGTGACTCGAGGTCCTTGATGAGCTTCTCGTCGAGGGCGATCCCGATCAACGCCGACAAGACGCTCTTGGTCACCGAGTACACGTGCATCGTCTTGTCCGGTTTCCGGCCGTGGCGATAGTGCGTGAGCACGGTCTGACCGTCGGCGTTGATCAACACCGCTCCGATGGTGTCCAAGGCGACCGATCCCGATGCGATCGCCTCCTCGATCGACTCGCCCAGCTGGCGATAGTTCACCGGAGCGGCTGAAGCCTGCGTCGTCGGACTCGACTCGTGTTGCTCCGCGGGTGACGCCGAGCAGGCTGCGAACATCAGCGCCATCACGACCACAAGCAGGAACAGGCACGGCCGCCGTCGGCTCGCAGTCATGCCCGAAATCTACGCTCCTCGACGCACGTGCAGGCAGCTCCCGACGGCGGGCCATCGAGACTGCTCACTAAGGAAACGTCTGACGGACCCGCACTAGGTCGCGACCCCGGTGACGTCCGCGCCGGCCAACACCGCCCGGACCGCGTCGAACCGCTACTCAATCTTCGACAAGACAACCAGAGCCAATCCCGGCCGGGACAAGTGCCGAGCGTAGCCAGGACTTGACTGCTCCATCGCTGCACATTCGGGCCTTTCTGCGCGTCGTTGGCTTGCAGCGACTGAATCTTCTATAGGTTGCTGAGCGAAACGGGCAGCGGAGCGAGCGGAGATGGCAATGACGATGTCGAAGTCCCGGAACCGGCGAACAGCCTCAGTGTTGGCAATCGTCTGCCTCACGACCGCACTCGGCCTGCCGGCGACCGCCCAAGCGGCTGGGTCGACGGCGCGATGCATATCAGGCGCGCCCGGCATCGGCGACCCGTACTACCCCAACTACGGCAACGGCGGCTATCAGGTTCGCAAATACAACCTGGACGTCACCTACGATCCTGCGACGGACGTACTCGACGGTGTCGCCGGGATCAAAGCTAGCGCGACCAAGTCGTTGTGCCGCTTCAACCTCGACCTGGTCGGGATGACGGTTCGCTCGATCAAGGTCAACGGCGCTCGGGCGCGCTGGAGCCGCACCGAGCACGAGCTAACGGTCATCCCCAAACACCCGATCCGACGCGGCGACCGGTTCCAGGTGAAGGTCAAGTACGACGGCGTGCCGCACGAGTTCGAGATCCCCGGCTTCGGGGCGCGAGCCGGCTTCATGACCACGCCGGATGGTGCGACGGTCGCCGGCCAGCCGGAGGTAGCAGCTGGTTGGTTCCCGGTCAACGACCACCCGTTGGACAAGGCCCGATACTCCTTCGACGTCACGGTGCCGAAGGGATACGAGGTCGTCGCAAACGGGTTCCTCACCGGGCGCGAAACCAAGCGCGGCTGGACCACCTACGAATGGGACCCGCGCGAACCCATGGCGTCCTACCTCGCCACAATCGACATCGGTCACTGGGACGTCCACAAGTGGCGCACCGAGACCAAGCTTCCCGTCTATGACGCGGTCGACTCCGCAATCACCGGCGGGGTGCGGGCTGCCATCGGTTCGTCCTTGGCCCGGCAAGGTGAGGTCCTCGACGTGCTGGGCGGGGCGTTCGGGCCGTACCCGTTCTCGACGGTCGGCGCCATCGTCGAGGGCCAGGACGACTTGTTCTTTGCCCTCGAGACCCAGACGCGGCCGGTGTACTCGAAGCTCTTCTGGCAAGACGCCCAGGGAAACCCGGTCAACGGGGACTCGGTCGTCGTTCATGAGCTCGCCCACCAGTGGTTCGGCGACAAGGTCGCACTCGCGCGCTGGCAGGACATCTGGCTCAACGAGGGCTTCGCGACCTACGCCGAGTGGCTGTGGGCCGAGCACGAGGGACAGGCGACGCCGCAGGAGATCTTCCAAGCCACCTACGATGCCATTCCTGCCGACGACGCGTTCTGGGACGTCGTGATCGGCGACCCGACAGTCGAGCATCTTTTCGACGATCCGGTCTACGTCAGGGGCGCTATGACCCTGCAGGCGCTGCGCGAGAAGGTTGGCGACGACGACTTTTGGCGGATCGTCCGTCGGTGGGCGGCGCAGCGCGACGGCCACGGCACGACCTCTGAGTTCATCGCGTTGGCCGAGCGGATCTCAGGCCAGCAGCTCGACGAGTTCTTCGACGTGTGGTTGTTCACTGGCGAGAAGCCTGCCTCCCCGGATGCGGCGGCGGCGTCGGCTTCCCGAGCGGCAGCAGCCTCGACTGACGACAAGGCGTCTGACTTCGCGCGGCAATGGCTGGCCAAGACGAGCGAGCGGCTGGAGCGCGGCCGGCGCTGAGTCCCGGGTTGGCCCAGGACCGGGGCGGACTGCCGTGCAGGCGTTGGATCTGCTTGACGAACTCCGCGCTGCGGTCCTGCTTCGGAACGTCCTGCGGGTGTTGATCGACGCGCCGCTGTCCGTCACTTGGGTGCGAACCCAAGCCAACCATCTGCGTGGCGCCCTCTTGTGAGCGCGACATCCACGAAGCGGCGCACGCTCGTTACCGCGCACTTATGTCTGGGATCGCTGTTGACCTCACATTTGACTCCGGCGACATGACGGCCGCGAAGATCGCGATGTCGATCTACGAGGCGACTCAGCTGACCGATTGACGACCGGCGGATTCTCGCGGTCAACGCACCAGCAGTGGTCCGATCTCGGTTTCTTGAACCCTAGGCGTTTGCGTGGTCGGTCGTTGAGTTCGGCGCTGTGGGCGGAGAGATCACTGCTCTTTGGAAAGTATTGGCGCAGCAGGCCGTTGGACGCTCCTATGTTTGTCAAGCCGCCACCCCGCGAGCGCGTCCGCCGTGTTCGCGCTGCTTCGTTGCGAACGCGTCCGCGATGGGACCAGCTGACCAGGAGCTGGGCGGCCACGACAGGTCCGACACCGGGTTCGGCCAGCAACGCGGGCCCGGCCGGGTGCTGCGGGATGAGGACCAGCAGCTCGACATCCAGCTCAGCGGCCTGGTTGATCAAGAACCGGATACGAGCGGCGATCGAGCGCGATAGACCTCAGGAACCATCCGATAAGAGAACCGCACACAACACCTCCAACTAGAGATGTTGCGATCACTGCGAGAACCCGGGGACCGCTCATCGGGACAGTGCGAACAGGTCCCGCGGTTCGCCGTTGGGGGCTGGTACGGCACGGCCGCGGCCAGAGGTCAATATGGATGCGTGGTCACGGTCGACGACGTCCGAGGGGTGCTCGCGGGGTTGCCGCGCAGCAGCGAGGTGCTGGTGCGCGATCGTGTGAAGTTCCGTGTCGGTCAGATCGTGTACGTCGCGTTCAGCCAGGACGAGACCGAGATCGGCTTCGCCTTCCCGAAGGAGGAACGCGCCGCGCTGGTGGCGGCGCGGCCCGAGGTGTTCTTTCTTCCACGCGAGTCGGAGCTGCGTTTCCACTGGGTTGAAGCCTGGCTCGATGCGCTCGACGCTGACGAGATGCGCGAGTTGGTGCTAGACGCATGGCGGATGGTCGTGCCGCAGCGTGTCGCCCGAGAGGTGCTCGGCCCGCCAGCCGCGGGCCACGAGCCCGGCCGGACCGGGTAGCAATCACGCCCAGGTCCGTCGGACTGTCCAAATAGCCGACCCGCCTGCGGGCCCTGGATTGAGTCAGAACACGAAAGCCGACTGGGACGTCCGGCCGGTAGACGACCTGGTAGGAGGTATCGGGCGCAGGCCGATCGGTACAGGTTAGGGAGAGGCCGGGTGAACTGCCGTCGGGAGGACGTCGGCTCCTAGGACCAGAAAGCGCCGGTTCCTTTGTGCAACTGGCAACACGCGGAGCGCCTCGTCGCCGAACTCCTGACAACTCACTGTGTCTCGTTTGGGAATGTCTGAAGAGGAGGAGTGCGATGCGTAGGCTCACGTCTTGCGCGCCGTGGTGACCGGGGTAGTTGGTCTGGCTGCCAGCTGTGGCCCGGGCCGGCCTCACGTTCACCGGTGCCGACTGACAATCAAGGACGCGGCCACCACCGCCTCCGGACATGGCTCGGCGGCGGTGTGGCTGAGCTCATCGGATAATGCTGCGGTATGGCGACAAATATCCGAACTGCCGGGATTCAGTGTGAGGCGGGATAGAAATGCCCGACCGAAGCGACGTGAGGCTGCGTGAGTGAAGCGTTCGACCTACGGGAGGCATGCAGGCAATACAGCGGCTCACCTGTTGTGGCGAGTTCTCACCTCGAGCATGGCCACGCGAACGAGTCGCATCGAGTCGAGCTGGCGGACGGCGACAGCATCGTGGTCCGCATCCTCAAACTGACAACACCCGAACGCGCCCGGCAAGAGGTCTCGATCCAGCACGCGCTTGTCAGCGCAGGAATGACGACTCCGGTGAGTCAGACGATGAAGAACGGCGACGTCGTAGGTGAGATTGACGGACACGCATTCACCATTTCTCACATGATCGAGGGACAACACCCTCAGGTGGTCAACGAGGACCTGGTCACTGAGTTCGGACGCGTACTCGCTCGATTTCACAACGCGACCCAACAGTTGGACATCGCGGGATCGAGCTGGCTAAGCGAGCCGACCATCTCGCAGGAGATCGCGGCGGTGGATGATCCGACGATGCGATTACGTCTCCAACAAGTGCGGGACGACGTTCTGCATCTCAACGACGCCGGTCTACCCGTGGCGAACATCCACGGCGACCTTTGGGCCAGCAACGTTTTCGCCGAGAATGGACGCATCACGGCAGTTTTCGACCTCGAAACCACCGAGAAAACGTTGCGCGTTCTGGACATAGGTCGCACCGCGATCGATCTCGCGTTGGAGATGAAGAGAACATCCGTACCGGACATACTCGAAATGCTGCGGGACGGCTACGACGAAGTCGACGCTCTGACAGATAAAGAACGAGACGCGCTTCCCGATGCGTTCCGTCTCGCGACGGTTGCGTGTTCGGCGTGGAGCTACAACAACGGATTCCAGGACTACGCGCTCGACGCAATGCAACACGCCGAGTCGTTGTGAATGTGCAAACCAGCCCGGTTCTCGCGTTCTGAGGCTTGAGCCTAGGACATGAGCAGTCGGCCATCGACCTGACGGATCCCTAGGGCCAGCTTCACTCGGCTTCACTTCAGGACCTGCTTACGGGTCGACGGTGGCCGGAGATGAGCGCGTGAGAGCGTCGCCTCTCCGATTACCGGCCAGAGCCTCTAGCGTTGACACCACATCCTGCACGAACCTAATGTCACTTTAGAAACCTTTTGGACGCGCCACGTCTGACGAAGTGGCGGTCATGCACCGTTGGGCGGAACGGGTTTGCTGACTTTGTGGCCAGAGCGTGCGGCGGTGAAAGTCCGGCCGGACCGCACGCCGCCGGTGGCGCCGCCCCCGTCTGGAACACGCGCAGGTCGCTGCTCAGCCACGGCACCGTTCCGTCAAGCATGTAGGGCCGTCGGGAACGCGTTCTACGTGATCCTCGACGGCGTCCTCCCCGCACAGATCGGGATGATGGCGCTACCGGGCACCCAGCTCGCGGCGCTGCTAGCCCCGCAGCCCCGGCTGCTCTTCGTCCTCGACCGCCAATAATGTCGGGACGGCTGGGATAGAACAGCGTGCGCCGCCAGCGCCGCCATCTTCGGTGACTCCACTGACGCCGCACTTTGGGGCCGTTCGCGTTCCCGCGCAGATGACTGCATCGTCGCAGTAGGCGATGCCCGCTGAGGTGGCTGGGGCCGAGTAGCGGGCAGGCTGAGTGCGGTCGGACCTCGCCGGGTCCGCCGCTGCCGACTAAGTGGACCGGACACTCGAGCCCACCGCAACCACGGCCGTACGAAACCGCTCCCTCACTCTGCGCCATGGCCCGCGAATT
>Ga0307301_10000496_pt1 | contig 11265 bp, 9 predicted proteins | sample ER_DNA_182_FD_194506 | JGI IMG/M metagenome (GOLD analysis project Ga0307301, IMG submission 194506) | Bulk soil microbial communities from the East River watershed near Crested Butte, Colorado, United States - ER_DNA_182 | ecosystem: Environmental > Terrestrial > Soil > Floodplain | place: USA...
TGTCGAACGGCACCCGCAGGCGCTCGACCAGGTCGGCGGTCATGCGCTCGAACTCGCCGCGGGTGAGGCGCTGCTCCATGTGCAGCGGGCCCTCGGGGGTGGCGGTGATGAACGGCAGGTTGATGGTCGTCTCGAGGGTCGAGGAGAGCTCGATCTTGGCCTTCTCGGCCGCCTCCTTGAGCCGCTGCATGGCCATCTTGTCGTTGGACAGGTCGATGCCGTGGTTGTTCTTGAAGGTGGTCAGCAGCCAGTCGACCACCCGCTGGTCCCAGTCGTCGCCGCCCAGGTGCATGTCACCGGAGGTCGACTGGACCTCGATGACGCCCTCGCCGATGTCCAGCAGGGACACGTCGAAGGTGCCGCCGCCCAGGTCGAAGACCAGGATGGTCTCGTCGCTCTCCTTGTCCAGGGAGTAGGCGAGCGAGGCCGCGGTCGGCTCGTTGATGATGCGCAGGACCTCGAGCCCGGCGACCTCGCCGGCCTCCTTGGTGGCCTGGCGCTGGGCGTCGTCGAAGTAGGCGGGGACGGTGATGACCGCCTGGGTGACCTGGTCGCCCAGGTAGGCCTCGGCGTCCCGCTTCAGCTTCTGGAGGATGAACGCGCTGATCTGCTGGGGCGAGAACTCCTTGCCGTCGGCGCGGAAGCGCCAGGACGACTCGCCCATGTGCCGCTTGACCGAGCGCACGGTGCGGTCCGGGTTGGTGACCGCCTGCCGCTTGGCCACCTCGCCGACCAGCACCTCGCCGGTCTTGGAGAGGGCGACCACCGACGGGGTCGTCCGAGCCCCCTCGGCGTTGGGGATCACCGTCGGCTCGCCGCCCTCGAGGGTGGCGACAACAGAGTTGGTGGTCCCCAGGTCGATCCCTACGGCCTTGGCCATCTCATCACCTCAAACTTGCTGGGACAGGGTTCCGGAGGCCAAGATAGGTGGTTGAGTCAACCATTGTCAAGTTTATGGGTCTGGCTGATTTATCTGCCCGCTGAGCAGCAGGTTCAGGCTGGCTCGGGCAGTGCCGCCGGGTCCGCCGGGACCACCCTGGCCCCCGGTCCGACCCCGGCGGCGCCGAAGGACCCGGCGGCCAGCTCGACCGCGTAGCGGTAGGGGCCGGCCGGGGCGTAGCTGGGGCACGGGTCGGCCTTGCACGGGGTCATCTCGGCCACGCTGACCACCCGCCCGTCGGCGGCCACGAACGCGATCGACAGGGGGACCAGGGTGTTCTTCATCCAGAAGGCCTCGGTGACGTCGGCCGGGTACAGGAAGACCATCCCGGTCCCCTTCGCCACCTCGGTGCGGCCCATCAGGCCCCGGGCCCGGGCCGAGGGGTCGGCCGCCACCTCCAGCCGCACGGTCGCGGCCGGGCCGCCGGCCGGCTCCAGCCGGTAGGCCACCGCGCCGGGCCGGGCGCCGCCGGTGGTGGTCGAGGGTGCGCCCTCGAGGTTCAGGGTCCGCGGGGTGTCGTCCATCGCCGGGGCATCCCCGTCGACCAGGCCGGCGGCCACGGCCAGGACCCAGGCGACCACGGCCACCCCGGCCACGACCAGCACCAGGCCGCCGACCAGCAGGCCCCGGCGGGCACGCTTGGGCGGCGCCGTCGGCGGCCGTGTCTCGTGTCGCATCTCTCTCCGCCCAGCCTATCCGCCTCCGGATGTTACCGAGCGGTAGACTGCCGCACGGCCAGCGGACGCGACCAGGCCAGGAGGACGTGCGATGAAGCTCGCCATCGGACTCGTGCTCACCTTCTTCGCCGTCGCCCTGGCCGGGCAGCGGGCCGAGCGGATCACCCGGCTGATCGCCACCGGCCAGCCGGCCCCCGAACGGTTCGAGCACGCCTGGACCCGCCTCCGGGCCGAGCTGGTCGAGGTCTTCGGCCAGCGCAAGCTGCTCAAGCGGCCGATCCCCGGGCTGGCCCACTTCTTCACCTTCTGGGGCTTCGTGATCCTGCTGACCACGATCGCCGAGGCCTACGGGGAGCTGTTCAGCGACACCTTCGCCCTGCCGCTGATCGGGCACAGCCCGGCGCTGGGCTTCCTCCAGGACCTGACCGCGGTCGCGGTCCTGGTCAGCCTGGCCGTCTTCGCCGTCATCCGCCTGCGCGAGTCGCCGGCCCGCCGGGACCGGGCGTCGCGGTTCTACCGGTCCCACACCGGCCAGGCCTGGGTCATCCTCGGGATGATCGCCCTGGTGATCGTCACCCTGCTGCTCTACCGGGGCGCCAGGGCGGCCAGGGGCACCTTCCCCTACGACGGCTGGGCCTTCGCCTCCACGGCCGTCGGCCGGCTGCTGGACGGGCTCCCGCCCTCGACCCTGCGCCTGCTCGACGAGGGCTTCCTGCTCGCCCACCTGGCGGTCGTGCTCGGCTTCCTGGTGCTGGTCATGTACTCCAAGCACCTGCACATCTTCACCGCGCCCTTCAACGTCGCCTTCTCCCGCCGCCCCAAGGCCCTGGGGCCGCTGGCCACCCCCAGGATCGACCCCGAGGAGATGACCGAGGAGGACGTCTTCGGCGCCGGCAAGGTCGAGGACCTCAACTTCAAGCAGCTGCTGGACCTGGCCACCTGCACCGAGTGCGGCCGCTGCCAGGACCAGTGCCCGGCCTGGAACACCGGCAAGCCGCTGTCGCCCAAGCTGGTCATCACCGACCTGCGCGACCACCTGTTCGAGAAGTCCCCGTTCCTGCTCGGCGAGGCCGACCCCGAGCACCCGGACGGCCATGACCCGGCCGTGCTCGGCAAGGAGCTGGTGCAGGACGTGGTCGGTTCCGACGTGCTCTGGTCCTGCACCACCTGCGGGGCCTGCGTGGAGCAGTGCCCGGTCGACATCGAGCACGTCGACACCATCATGGAGCTGCGCCGCTACGAGGTCCTGATGGAGTCCCGCTTCCCCGGCGAGGCCGGCACCATGCTGCGCAACGTCGAGAGCTCCGGCGACCCCTGGGGCCTCGGGGCCGGCCAGCGCCTGGCCTGGACCGAGGGCCTGGACTTCGAGGTCCAGGTGGTCGGCGACCGCATCCCCGACGACGTCGAGTACCTGTACTGGGTCGGCTGCGCGGCCACCCTCGAGGACCGGGCCCGCCGCACGGCCAGGGCGATCGCCGGGCTGCTGCACCGGGCCGGGGTGCGCTTCGCCGTGCTCGGCCCGCGCGAGTCCTGCACCGGCGACCCGGCCCGCCGGCTCGGCAACGAGTACCTCTACCAGCTGCAGGCCAAGCAGAACATCGAGACCCTGGACGGCGTCGGGGCGCGCAAGGTGATCGCCTCCTGCCCCCACTGCTTCAACACCCTGGCCCGCGAGTACCCCCACCTGGGCGGCAACTACGAGGTCGTCCACCACACCCAGCTGCTGCGGCGGCTGGTCGACGAGGGCCGCCTTCGGCCCGAGGGCCCGCTCGAGACCACCGTCACCTACCACGACCCCTGCTACCTGGGCCGGCACAACGACGTCTACGACGCCCCGCGGGCCGTCCTGGACGCCGTGCCCGGGGTCCGGTCGGTGGAGATGCACCGCTGCCGGGAGCGCGGCTTCTGCTGCGGCGCCGGCGGGGCCCGCATGTGGATGGAGGAGCGCATCGGCAAGCGGGTCAACATCGAACGCACCGACGAGGCCCTGGCCACCGGCGCCGACGTGGTCGGGACGGCCTGCCCCTACTGCATGGTCATGCTCGACGACGCCATCAAGCAGCGCCAGGCCGAGGGCTCGGGCGAAGGCGTCAGGGTCCTGGACGTCGCCCAGGTGCTGGAGGAGTCGGTCCGGGCCCGGGAGCGCCCGGGGCCCTCCTGATCGCTTCGTCCCCGGTCAGGACGAGCGGAAGTTCTCCCAGTACCGCGACGGGGTGGGCCCCCGCTGCCCCTGGTACTTGGACCCGACCCCCCTCGACCCGTACGGCCGCTCGGCCTCGGTGGTCAGCTGGAACACCGCGATCTGCCCGATCCGCATCCCCGGGTACAGCGTGATTGGCAGGTTGGCCACGTTCGACAGCTCCAGCGTCACATGCCCCACGAACCCCGGGTCGAGGAACCCGGCCGTCGAGTGGGTCATCAGCCCCAGCCGCCCGAGCGAGCTCTTTCCTTCGAGCCGGGCCGCCAGGTCGGCCGGGATCCCCACCTGCTCCAGGGTCGACCCGAGCACGAACTCCCCCGGATGCAGGATGAACGCCTTGTCGGGCTTGACCTCGACCAGCTCGGTGAGGTCCTCCATCGGCTGCTTCACGTCGATGTAGGGATGGCGCGCCGTGTAGAAGACCCGGAAGCGGTTGTCCAGCCTCACGTCGATGCTCGACGGCTGGATGGCGTCGTCGTCCAGCGGGTCGATCACCAGCCGCCCGGCCGCGATCGCCTCCCGCAGACTCCGGTCGGACAGGATCACCAGTGCACTCCCAGGACAGAGGCTGCTCGGCCGGCATTCTGCCACGACCTCGTTGCCCCAGCTCAGACCGCCCGGCTAGAATCACCCCTCCTGCGGGCGTAGTTCAATGGCAGAACTCGAGCTTCCCAAGCTCGCGGTGAGGGTTCGATTCCCTTCGCCCGCTCCACCCGGCAGCGCAGGTCCTGAGCCTGCCACCCCGCGAACCGTCGACGAAGCCTGCGTCGCCGTCACATCCCGCGGCGAGAATCGCGACGCCCGCTCCATCGGCGGCCGGCCGGTTCGATCCAGGAGGCGATGTGCACCTGGACATCGAGGTCGACGACCTGGAGGCCGCCGGGGCCCAGGCCGTGGCCGCCGGGGCCGTCCTGGCCGAGCACCAGCCTCAGGAGGACGTCCGGGTCTACCTCGACCCCGCCGGCCACCCGTTCTGCCTCTGGGTCGACAGCTGAGGCGCAGCACCGGCCTGGCGTCCCTCAGGCCGGGCGGGGCCGCCGGAGCGCCCGCAGCCCGAACAGCACCGCCACGGCCAGGACGACCACCGGCGTCAGCCAGATCACGCCGACGAGAACGGCCGCCGCCATCACGCCGAGCCCGTTGACGGCCGTCGCCCACGCCCTGGCCAGCCGGCCGGCCGGCCGCCCGGCGGCCGCGCCCGGCTCGCGGAGCTGGAGGACGATGGTCGAGAACGAGGACTGGTCCTCCAGGTGGTCCACCTGCCCCTGCAGCCGCTCGATGTTGGACTGCACCTGCTGGAGCTGGTTCTGCACCGCGATCACGTCGGCGACCGACCTGGCCCGGCCGAGCAGGCGCAGGTAGACCCGCTCCTGGGCCCGCCAGGCCACCAGCTGGGCGTTGAGGTCGACGTACTGGTTGGTGACGTCCTCGGTGCTCGACCGCTCCCCGCGGTAGGCGCCGAGGGCCTTCAGCTCGCGCAGCACCGGTTCGAAGGCGTCCACCGGGACCCGGAAGGTGACCTGGCCGCTGGCCGGCTCGCCGGCGGGCACCGAGGTGGACGACCCGACGTAGATGCCCTTGGCCCTGGTCACGACGTCGGTCGCCCGGTTGATGGTGTCGCTCAGCCGGTCCTTGCCGACCTCCAGGTCGACGGTGGCCGTCCGGACGATCCGGTCGCCGAGGTCGACCAGCCGCAGCTGCGCCGCCGCCCCGGTCGAGCCGGCCTGTTCCGGCGGCGCCGCCTGGTCGCGCCCACTCGAGGGCTGATCGGCCGCCTGGACGGCGGCCTGCGTGCTCCCTCCGCCCGCCGAGTCGCCCCCGCCCCCCCGCCCGTCGCAGCCGGCCACGATCACCATCGCCACCAGGGCCACCCCGACCGCCACCCCGCGAAGCCGCATGCCCACCCTCCCGTCTCGGCGCCTGCCCGTTGGGACGCGGCCCGGGCCCGAACGGTTCCTGACGGTGCCTCCGGCGGTCGGCGCCGCACCGCCGCACCGGGCGTGGGCTGTGGATGCTCGCTTGCCGGGTCGCCCGCCATCTGGAAGCCTCCTACGGGTCTGCATCGATCGCCGAGGAGTCCTGCCCGTGGCCGTCGCCACCTCCCCACCCCGCCCCACCAGCCGCGCCACCCCGTCGCTGCGCGGCGTCGTGCTCGCCCTGTTCGTCGCCTCGGGCGCCGCCGGGCTCATCTACCAGGTGGTGTGGTCGCGCGAGCTGGTGCTGGTGTTCGGCAACACCACCCAGGCGGTGGCCACCATCGTGACCGCGTTCATGGCCGGCCTCGGCTTCGGCAGCCTGGTCGGTGGGCGGCTGGCCGACACCAGCGCCCGGCCGCTGCGCCTGTACGGCCTGGTCGAGCTGGCCGTCGCCGCCATGGCCGGCCTGCTGCCGCTCGCCTTCCACGGTCTGGCCGAGGTGTACCGGGGCGTGTGGCCCAGCCTGGTCGAACGGCCGGGCCAGCTTGCCGGCGTCCGCTTCGCCCTGGCCGTCGCGGCCGTGGCCCCGGCGACGTTCCTGATGGGGATGACCCTGCCGCTGCTCACCCGGTACCTGGTCCGCACCCTCGACGAGGCCGGCGCCCGCCTCGGCGAGCTGTACGCGGCCAACACCATCGGCGCCATGGCCGGGACACTACTCGCCGGCTTCGTGCTGATCGAGCTGCTGGGCCTGCGCCTCACCAGCTACCTGGCCGTCCTCCTCAACGTCGCGGCCGGGACGGGCGCCCTGCTGCTGTCACGACGCTGGGAGACCGGCCCCGACGCGAGCGGCACCGCGGCGGCCGACCGTGTGCGCCCGCCCAGGCCGGAGGTCCCCCGTGACTTCCGCCCCCGGCGGCGGATCGTGCTGGCGGCGACGTTCGTGTCGGGGTTCGTCTCCCTGGCCCTTGAGGTCCTGTGGACCCGGATGCTGGCCCAGGGGACCGGCTCCAGCATCTACATCTTCACCGCCATCCTGGCCATCTTCCTGCTCGGCATCGCCCTGGGCAGCTTCCTGTACCGGCGCTACTCCCGGCCCAGGGGTGAGCGGCTGGGCACGCTCGGCCTGTGCCTGGCCGGGGTCGGCATCCTCGCCCAGACCACGGTCGTGCTCGGCAGCGGGGTGGTCGGCCACGTTCCGTTCGTCGTCCGCACCGTGGTGGCGCTCCTCCCGGCGACGGTCCTGATGGGCTATGCCTTCCCGCTCGCCGGCCGGCTGGTCACCCCGTCGGCGGAGGCGGCCGGGGGCAGCGTCGGCCTGCTCTATGCGGCCAACACCGCCGGCTCCATCCTCGGCTCGTTCAGCGCCGCGTTCATCCTCGCCGGGACCATCGGCACCAACGGCTCCATCCTCCTGCTCGGCGGCCTCAACCTCCTCGCCGGCGCGGTCCTGTTCGCCGCCGAGCCGGCGGGCCGTCAGGCCCGGCAGCCGGGAGACCCCGGGCCGGGGACGGCGAGCCGGGGGCGGGGGCGGGTGGTCGCCGCCGGGCTCGCCGGGCTGGCCGTGCTCGGCATGGTGGCGTCGTCGCTCGACCTGCCGATCACCCGCACCTTCACCGAGAACGACCTGCGCCGCACCGGCCGTCCCGTGACCCATGCCGAGGACGAGCTGGCCACCGTCGACACCCTCGGCGGCAAGCCCAGCGGCCGGCGGCTGCTGGTCGGCGGGGTCGGGATGACCACGCTCACCGTCGACACCAAGCTGATGGGCTACCTGTCGAAGGCGCTGCGCCCGGACGCCCGCGACTTCCTCGTGATCGCCTTCGGGATGGGCGGCACCTACCGCTCCGGGCTCGAGCTCGGGCTGCGGACCGACGCGGTCGAGCTGTCCCCGACCGTGCCCAGCCGCATGCCGGTCTTCTTCCCGGACGGCGAGCGGTTCCTGCACCACCCCAAGGGCCGGGTGATCATCAGCGACGGCCGCAACTACGTCCGGCTGTCCCGCGAGCAGTACGACATGATCGCCGTCGACCCCGCCCCGCCGATCGAGAGCGCCGGGTCGGTGGTCCTCTACACCCGCGAGTTCCTGACCGAGGGCAAGGCCCGCCTGCGGCCCGGCGGGACCTTCATGCTCTGGATCCCCTACGCCCTGCCGCTCGACGACTTCAAGGACCACGTCCGCACCTTCGCCAGCGTGTTCGGCCACGTCAGCCTGGTGCTGTCGCCGGGCCGGCACGGGGTGTTGATGTTCGGCTCGGACGCCCCGCTGGAGTTCACCGAGGCGAACATCCGCCAGGTCCTCGGCGCCCCCGCCGCCATCCGCGACCTGAACGACGTGCCCGACCATCGCCGCACCGACGCCGACGGCTGGGTGAGGATCATCCAGCGAGCCCAGTGGCTGTCCGACGACCAGGTACGGTCCTTCGTCGGCCCCGGCCCCGAGATCACCGACGACCGCCCCCGCTCCGAATACTTCCTCTGGCGCCGCACCTTCATGGACGACCAGCAGTACATCACCCAAAAGTCGCTCCTCAGGGCCACCACACGCTGACGGCCGGCGGCCCCGGCTCCGGCGCCGGGCGGGTCGTTGTCAGGGGTCGGTCTGGGTGACCTTGTCGAGGCCTCGGGGGGCGTCCGGGTCCAGGCCCTTGGCCCTGGCCAGGGCCTCGGCCAGGAGCTGGCCGGGGACCACCAGGGCGAGCGGGGCCAGGTGCTCGGGGAGCGAGGTGCCGGGGAGGGTGGACCGGCAGGCGGCGGCGAAGTCGTGGTCGCCGCCGATGCCGTACACGTCGGCCCCGGTGGCGGCGATCCGGCGGGCCAGCCCGGTCATCTCGGGGAGCATCGGCCCGTCGGCGGCGGCCACCAGCAGGGCCGGCGTGCCCGCGTCGAGGATCGCGATCGGGCCGTGGACCAGGTCGGCGTACGAGAGGCCGACCGAGGTGACGTAGCAGGTCTCCTTCAGCTTCAGCGACAGCTCCAGCGCCGTCGAGTAGGCGAAGCCCCGGCCGGACACGACCAGGGTGTCGGCGTCGGTCAGCCGCCCGGCGAGCGCCTCCGCCGCGGGAGCGACCTCCAGCATGGCCTCCACCGCATCCGGCACCCCCCACAGCGCCTCCAGCGCGGCGCCCGGCGGGACGGGGCCCGGGCCCCTTCCCATGGACAGGGCGAGGACGGCCAGGGCGGCCAGCTGGGTGGTGTAGGTCTTGGTGGCGGGGACGGCGAGCTCGCTGCCGGCCTGGGTGACGAGGGCGACGTCGGCGGCCTCGGTGAGGGGGGACCCGGCCGCGTTGGTGACGGCGACGGTTCGCGCCCCGCAGCGGCGGGCCCACTCGAGGGTGGTCACGATCTCCCCGGTGGCGCCGGACTGGGAGACCGCCACCGCCAGCACGCCGCGGAGGTCGAGGTCGGCCCGGTAGACGGTGGCCAGCGACGGCGAGGCCAGCGAGGCCAGGCGGCCGGCGCGGACCGAGCACAGGTACTGGCCGTACACGGCGGCGTTGTCGGACGAGCCCCTGGCGATGAACAGCACCTGCCTGGTCTCCCGGCCCAGCGCCTCGAGCGCTCCGGCCTTGGGTAGCAGGGCGTCGAGGGTGCGGCGCAGCGCCCGTGGCTGCTCGGCGATCTCGGCCCGCATCCGGCTCGGCACCACACCCTCCAAAGTGGACCCTCCAAAGTGGCCTAGTCCAATTTGGATGTGGTCACAGTAGCACCCACAAACCATGCCCGAGTGGGGTCGAACTAGTCGGCGGGGTGCCTCGCCGTTGATACTGTCAGGCATATGGGAGGGCCGGGCTGGGTCCCGGCGTGCCGGAGGTCGGAGGTTCTACATGCCCGAGCGCCGTGTCGTTATCGGTTCCAAGGTCGGCCTGCACGCCCGGCCGGCCGCCATGTTCGTCCAGGCGGCAGCCAAGCAGCCGGTCAAGGTGACGATCGCCAAGTCGGCCGGTGGGGACCCGGTGGATGCCCGCAGCATCCTGTCGGTGCTGGCCCTGGACGCTCGCGGCGGCGACGAGGTCGTGCTGGCCGCCGAGGGCGACGGCGCCGACCAGGCCCTCGACGAGCTCGCCGCCCTGGTCGCCAGGGACCTCGACAGCGAGGGGTAGCGGATGGCCGAGACACTCAGCGGCATCGGGGTCAGCCCCGGCGTCGCCGCCGGGCCGGTGGCCCAGATGGCCGCGCCCCCCGTGGTCCCCACCGACGCCACGCCGTCCGGCGACCCCGAGAGCGAGAACCAGGCCGCCATGGCCGCGATGCGGGCGGTCTCGGCCAGCCTGGAGGAGCGGGCGTCGCGCGCCCCCGGCGAGGCGGCGAGCGTGCTCGCCGCCCAGGCGATGATGGCCGAGGACCCGACCCTGGCCTCCAAGGTCACCGCGGGGGTGCAGGCCGGCAAGGCGGCGGTGACGGCGGTCACCGCCGCCTTCGAGGACTTCCGGGCGATGCTGGCCGCGGCCGGGCCCTACATGGCCGAGCGCGTCGCCGACCTCGACGACCTGCGCAACCGCACCGTGGCCACGCTCCTCGGGGTGCCCATGCCGGGCGTCCCCGATCCCGGCCATCCCTTCGTGCTGATCGCCCTGGACCTGGCCCCGGCCGACACCGCGACCCTGGACAAGGACCGCGTGCGCGCCATCATCACCGAGGAGGGCGGCCCGACCAGCCACACGGCGATCCTGGCCAAGTCGCTCGGCATCCCCGCGGTGGTCACCGTCCATGGCGCCACCGCGATCGCCGAGGGGGAGACGGTCCTGGTCGACGGGACCGAGGGGACCGTGGCCGTCGCGCCCGACGAGGCCACCGTCCGGGAGGCGCTCGACGCCGAGCAGGCCAAGCTGGCGGCCCTGCAGTCGCTGAGCGGTCCCGGCCGCACCTCCGACGGCCACCCGGTGCAGCTGCTGGTCAACATCGCCGGCGACAAGGACCTGGCGCCGGCGGCGGCGGCCGACTCCGAGGGCGTCGGGCTGTTCCGGACCGAGTTCCTCTTCCTCGACCGGCCCAACGCGCCCACGCTCGAGGAGCAGCAGGCCGTCTACCAGCGGGTCTTCGACGCCTTCGCGGGACGCAAGGTGGTGGTGCGGACGCTGGACGCCGGCGCCGACAAGCCGCTGGAGTTCGTCACCGTGCCCGACGAGCCCAACCCCGCCCTGGGCGTGCGCGGGCTGCGGACCTCGCGGCGGCACCCGGAGCTGCTGGAGGAGCAGCTGACCGCCGTGGCCAATGCTGCGGCGGCCAGCCAGGCCCAGGTCTGGGTGATGGCGCCGATGGTGTAGACCACCGCCGAGGCGGCCGCCTTCGCCGAGCAGGTGCGCGGCCACGGGCTGCCCTCGGGCGGGGTGATGGTCGAGGTGCCGGCGGCCGCCATCAGGGCGCGGCACGTGGCGGCGGCCTGCGACTTCATGTCCATCGGCACCAACGACCTGTCCCAGTACACCTACGCCGCCGACCGGATGGCCGGGGAGCTGGCCGACCTGCTCGACGCCTGGCAGCCGGCCCTGCTCGACCTGGTCCGGATGACCGCGGAGGCCGGCAAGGCCC
>Ga0307301_10000526_pt1 | contig 10919 bp, 12 predicted proteins | sample ER_DNA_182_FD_194506 | JGI IMG/M metagenome (GOLD analysis project Ga0307301, IMG submission 194506) | Bulk soil microbial communities from the East River watershed near Crested Butte, Colorado, United States - ER_DNA_182 | ecosystem: Environmental > Terrestrial > Soil > Floodplain | place...
CGACGTCTGCCCAACCGTCATCGAAGCCCTGGAGCGCCGCACCGGCTCGAAGTCCTGAGCCATTGGGCCATCACGGAGCCGCAGGCGGGTCCAGCTCTCGAGCGGCCTTCTCGGCGGGGTAGGCCGACCTTGCCGGCCAGGACCCGGATCTTGAAGCTCTTGGCTGTGTGGAAACGAACCGTCCTGAGACGGCCCCTGGCTAACTCCTTGGCTGCCTCGCAGACCGTCACCTTGGTCGGGCTTCACGTGATCCAGAACGCGGGCAGTAAGGTTCAGGTCGTGCCAGTGCCAGGAGTCACCGGACGTGGCGCCTAATACCTTCACTGGCTCCTTCAGGTGCTCCAATTCGTTGTCGATGCTGCCGGTTGGGAGTTGGTCCTATGGCAAGCCCTCCCACTTCGTTGCGGGAACTCAGCCCGAGCCGCTTCGAATATGACAACCAATCATCACCAGGCGACTGAAGACTCGTGATCAATCCAGGGTCGCGGGTTCCAGCTTCTCGGTCGGCTCGACGGGCATCTGGTTGTCCGATGGGTAACCTAGGACGACCCCAGGTCGGGAGCGGGTGTCCACCCGGAGTTGGAATATGTCTGGGCGGCTGTAGTGGCCCACCGGGTCGAAGAGCCGGCGCGCCGCGCGCACCGCGGCCAAGTCGACGTCGGCGTACAGGATCGTCTCCTCGTGCCGAGCAGGCCCGGCCAAAACCTTGCCGCTGGGATGGATGATCACGCTGTTGCCGGGTTCCACCCAGCCTTCGTTGTCGTGATCGTTGGCCCAAAGGCGATCGCGGTGGGGGAAGTCGGCCGGGATCTGGTCGACGTGGAGGCAGGGGTTGACGCCGATCACGTAGCAGCGGCCTTCCAGGGCGATGTGTCGCATGGCGGCAATCCAGCCGTCGCTGGGGGCGAGGGTCGGGGCGGCCCAGATATCCACGCCCTGGCTGTAGAGGTAATAGCGGGCCAAGGGCATGAAGTTCTCCCAGCAGGTCAATCCGGAGAGTCTGCCGTATGGCGAGTCGATGACGGGAAGGGTGGAACCGTCGCCCATGCCCCACACAGTGCGCTCGGAGCCGGTGGGCATCAGCTTGCGGTGTTTGCCGAGTAGGGCGCCGTCGGAGCCGAAGTAGAGGGTTGTGTTGTAGATCGTGGCGCCGTGGGGCTCGCGTTCCTGCACTCCGATCACCACGTATGAGCCCACGGCGCGGGCGGCGGCGCCAAGCGCTTCGGTAACGGGGCCGGGGACCACGACGGCTTGATCGACCAGCATCGCGTACCAGTCCTCGTCGCCGTCCCAAATCGGTCTGGAGTCGATCCAGATGGGCGTTCCCGGAATGTATACCTCGGGGAACACCACGATCCTCGCGCCGCCGTCGGCTGCTTGGTGCAGCAGCGTGACCGCTTTGTCCACGCAGGCGTGCTGGTCCATCAGGATGTATGCCGCTTGCACGGCGGCGACTGTCGCGGTGGCCATAGCCATCCCTATCGGCGGATCTGGAGGAGAACGCGTGCCCCCGGCCAATGAAACCCGTTCGGCGCCTCGAGAGGCGGCCCGCTTCGCAGTCGCCTTCGCGGTGCGCTAAACACAGCGATTCTCCCAGAGACGAGTCACATTGTCGCGGGTTCCTGCCAATCGGCTTTGTCTACGTCTGCTCGGATGTTGCGCGCACGCGTCCCGACTGGGCAGATTGTGCCGTTGGCCAATGGCGTCTTCCCAGTGCCAATCGGTGGCATATTTCAGCAGTTGCGGCAGCGACTGCAGTCGGATGGGTGAGGGCGGTACGGTCGAGCCGTGTTCGAGTATGTGCCGCGCCGGGTTGGCGGTGAGACTGGCCGGTTCGTCGAGTGGGTCTGGTTCGCGCGCGGTCGTATCGCCGGGGTCCGTGAACGTATCGCTCCCACGGGGTCCACCGTTGCGGGCATTGTCCTTGGCGACCCGATCCGGCAGATCCCGGTCGGGGAGGGTGCTGCTCTGGTCGCCGACAGGGGCTTCCTCATAGGCCCGCATGACCGGCCGATCGTCAACGAGCCGCTGGGCGAGACGTTCTGTGTGGGGATCGTCACCACGCCGGTCGGCTGCCGGCCCGCTCTCGGGCTCAGGCCGGCGACGCTGCGGGGTCGGGTTGTGGACTTGCTGCAGGCGTGGCCGAGGGCCCCGGGCCTGCGGCGCGAGCTGACAGCCTGCCGGACGCCGGCCGAGGCTCTCGATGTCGTCGTGGCCACCTTGAGGACTCCGGAACCGTTTGACCGCGACGCGTTCGCGCGGTGTGAGGCCGCGGTCCGGCAGCTTTCGGCGGAACCTACCCGTCCGGTTACTGATATTGCGACAGGGCTTGGTGTGAGCCATGGCCATCTCGACCGACTGTTCATCGAGCAGGTCGGTCTGAGCCCACGCATGCTCGCCAGGATTCTGCGGATGCGCCGGCTGCTTGCGGAGATCGACGTGCATGGGTCGGTGGGGTGGGCGGACAAGGCGGCGGAGCTGGGATGGTTCGACCAGGCGCACTTGATCCGTGACTTCAAGCGCCATACTGGGGGTACGCCGGCCCAGTACCTTGCCGCGCAACGCGCGACGTACGACCGCGCCGAGGCTGCAACCTCGGCCGGTTTTGTACCCGAGGCGAGGTGAAGTTCGTCCAATACATCGCGTCTCACGCGGCGCAGCGTTGGGCATGACGGACTATCTGGAAGGCGCGAGATGACTGAGGTGTTCACCGCGGAGACCACGATCGGCCGTCCGGTCGACGCGGTGTGGGAGCGGTTGATCGACTGGGACATTGCGGCGCGATGGATGTCGGGCGTGGACGCACTGCGGGCAGACGGTCCAACCGTTGCTGGCACGACGCTGGTTTTCACCACGCGGGGCAAAGAGCGCACCGGGCAGATCGCCGCCCTGGACCCGGGACGCAGCATCACCCTGAGGTCGATCCAGGGCGGGGTGACCGCTGACTACATCTACATGTGTACGCGGCACGGCGAGGGGACGCGGGTGCGCCTGGTGGCCGACTGCCGGATGACCGGTCCAGTGCAGCTGCTCGGCCCGGTGATCAGGTTTGCCATCCGCAATGCCGACAGCGGCCAGCTCGACGCGTTCGCCGCCACGTTCACTCGCGGATGACCGTGACCCGTGGCGGCGCTCCTCGCATTGGTCGCCGCACTCGTCCGGTCGGCAAGCTGGTGGCCCATGTCGTCGTGCCGGGGTCGATGGAGCGCATGTCGACCCTGTCGGAACTATCTCGATCATCGGCTGCTCCGGCGCCCGCCGACGCAGGCCCTCTCTTCTCACCACGCGGAGGCTCCCCGCAGCTAGACCGAGCAGGGATCGGGACCCCCAGTGAGACAACAACGAAGCTTATCGAGCAGGACTGATGGGCTCCGTTGCATTACGCGTCTTCATCTATTCCGTCTTGCCTCTCATCGTGGCTGTCGTACATCTTGGCCTGGACAAGAGCAGTCGAAGCCGTGAATTAAAGCTCGAAATCTTCTTGCTGTATCTCTTTGGTGTCGGTGTGGCGGGAAGCGGGATTGGTGGCTTTTTCGGTCACTTCTTCATTTCGGACTCGGTGGCCAAATCCATCGGCTGGCCGACCGGGAATCCTTTTCAGCTCGAGGTTGGCTTTGCCAATCTGGCAATCGGCATTCTTGGAATTGTCGCCATGGGTCGACGCGATGGGTTCCGTGAGGCAACCGTCATTGCCGTGACTGTCTTCGGAGCAGGAGCCACCGTCGTCCATGTCAGCGATATCATCGAGACCGGCAATCTGGCGCCAGGTAATTCCATTCAGAACGTCGGCAATCTTCTCAAACCGGCATTGCTTATCGGTTTTCTAGCAGCCAGCAGGCGGGCGGAACGCTCGCTCGACTCCGAGGCTCATACCCCAGGGTTCGACACATGGCGACGACCCAGGATACAGGCCGCCGGTCTGGTAACCGGCAGCGTCGCTGCAGGATTCAGCATCGGCATTGCCACCGATCAACCCGTGATCGGCACCCTCATCGGGACACTAGTTGCGGCCGGTCTCGCAACGTTCGTCATAGCTCGCTCGGCGCCCCGGCGGCAAGCCGCAGCCTCGGATTGTCACTCCGGCGGTTAGTGGGCAGGCGGGTAGATCCCGCTGATGCCAATAATGCTCGTTTGAGGTTCCTATCGGACACACACCGACGACCAGATCCTCGGGCTCACGATCTGTCGACAAGACTGGCGGCATCCGCGTCCGGCAGCGGGTGGTCAACGGCGCTGGCGACGGACGACAATAAGGGGATGGCTCGGCCCGGCGGCTACTTAGCGGTCACCGCGCTGACGTTCGATGCGCTTGATAAATAAGCGACACGAATCGAGGGAGTACCGATGCGGCAGCGACCAACCGTTGAAGAGTCGGCGCCAGCGAGAACCCACCGTCCCCTACGTCAGATCGTTGTGTTCCTGTGCATCACGTACGCGTTGACGCTTGCCATTGCCCTCGCGCTGCCGCACGCGGGTATTGCGCCGCTGATCAGTATTGCTGTGCCGGTGATCGCGGTGGCACTTACCGTCGCCTTCACCGTTCCACGCGGTCAACGACGCGCGATTTGGGCAGGGGTGGGATTCAACCCGCGGAGGGGGCGAGGGCTGCTGATTGCCGTCGTTGGACCGGCGGTGATCATTGCTGTGAGCTTCGGCGTCGCGGCCGCCTTTGGGGTTGTCAGCTTTCCCGGCTTGGGTCCGGGCTTCGCCAGGGGCGTTCTCAACGTCGCCTTAACCACAATCATTTTCGCGGTTGTCTTTCTCGGTGAGGAGATCGGTTGGCGGGGATACCTGCTTTTTCGCTTGGCCGAACTCATGTCTGGGCGGCGCGCGGCTCTTGTGACCGGTGCCTTCCACGCGATCTTCCATCTGCCTCTGCTGGTGCTCACCACCACCTATCAGAGCGAGGGGAAGCGCTGGATCGTCGTACCGATCGTGATGGTCACGCTGACCTTGGCTGGTGTCTGGTATGGGTGGCTGCGATTGTGGTCGGGAAGCATCTGGCCGGTCAGTCTTTCTCACAGCGCCTTCAACAATCTGATGGAGACGGTCGCCGGCGTTGCTATAACGACGTCGCCGGCGATGATGGCGTACGTGACGACAGAGACCGGCGTGGTGACGATGATCATCCTGGTGCTGGTCGCGGGCTACCTGCTGACCCGCAGGGCCGCAGACTTCACCAAGGCCGAGCCAACGTCCCCGCGGCCGACCACCACAGCCCGCGCTGCCGCACGACAGGCAGGTCCGGACGACTCAGGCTAAATCCGCTGCTTGCGCATCGTGTGCATGCATCCCCTGATCCTTAGAGAGCCTCGCGCAGACAGCTGAACCTGACAGAGGTGCCTTTACCGTGCTGGCAGCGGTGACCGTGGGCGAACGCACGCCAGCGACGACCGGCTCCGACAGGTGCTGCACGACTACTTCGCCTGGACGACCCTGAGCACGATGGCCCGATACCACCGGTCCGCAGAGGATGTCCCGGACGGGTTGCACATCCCGCGGTGGTCGCGGGACGGACTTGTCGACAGGTGATTGGCGCCCCCATAGCCTCCACTTGCTCGTTAGTCGTTACTCCCGCGGTGAAGCAGCGCCCGTCCCGGCGACCGGTCGGCGATCGGTTCGTTCTCATCGAATCGTCTAGCGTTTGGTACGCACCTCACCGAGGTGAGTGCAGACCGGAAAGGTCGAGATGAGCACACCGCCAGCTGAGGACGTAGTCGCCACCGAGCTGGTCGCTGCCCGAAGAGAGGGGCGGAGCCTGACCCGGTTCCCGGGTGTTATCCCCGCCAGCATGGCTGTGGCCTACCAGATCCAGGAGCTGGCGATGTCGCGATGGCAGGACTCGCTGGTCGGCTGGAAGATTGGCTACATCTCGGCGGACCGGCGCACGGCCGGGGATCCGGACCGGCTGGTCGGCCCAATCTGGCGTCAGCAATATCACCTTGGCGAGGAGCGCGTATCCCCAGCCGAGGTCGGTATCTTCGCGTCCGGGTTCGCGGCCGTGGAAGCAGAGCTGGTCATTCGGCTGAGTCATGATCTGCCCTCCCACGATGACGCTGACTGGGCGGCCCAGGAGGTGGCGGACCTAGAGCAGCATCTGCTGGTCGGCGTCGAGGTGGCCAGCAGCCCGATCCCTGACATCAACTCGCTCGGCCCGACAGTGATCGCCGCCGACTTCGGGAACAACAACGGTCTGGTGCTCGGCTCGGTCCTTGCGGACTGGCCCGGTGGAGCTCCGGTCCAGCTTGCCTGTTACATCGACGGGCAACTCATGGGAGAAGGATCTGCCGAGAACTTGCCCGGGGGAATTCATCATGGTCTGGCGACCGCGCTGAATATCCTCGCCAGTCGAGGTCAACCGGTCCGAGCGGGCATGGTCTTCGCCACGGGCGCCATCACCGGTATACATCCGATCGGCGCGGGGCAGCATTGCCGCGTCGAAGTGCGAGGTGGACCGTCAGTGGAACTCCGGACCACCGACGCGCGCACTTTGTTGCGCAGCTGAACCTCCGTGGTGAGCCGTGTGAAACTGGCCCAGCAGACGACGTCCATGCGTCAGCGTGGCCGACTTGGTTGGTGCTTTGGGTGAGCTTTAGGTGAAGATCGGCGGCCGATCCTGGCGCCCGCCCCACCTAGTAGTCGACCGCCACGGGCCTCTGGCTCGCATGGGACCCCCAACCGCGGGTCTATGACCGTGATGCCGGCAAGACCAAACCGCGGATCCAGTGAGGTCTTGTTGCTCAGTCGATACGCCCGCGTATTCCACCCAATGCTCGTTCATTACCCAGTCAGCCTAGGAAGTCAAGACATAGAGCGGCCTGCCCGCAGTAAGGTCGGCTCGCGGCAGCGGTGTTCCGGCCGAAGTCGATGCTCCGCTGGGCCTGGCACGCCATTCGCCTTCGACCTGAGGGGTGCGGGGCTCTGGCTACAGGGCTCGGCGTTGAGCGATGAGCGGGCAGAGGAAGGGGTCTTTGCCGCGTAATCCCACGGTGTTGAGGTAGCCGATGACGGCGCGGTAGGACTGCCAGAGCGTGGTACGGGTGTAGGGGACGCCTTGGGCGGCACAGTAGGCGGCGACCAGAGGCTGCGCTTTGCGTAGATAGGGTCGCGCCATCGAGGGGAACAGGTGGTGTTCGATCTGATAGTTCAGCCCACCCATGAAGACCGAGATCAGCGATCCGCCGCTGATGTTGCGGCTCATCAGGACCTGCCGGCGTAGGAAGTCCAGCTTCAGCTTGGCCGACACCAGCGGCATGCCGATATGGTTGGGCGCGAATGATGAGCCCATGTACAGGCCGAATACGGCCAGCTGCACAGCCAGGAACGCGACCGCTTTCTCCGGGGGCAGCACGAGAAACACCAGCAGGGCCAGTCCTCCGAGGCGGAGGATGAGGAAGCTGATCTCGACCCAGCGACGCTGAATCTTGTGTCGGCTGATGACGCGGCGGATCCCGTCGGTGTGCAACGAGAGGCCCTCGAGCAGCAGGATCGGGAAGAAGTACCAGCCTTGATGGGCCACCAGCCACCTCATGAGCCGGCTACGGTGCCTGGTCGCTCGGGCCGGCGTCATGGCGATTGCGGCCAGGGCGATGTCGGGGTCGGCGCCTTCCTTGTTCGGGTTCGCGTGGTGGCGGTTGTGTTTGCTTTGCCACCAGCCGTAGCTCATCCCGACCAGCAGGTTCGCGATGATCAGGCTGACCCAGTCGTTCCAGCGGCCAGATTTGAATATCTGACGGTGCGCGGCGTCATGGCCTAGGAACGAGATCTGGGTCATCAGAACCGCGAGGACTCCGGCGTTGGCGAGCTGCCACCAGCTGTCGCCGATCAGGATGAAACCCACGACCCAGGCGGCCAGGACGAGCACGGCACCGATCAGTTTGGCCCAGTAGTAGCCATACCGGCGGCGCATCAGTCCCATCTCATGGATGCTGCGCGTTAACGCGGTGAAGGAACTGCCTGCCTTGTCACGTGTGGGTGCGCCGGATCGGGAGGGCTCGTTAGGCGATCGCCGGGTCGCCAAGGGGCCCGGATCCGGGTCTTCGCGGGTGGTGGTGGCGGTTAGAAAAGTTGTCACTACGGGGGACCCAATTCAATCAAAGTCCCGGTGTCTGCCTGGGCGGCAGCGTCGTGCTGGTGGAGTCGCGGCGTGTGCGTGAACGGCGGCTCCGGCCCCAGGCCGGCTGTCTAGTGCAGCCTCCTCAGTCTAGCCGACGAACGCTGCCGCGACGATTCGGCCGCACGGCTGAGGCGGGCCTAGCATGGGTGGGTCAGTTGCAAGGCTCCAAAAAGTCCAACCGGCGTGGCACCCGATCGACGTACGTGTATGAGGACAAAGCGACACGAGAGAAAGAACGACCGAGATGAGCCCGGACCAGTTACCCGAACCCACCGCGACTGAGGGCATCGCCCGGCGGAGCATGCCGATTGAATACATGGATGATCTGCAGGACAGCTTGGCCAGCCTCGGGCAGCTGGCGACCGGCCTACTGCCGTTAGAGGAATCGCTGACCCGGGTCGCCCAGTTCGCAGTGCAGGCAATTCCCGGCGCCGAGGGGGCGGGTTTGACCTTGCTAGAGGAGAACCGGTCCGACACCATCGTCGCCACGGCCGAGTTTGTGACTCAAATCGACGACATCCAGTACGGCCTCGGCCAGGGCCCATGCATCAGTGCCGCCGCCGATCAGCAGACGGTGATGTCGGGCTCCCTGGGCGCGGACCAACGCTGGCCGCAGTTCGGATCTCGGGTCGCCCGCTTGGGCGTGCACAGCGTGGTGTCCTTGCCGCTGGTCACCAACGCGGGCGTGCTGGGCGCGATGAATGTTTACGCTCGTAAGAAGAACGCGTTTCCAGCGGATGCCGGGCGGCTCGGCGAACTTTTCGCGGTGCCGGCGGCCATCGCCGTGCAGAACGCCCAGGTCCTTGAGCAGACCAAACGACTAGCCAGCCAGCTGCAGGCCGCCTTGAGCACTCGAGGTGTGATCGAGCGCGCCATCGGCATCATGATGAGCCGGAGCGGCGGAACCGAAGCCGAAGCTTTGGACCGGCTACGCTCCTTGAGCCAACACCAGCACGAGAAGCTGCCAGTCATCGCCCAAACCATCGTTCAGGAAGCGGTGCGGCGCGCCCGGGCCCGGCACATTAATCCACTCCACTAAGGTCCAGGATTCCGGTTCACCTGGACCCCGCAAGGCACGGACGGCGACCGCCGGATAGGTGATCCGATCCGCCGGCTGTACTGTGAAAGGTGCTACGACTTCAAAGATTCGGGGATCCCGACCCGCATCTGAAGTCGAGCCCCATCGGCTGGACACTCCTGTTACGGCCGGTCCCGGCAGGAAATCGGCGCTCGGGCCGCCTCGGAGCTAACTGTGGACACATCCACACTCCTCATTGACGACATCCATAATCTGTTTTCCGACCTTGCTGTGCCCGATGGTATTGCTGAGCAGCCAGTCGAGCTCGAGAAGTCGCTGACAGCGCTCACCGAGGCTGTCAAGAGTGCCGCACCTTCGTACCGCGGACTGGCCCTCAGCTTGATCGTCGACAAGCAGCTCGTCAGCGTAACCTCAGCCGAGCTCGGTAACACCTCAGACATTGCGACTTCGTTGCGTGTGTCGCTGGCCTGTGTGCCGTCGCTGAGCACAGACAGTCAGATCACCTTCTACGCCTCAACGCCGGGCACCTTCGTCGACCTCTCCGCCGACCTGAGTTTCGCCTTAGGCAGCGACAGTCTTCGTCTGGACGAAGACATCCCGTCCGCTCTCATCTCGGACCTGACGGGCGTAGGCAGACTGTCAGCCGTCAACAAGGCTGTCGGCGTCCTCATCAGCCACGGCCACACTTCTGATAGCGCACAGCGCGAGCTGCGCCATACGGCGGACGCAACTCACTGCAGCATCCAGAAAGCCGCCGAGGCCGTGACCGAGAACCCATCAAGTGCCCTCTGGGATCAACACGGCCCCTTGGACAGTGCGGCCGCTGAAGAGGGCGGGTGTTAGAGGTCAACTGCGGTCCCCTTTGATGTTCGGCTTACGAACGCACTCGTCTAGTCGTGGAACGAGCCGCGTGCAACCTCGGTGGAACGCTGCTGTCCAACTCCCAAATTCAGCTCGCTCTCAGTTTGCTTGAGGATCCTGTCACGGGTGCATCGATCAACCACATCGGAATCGAAGTCTTTGCAATCGCGACTGGACGCGTGGCCCTCAGAGAACGTCTACTGGTAGATCATGCGCTCGGGGGAGGCAGCAGCCACGCCGCAGCGATCAGGAAGGGAAGGTCCTGACGCGGATCGTGCTGCGGAGAAAATTCAGTCTCGAAGCGCGAATGACGCTGAGACGGTCAACGCGGATTCGGGTGGCGTCGATACGGGGAAGAGGGTTAGCAGCCTCTCTCGTAGGGTCCGATCGCGGATGCGTTCGCTGTTCCGGCGATCGCCTGGGGTCGTTGTCGCCGGATCCATAGCGGTCCTGGTCGCGGTTGGGTACCTTCTCGCTGCGCCGATGGGTCGTGATCTCTCGGCGCAGCTAGCTCATGCCCAGTTGGCTGAGTCGCATTGGCCGGTGTTGTTGGATCTGCGTTGGTATGGCGGTTTCAATCCGCTCGGCTACAGCGTGTTGTCTCCTGCGGTGATGGCGCTTTTGGGCGTACGCCTGACGACTGCGGTTGCCTATGTTGCCAGCGTGGTGCTTTTTGCGGTGTTGTTGAAAAGCACTGGGGTGGCGCGACCTGTGACTGGGGCGCTCACCGGGGCGGTCTGTCTTAGTGGGAATTTGGTGGTGACACGGACGACGTTCGCGCTGGGTCTGGTGTTGGCGCTGGGTGCGGTGTTGGTTCTGGTTTTAGGACGGCTGCGGGTGGCTTCGGTGCTAGCGGTGCTGGCGCCGCTGGCGAGCCCGGTGGCTGGTTTGTTCCTCGGCGTC
>Ga0307301_10000532_pt1 | contig 10790 bp, 6 predicted proteins | sample ER_DNA_182_FD_194506 | JGI IMG/M metagenome (GOLD analysis project Ga0307301, IMG submission 194506) | Bulk soil microbial communities from the East River watershed near Crested Butte, Colorado, United States - ER_DNA_182 | ecosystem: Environmental > Terrestrial > Soil > Floodplain | place: USA...
GCTCGCCCGGGGCGAGCTGTCGGCCGGGCAGTTCGCCGCCCTCGACGCGCTGCGCTCCGAGATCGAGCCTCCGGCGGCGGACCCGGACCCGCTGGCCCTGGCCGACCGGGAGCAGGCGCTGTCGGCGTGGCTCACCCGCCACGGCGTCGTGCGCGAGTGGACCATCGCCCCGCCGCTCGCCGCCGCCGGGGTTGATCCCGCCTGGTGCGAGCGGGCCGCGACCGTCCTGGAGAGGCCGGCCCTGGAGGCGGGCCTGGGGTGGGTGGCCAGCTCGCTCTCGGTGGCCGCCCTGCTGGGGGAGGTCAAGGAGTCGACACGGCGCATCTCCGAGCTGGTCGCCGCCGTCAGGTCCTACTCGCAGCTGGACCGCGCGTCGATGCAGCACCTCGACGTCACCGAGGGCCTCGACAGCACCCTGGTGATGCTCGGCCACAAGCTCCGCCAGGGGGTGACGGTGGTGCGCGAGTACGGCGCCGACGTCCCCCGGATCGACGCCTACGCCGGCGAGCTCAACCAGGTGTGGACCAACCTGATCGACAACGCCGTCGACGCGATGGACGGCACCGGCACCCTCCGGCTGACGACCCGCGCCGAGGGCGACAGCGTCGTCGTCGAGATCGGCGACACCGGCCCGGGCATGGCCCCGCAGGTGGCCGAGCGCGCCTTCGAGCCCTTCTACACCACCAAGGACGTCGGCAAGGGCACCGGCCTCGGCCTCGACATCGCCCGACGCATCGTCGTGGACCGTCACGGCGGCACCATCGCCATCGACCCCCGCCCGGGCGAGACCGTCCTCCGGGTCCACCTCCCGGTGCGGCCCAGGTGAGGTCGTCGATGCCGCCGTGCGGGTCGAGGTCAACCCGCCCGACGCGCACGCACCCAAGATCAGCGACCCGCATGGGTCCTGAGAGCTGAGGGGGGAAGACCATGGCGCTGCCCGGATATGCCGTCGAGAACCAGCCGGTCGTGCTCAGTGGCGTCACCGAGCTGCTGGTGCACGGCGTCGGAGGCGAGTCGGCCGAGGACACGCTCCACGAGCCGCACCCGATGCAGGTCGCCGGTGACGCGACGGCCGGGTTCTACCGCGGACCAGATGTGGACGGACGCCATCGTGAGTCCTACTCGTGGGGCGGGCTCACCTCGGGCAAGGCGAGCCGGGCGCTGTGGCTGCTGCTGCTGCCGTTTGCGCTGGCCAACCTGGCCGGATGGATGCACTGGCGCACGCGCCGCGACCGGGAGCCGGAATGGTTCCGGAGCCTGATACGACTGTTCGGGCTGAGCCTCACGGTGCTGGGCCTGCTGTATGTCTGCTCGATCGCCTTCGACCTGATCGCCTACCAGTGCGCCGGCGACCCGGCCTGCATCGGCGGCCAGCGACCCTCCCAGCCGTGGTATTCCCCGCTGCGTTGGATCTCGCTGCTGAACGTCGGCTGGCTGGCCGGGCACCAGTTCCGGCAGCTGGCCGCGGCGGCCGTGCTGCCCCTGGCCGTGGTCGGGCTGCTCGGCTATCTGGCGCGCAGCACACGCGACCGCTACGAGCAGACCAAGCCGAGAGCGGTCGAGAGCTATGAACGCAAGGGCAAGAACCCCCTGGACACCACCGAGGTGGACGTCGAGCTGGCGCGGGACCTGGGGCTCGGGGCACCGTGGTTCTGGTACGGCGAGCCGCTCGCCCGGACGCTCGGGCGGGCGCACCTGGCGGCGGCGATCGCGGTGGTCGCCTGGAGCATGGCCGCCGCGTCCGAGGCGCTGGGAGGCGGCGGCCGCTGGGTCGGCGTGGGGCGGATCCTGGCCTGGATCGTGCTGGCCGTCGCCGTGGGGACGATGTGCATGCCCCGACCACTGAGGCTGGCGAGGAGGCTTCGCTGGGACCTCCGGGGGCTGCCCTCGGTCGCCCTTGCCGCCCTGGCCCTGGTCGTCGTCGCCTGCTTGTCCCGGCCCGCCGGCGGCGGCGCGTTCCGTTCCCTGCCGGGGCTCCGGGGCGTGGCCGACATCGTCTTCGGCGCGCACGTGCTGCTGATCCTGGCGCTGGTCGTCTACTCGATCGTGGTCGCCGTGACCATGCGGAGGCGGCGTCCTCGGCCCAGGGACAAGGCGGACAAGGAGACCGGCACGCTGCGCTGCGGTCCACTGGCGGCCGTCGTGCTGGCCAGCGTGACGCTGAACTCGGCCCTCGCCGGACTGTCGGTGCGGACCGCCGACGCCCTCGGTCGGGGGGTCGCCATCGGGTCGCCGACACCGGGCGACCCGGCCCCGGCGATCTGGTACCCGCGCGTCTACGACCTCTTCGCGGTCGGGTTCGTCGCCGGGCTCCTGCTGATCGCGGTGGTGTTGCTGATCGCCTGGTGGTCGACGGGGCGCGGCGGGTCGGACGACGACATCGTCGCGGAGTACAACGATCTCCCCCAACCCGTCGACGATCCCGACGCCAGGCTCTCGGCCTCGCCGCAGATGGGCGGTGACCGTCGCGGCCGGAACCCGCTGGAGTTGAGCCAGCGCCGGTGGGTGCGCGGGATCCGGCGCCAGCGGCGCCGGGCCGAGCTGGTGAACCGTCTCGACTGGGTCCTGGTGACGGTGGTCGCGTTCACCGTGCCGCTCACCCTGATCGGCTTCGCCGCCCATGCCCTCGGCCACCCGCTGAGCGTGCCCGTCGGCGTCTGGTGGGGGCGGCTGTCGGCCGCGTGCACCTGGGTGGTGACGCTGATCCCGGCAGTGGCCATCGCCGCGGTGCTCACCGGCTACCGCGAGCGCGGACGCCGGCGTCAGATCGGGGTCCTGTGGGACGTCTGCATGTTCTGGCCTCGGGCGTTCCATCCGCTGGCCCCGCCGTCGTACGGCGAGCGGGCCGTCCCCGACCTCGAGGAACGGATCTCCCGGCTCACCGAGGACCGGGCAGCCGGCGCCGGCCGGGTGCTGCTGATGGCCCACAGCCAGGGCACGGTGCTGGCCGCGGCCGCGCTGCGGCACCTGGCATCCTCGGGTGCGGCCGCCATGCACCGGGTCGCCCTGGTCACCTACGGGGCGCCGTTGACCCGCCTGTACCGCCGGGCGTTCCCAGCCTATTTCGGCGACGGCATATTCGCCGAGCTGTACGGCGAGGTCGGTGCTGCCGATGCCAGGTGGCGGAACTTCCACCGCAGGACCGATCCCATCGGTGGCCCGGTGTTCACCGGGCCGGACGTCGCACGTGGCGACGCCGACGAGTGCCTGCTCGACCCCGACACCAAGTGGTACGTGCCCCGCGATCCCCTGCCGGCAGTGCGCGGCCACTCCGGGTACATGCGCGACCCGTGCATGCGCGGCTACGTCGACAGCCTGGCCGGCCACCTCCGGGGGGGAGCTGACGCTGACGGCCTGCCGTCACCGGGTACGGCGGCTCAGGGCTCCTTGTAGGCGCCTGGTTCGTCGATGATGATGGCGGCGCCCTCGCCGCCCTCGCCGGGGCGGCCGGTGCCCTCGCGGCGTTGCTCCTCCTGGAGGTACGGGGGGGCGATCAGGCGGACGAGGTGGAAGGCGGCCACGGTCACGATCGTGCCAAGGGCGATCCCGGAGATCTGGAAGTTGTCGGTGATCACCAGGGTCGTGTTGCCGATGGCGATGATGATGCCGGCGGCCACCGGGACCAGGTTGATCGGGTTGCCGAAGTCGACCCCGTTCTCCTTCCAGATCTTGGCCCCGAGCAGGCCGATCATGCCGTACAGGACCACCGTGATGCCGCCGAGCACGCCGCCCGGGGTGGCGGAGATGACCGCGCCGAACTTGGGTGAGAAGCCGAACAGGATCGCCACCAGCGCGGCCACATAGTAGGCGGCGGTGGAGTAGATCCGGGTCGCGGCCATGACGCCGATGTTCTCGGCGTAGGTCGTGGTCGGCGACCCGCCGACGGCCGAGGTGAGGGTGGTGGCCACGCCGTCGGCGGCGATCGCCCGGCCCATCACCGGGTCCAGGTTGGTGTCGGTCATCTCGGCCACGGCCTTGACGTGGCCGGTGTTCTCGGCGATGAGGGCGATCACCGCGGGCAGCACCAGCAGCACGAAGGTCAGCTTGATGTCGGGGAAGTGCCAGCCCGGGATCTCCTTGCCGTCGGGGCCGACGGTGGTCTGGGCCGGGAAGCCCACCCAGTCCGCGGCCTTCACGCCGGCCCAGTTCACCCGCTCGTGGGTGGTGATCTTGCCGGCGGCGGGGTCGAAGGAGGTGATCGGCCCGAAGACCCGGTCGAAGAGCCACGACAGCACGTAGCCGAAGATCAGGCCGAGGAAGACCGCGATCCGTCCCAGGAAGCCGCGGAACCCGACCGCCATGGCCATCACCGCGACCATCGTGAGCAGGGCCACCCACTGGTCCTGGGGCCAGTAGATGTTGGCCACCACCGGGGCCAGGTTGAAGCCGATCAGCATCACGACCGCGCCCGTGACCACCGGCGGCAGCACGGCGTAGACGACCCGCGAGCCGAGCGCGTGGATGATCAGGCCGCACAGGGCCAGGACCACCCCGGCGACCATGATCGCGCCGGTGACCTGGGCCGAGTCGCCGCCCTGGGCGCGGATGGCCACCACTGCGCCGACGAACGACGCCGAGGTGCCCAGGTAGCTCGGCACCCGGTTCTGCACGATGAGCAGGAAGCAGATCGTGGCGACGCCGCTCATCATGATCGCGAGCTGCGGGTTGAGGCCCATCACGATCGGGAAGACGAAGGTCGCGCCGAACATCGCGACCACGTGCTGCGCGCCGAGGCCGGCCGTCCGCGGCCACGACAGGCGCTCGTCGGGCCGGACCACCGCTCCCGGGGGCGGGGTCTTGCCGTCGTGGACGACGCGCCAGGTGAATAGAGCCATGACCTGCGCCCCTTTCGAGGAGCCACCGCGAGGCCCAACCACCACGCGGCGTGGCCGAATGCCGGAATGCGCTAACGATGCCCCGGAGACGGGGCCGAACTCAACTCTCCCCACGGCGCCCCGGGGCCGGTACGATATGGCCATGACGACTGCCATGCACCGATTCGGTTGCCCCCCGGCCCGTCGCGGGCTCGCGGGGGCGTTCGGCATGGCCTAGCCGGCGACCTTCAGGCGAACCACCGGGCTGGGGGGCGAGTGCCCGCCCGACTCGCCGAACGAAGGAGCTCGCCGTGCCATCCCCAGTCATCACCCTCAGCCCGACCCAGCTCGCCCGCGACCTGGGCGAGCGGGACCTCACCGACCCCGGCCAGGGCCGCCATGCCATCCAGCTGCTGGTCGACGCCGCCGCGGCCGGGCTGGCCGCCGCCTGGGGCTGCCAGGTGCGCCGGCGGTGGGGGCCGCGCGTGGTCCCGGTCGAGGACAACTACGACCGGCTCCGCATCGGACCGGACGCGGTCACCCGCGACGTGCGCTACACCCGCTATGTCGACGGGCGCCGCCTGCTGCGCAGCCACTCCACGGCGATGGTCCCGGCGGCGCTGCGCGCCCTGGCCGCCGACCCCGTCGCCGACGCCCTCCTCGTCTGCCCGGGGATGGTGTACCGGCGCGACGCCATCGACCGGCTCCATTCGCCAACGCCCCACCAGCTCGACCTCTGGCGGGTCACGCGCCGGCCCCTCGGCCCCGCCGACCTCCAGGAGATGGTCCGGCTGCTGGTCGACGCCCTGACCCCGGGCCGGCCCCACCGGTCAGTGCCCCGCGTCCACTCCTACACCCTGGACGGTCGCCAGGTGGACGTCTGCTGGGACGGCGGGTGGGTCGAGGTGTGGGAGTGCGGCCTGGCCCACCCGGCGGTGCTGGAGGCCGCCGGCCTGGCCGGAGGGAGTGGCCTGGCCCTGGGCATGGGCCTGGACCGGCTGCTGATGCTGCGCAAGGGCATCCCCGACATCCGGCTGCTGCGCTCGGCCGACCCGCGGATCGCCGGCCAGATGGCCGACCTGGCCGCGTACCGGCCGGTGTCGGCGATGCCGCCGGTGCGGCGCGACCTGTCGGTGGCCGTGGCGGCCGACGACACCGTCGAGGACCTCGGCGACCGGGTCCGTGACGCCCTCGGCCCGGACGCCGACGCCGTCGAGGAGGTGGCCGTCCTGGCCGAGACGCCCCACGACCGGCTCCCGGCGCAGGCCGTCGCCCGCCTCGGCCTGCGCCCGGACCAGAAGAACGTCCTGGTCCGGGTGGTCCTGCGCCACCTGGAGCGGACCCTGACCGACGAGGAGGCCAACCGGATGCGCGACCGCGTCTATGCGGCCCTGCACCAGGGCAGCGTCCACCAGTGGGCGGCGCGGCCGGGCTAGGGCCTCAGTCGGGGAGCAGCGGCACCGTCAGGCCCTGGTCGCGGCCGAGCAGCACGGCGCGGGTGACGGCGTCGGACCCGAAGCGCTCCCGGACCTGGTCGAGGGCGGCGTCCAGGTCGCCGTTGTGGCGCTCGAAGGGCAGGGTGAGCTGGATGACGCCACTGTCGTCGAGGTTGGCCACGGCCACCCCGACCAGGGTGATGCCCTGGCGCCGGATCATCGGCATGGCCTCGGCCAGCAGCGAGCGGGCCGTGGCCATGATGGTGTGGGAGTGGCTGGTCGGCCAGGGCAGGGTGTGGGAGCGGGTGGCCCGCGAGTAGTCGTCGAAGCGGAGGCGCAGCACCACCGTCCGGCCGGCCCGCCCGGCGCTCCGCATCCGGCGGGTGACCCGCTCGACCAGCCCGATGAGCACGGCGTCCAGGTCCTCGAAGGACCTGGGGGACCGGCCCAGGGCACGCTGGGACCCGATCGAGCGGCGCCGGCGGCCGACGTCCACCGGCCGCGGGTCGCGGTTGTGGGCCAGGGCGTGCAGGTGCCGGCCCGCCGCCTGGCCGACCATCGAGACCAGCGCCGCCTCCCCGAGCCGGGCGACCTCGCCGACGGTGGTGATGCCGCGGTCGCGGAGCTTGCCGGCGGTGACCGGCCCCACCCCCCAGAGCCGCTCCACCGGCAGCGGGTGCAGGAAGGCCAGCTCGCCGTCGGGCGGCACCAGCAGCAGGCCGTCGGGCTTGGCCACGCCGCTGGCCACCTTGGCCAGGAACTTGGTCCTGGCCACCCCGACGGTGATGGGCAGGCCCACCCGCTCGCGGACGTCGCGGCGCAGGCGGACGGCGATCTCGGTGGGCGTGCCCGAGATCTTCCGCAGCCCGCCGACGTCCAGGAACGCCTCGTCGATCGACAGCCCCTCGACCAGCGGCGTGGTCTGCCGGAAGACCTCGAACACCGCCTTGCTGGCCTTGGCGTACACCCCCATCCGGGGCGGGACCACCACCGCCCTGGGGCACAGCCGGCGCGCCAGGGCCCCGCCCATGGCCGTGCGGACGCCGTGGGCCTTGGCCTCGTAGCTGGCCGCCAGCACCACCCCGGCCCCGACGATCACCGGCCGGCCGCGGAGCCTGGGGTCGTCGCGCTGCTCGACCGAGGCGTAGAACGCGTCCAGGTCGGCGTGCAGGATGGTCGCCTTGCTCATCGAACACATGTTCGCACCCTGAGGTCGGGCCTGTCGACCTGGAGGTGGCTAGCTGCCCAGCAGGCCGACCTCCTGGATGCGCTCGACCGCCGCGCTGCGGGAGTTGACGCCGAGCTTGCGGTAGATGGACATGGTCTGGGACTTGACCGTGTAGGGCGACAGGTGGAGGCGCTCGGCGATCTCGCGGAAGGCGAGGTGGGTCGCCAGCAACGGGATGATCCGGAGCTCGGCGGTGGTCAGCGAGGAGCCGCCGAGGGCCGGCCGGTCCAGGCTGGCGACCTCGGCGAGCAGGTCGTCGGCCTGGCCGGGGAGGTCGCCGAGGGATGGCCGGCGCTGCAGGATGCCCTGGACCTGGTCGAGGACGGCGTGGGCGCCGTGGGGGTCGCCGAGGGCGACGTAGGCGCGGGCCAACTCCAGCAGGGCCTGGGCCGACACCACCGGGAGGGCGTAGGTGAGCAGGGGGCGCAGGCGGGCGGCCCGGGTGACGTGTCCACGGGCGGCGCCAGAGTCGCCGCGGTGGAGGGCGGCTCGCGCGGCCCAGGCGTAGACCAGCGCGCTCGTCCAGTAGGCGTCGAACCCTCCGTGGCCCACGATGGCCAGGGCCCGCTCGGCGAACGCCTCGGCCGCCGGCCAGTCGTCCCGGGCGGCGGCGACGATGCCGCGCTCGGCGAGGACGACGGCGGCCAGGGGCGGCGCGCCGGCCTGGGTGGCGGCGTCGAAGGCGTCGCCCAGGACGGGGTCGGCCCCCTCCAGGTCGCCGTCCAGCAGGTCGGCCACGCCCTTGGTGTGCAGCATGGCGGCGCGGTACGGGCTCGAGGGGCTGAGGCCTTCCAGGGCCAGGGTGGCGTCGCGGCGCATCGCCCCCACCCCGTCGCGGCACAGCAGGGCGCGCAGGTAGGCCAGGTAGCTCTCCATGGTGCTGCCGTCGGGGAGCTTGCCGGCGGAGGGCGCCCGCTCGGCCGCCTCCGCCCAGCGTTCGGCCTTGGCCGGCCGGCCGAGCAGGGCGAGGATCAGGGCGCCGTGCACGGTGACCGCCGAATAGCGCTCGATCAGGTTCCGGGCCTCGAACCACTCCATCCAGCCCAGGACGGTGTCCACCCGGCCGCTCGCCCAGACGGGCTGCATGACGCCGAGGACCAGCTCCGCGACCCGGTCGCTGTCGCCGGCGGCCTGGGCGTGGTCGACGGCCAGCTCGGGCAGCTCGTTGTCTTCGCACCAGGCGGCCGCGCGGGCGTGGAGCCGCCCGGCCAGCCCGGGCTCGCGGCGCTCCAGCTCGGCCCGGAGCAGCTCGCCGAACAGGTGGTGGTAGCGGTACCAGCCGTGGTCCCGGTCGAGCGCCACCAGGAGGAGATTTGACCCCTCCAGCGACTCCAGGACCCGGCCCGAGTCGCCGGTGCCGAGCACGGCGTCGCACAGCGGCGGGCACATGCGGTCGAGCACCGCCGTGCGGGTCAGGAACAGCACCAGCTCCGGGGGGAGCCGGGCCAGCAGCTCCTGGCGCAGGTAGTCGGCCATGAAGCGGTCGTCGCCGGTGAACGCGAAGCCGGCACCGCGCCGGGCGCCGCCCGCCTTGACGGCCAGCGCCGCCAGGTACAGCCCGACCGGCCAGCCCTCGGTCCTGCCCACCAGCTCGGCCACCTCGGCGCCGGTCAGGCCGACCCCCGCCCCCTCCAGCAGGGCCTGGGCCTCGTCCTGGTCCATGGCCAGCTGGTCGGCCCCGATCTCCACCATCCCGCCCTCGCCGCGCTGCAGGACGAGGGGGAGCTGCGGCCTGGAGCGGGAGGCCAGGGTCAGCCGCGATCCCGGCGGGAGGTGGATGGCCAGCTCTGCCGCCTCGTCGAGGCACTGCTGGTTGGTGAGCAACTCGACGTGGTCGAGGACGAGGCAGACCGGGTCGGCCATCGAGGACACGGCCGCCACCAGCGCGGCCAGGGCGCGGCGGCCCGGCGAGGCCAGGGCCGCGAACACGGCCGGGTCGAGCGGCCGGACCCGGTCGAGGGCGACGGCGATATAGGTGAGCAGGACCGCCGGGTCGTTGTCGTGGCGGTCGACGGCGACCCAGGAGACCGGGCGAGGCTCCCGCGCGGCCCACTGGGCCAGCAGGGTGGTCTTGCCGTAGCCGGGCGGGCCGAGGAGGCAGACCACCGGCGCCGGCGAGGTCAGCAGCCGGTCGACCAGTGCGGGCCGGGTGACGATGCCCGGGCGGGCCGCCGGCGGGTGGAGCTTCGCCTCCTGGAGCTTGAAGGAGGCCACGGGCCCGGGACTCCGAACGCCCCCCGGGACCTGGCCGACGCGGTGGCCGGCGCCTGTTTCCACACGAGCAAGGCTAGCCTCTGCGCAGGCCCTGCTCAACCATTGTCGAACATGGCCGACAGGTCGCCGACCGGGCCCAGGTGGCGGAGCTTGTCGGGGTTGACGATCGAGCGGAGGGTCTGGACCCGGCCCTCGACGATGTCGAGGGCCAGGACGCCCAGCAGCCGGCCCTCGGGGTCGTGGCTCAGCAGGCCGGGGTGGCCGTTGACCTCGGCGGGGCGCAGGCGCATGCCGGCGGCCGCGCCCCGGCGGGCCAGGCCGACCATGAACCGGGCCACCCGCTCGGCGCCGTGGACCGGGGCGGCCAGGGCCGGAGCCTTGCCGCCGCCGTCGCCGTACAGGACGGCGTCGGCCGCCAGCAGCCCGACCAGGCCCTCGGTGTCGCCCTGCTCGACCGCGGCCAGGAACCGGCGGGCCAGCTCGTCGCGCTGGCGCCGGGAGGCCTGGAACCGGGGGCGGCCGGCCTCGACGTGCCGGCGGGCCCTGGCGGCGATCTGGCGGCAGTTGCCCTCGGACTTGTCCACCAGCCCGGCGATCTCGTCGTAGCCGTAGCCGAACACGTCGTGGAGCAGGAAGACCGCCCGCTGGACCGGCGAGAGGCGCTCCAGCAGCGCCAGGAACGCCAGCGACAGGGTGTCGGCGGTCTCGGCGTGGTCGGCCGCGTCCGGCTCCCTGCTGGTCACCAGCGGCTCCGGCAGCCAGGCGCCAACGTACCGCTCGCGCCGGACCCGGGCCGAGCGCAGGTGGTCGATGGCCAGGCGGGTCGTGACCGCCGACAGGTACGCCTTGGCCGACTCGACCTCCTCGCCCCCGGAGACGGCCCGGTGGAACCGGAGGAAGGCCTCCTGCACCAGGTCCTCGGCCTCGCTGACGCTGCCCACCATCCGGTAGGCGATCGAGAACAGCAGCGGGCGCAGCTCCAGGTAGGCATCGCCCTCGTCCATCGCTTCCTTCCGTCCCCCCGGACTGTCTCGCCATAAGGGACGAGGCGGCGCCCGGTCCTGTGACACCGCCTGGCGGTGCTGTCACGGCGCGGCC
>Ga0307301_10000538_pt1 | contig 10750 bp, 8 predicted proteins | sample ER_DNA_182_FD_194506 | JGI IMG/M metagenome (GOLD analysis project Ga0307301, IMG submission 194506) | Bulk soil microbial communities from the East River watershed near Crested Butte, Colorado, United States - ER_DNA_182 | ecosystem: Environmental > Terrestrial > Soil > Floodplain | place: USA...
CTGCGACGCCGAGATCGACCGGGTCGTGGCCCACGTGCTCGGCCGCTCCGGCCGTCCCCACCGGGTGGTCGACTTCTCGCCCTACGGCTACGACGAGCGCCAGTTCTGCTCGCCCGGCTTCGACCTGCCGGTCGGCCGCCTCAGCCGCACCGAGTTCGCCACCTACCCCGAGTACCACACCTCGGCCGACGACCTCGACCTGGTCGGGCCGGCCCAGCTCCAGGAGAGCCTTGAGCTGTGCCTGGAGGTCGTCGCCGTGCTGGAGGCCAACCGGCGCTACCTGAACCTGCGCCCCAAGGGCGAGCCCCAGCTCGGCCGGCGGGGGCTGTACGGACAGATCGGCGGCCGCAGCGACGCCGAGGAGCGCCAGATGGCCATGCTGTGGGTGCTGAACCAGTCCGACGGGCGCATGAGCCTGCTGGAGGTGGCCGAGCGCTCCGGCCTCCCCTTCGCCCTGCTGGCCGAGGTGGCGGCCACCCTGGAGGAGGCCGGCCTGCTGGCCGAGGCCACCCCCTGAGCGTCAGAGGACAAGCTTGCGGGCGGTGAAGGCCTCGGCGAACCGGCCCGGGCCGCCCGACTCGACCCCGCGCAGGCGCAGCAGGGCCCAGAAGGTGTCGTCGCCGAACCAGGACCGGCCGGCCTGGCTGGGGAAGCACTTGCGCAGCAGCTCGACCTTGCGCTGGCAGCGCTCGGCCTCCAGGGGCACGAACAGGTTGGGCTGGCCGAGGTCGCCCTCGTACTTGGGGATCTCGTACTCCAGGATCAGGTGGCCGCGGAAGGTGTTCCAGGTCAGCTCGGCCACCAGCCGGTGGTCCTGGTGGCGGTCCTCCAGGCGGTGGGTGAGGACCAGGTCGGGGTCGACCTCGGCCTTGAGCCGCTCGAAGCGCTCCTTCACGGCCCCGCCGTCGTAGGGGAAGAAGCCGTCCCGGAACCCCTCCACGGTGACCCGGGTCCGGCCGGCGCCCTCGAGGAACGCGGCCGCGCTGTCGGCCGCCTCCTCGGCCCGCCCGCCGGTCCCGCTCAGCACCAGCCAGTCCACGGCCAGCCCCGGGTGCTCGGCCACCAGCCGCAGGATGGTCCCGCCGCAGCCGATCTCGATGTCGTCGGCGTGGGCCCCGACGGCCAGGACCCGCAGGGGCCGGGACGGGTCGCGGGCCAGGCTCAGGCCGAGCACACGCTCACCGCTGCCAGACGGCCCAGGCCGGCCGGCCCGTCTCCTGCAGCGACTCCAGGTGCTGCTGGTCCTTGAGGGTGTCCATCGGCGCCCAGAACCCCTGGTAGCGGTAGGAGACGAGCAGGTTCTGCTTGACCAGGCGCTGGAACGGCTCCTGGACCAGCTCCTCGCCCTCCTCGATGTAGTCGAAGATCTCCAGGCGCATGATCATGTAGCCGCCGTTGATCCAGATGTCGGAGACGCGCACGTCGTCGATCCGCTCGACCAGGCCGTCCTCGCGCGAGCTGACGACGTGGAAGGTGTAGGTCGGCTTGACGGCGATGAACGCGGCCACCGCGTCCCGGTGCACGAAGTCGTCGACCAGCTCGGGCAGGGGGGCGTCGGTGAGCACGTCGCCGTAGTTGGCCAGGAACACGTCCTCGCTCTCGACGTGGCGGCGCACGGCCACCAGCCGCTGGCCGATGTTGGCGTGCAGCCCGGTGTCGGCGAAGGTGATGCGCCAGTCGTGGATGTCGCTGCCCAGCAGCTCGATGCGGCCGGTCTCCCTGCCGCCGTTGCCGTCGAGCACGAAGTCGTTGGACAGGGCCTCGTTGTAGTCGAGGAAGTACTGCTTGACCACGTCGGCCTTGTAGCCCAGGCAGAGGGTGAAGTCGCGGTGCCCGTGGTGGGCGTAGTACTTCATGATGTGCCACAGGATCGGGCGGTAGCCGATCGGCACCATCGGCTTGGGCACCCGCTCGGAATGGTCCCGGAGCCGCAGCCCCAGGCCGCCGCAGAACAGAACGACCTTCATCGCCGCCCCCCTTGCCGTGCCAGGTCGGGTCCGTACACCGTCACCTCGGGGATGGGGACGACGAAGCGCGCCCCCCACTCCCGGGTGTAGGCCAGCTGCTCGATGATCTCATCCTTGAGGTTCCAGGGCAGGATCAGGATGTAGTCGGGCCGCGTGGCGGCCAGCCGCTCCGGCGGGTGGATGGGGATGTGGGTGCCGGGCGTGAAGCGGCCGTGCTTGTAGGGGTTGCGGTCGACGGTGTAGTCGAGGAAGTCGGTCCGGATCCCGCAGTAGTTCAGCAGGGTGTTGCCCTTGCCGGGGGCGCCGTAGCCGGCGATGGTGGCGCCGTCGCGCCTGGCCGCGATCAGGAACTCGAGCAGCTTGCGCTTGGTCTCGACCACCCGCTCGCCGAACCCGGCGTACGGCGCCGGGGTCTCGAGGCCGGCGGCCAGCTCCCGGGACGCCAGCTCGGTCACCCGCTCGCTGACCGCGCCGTCGGCGGCGTCGGCCCGCCGGCCCCAGATCCGCAGCGAGCCGCCGTGGGTGGGCAGCTCCTCGACGTCGAACAGGGTCAGCCCGTGCCTGGCGAAGATCCGCCTGGCCGTCCCGAACGAGAAGTAGGAGAAGTGCTCGTGGTAGATGGTGTCGAACTGGTTGCCCTCCATCAGCCGGGCCAGGTGGGGGAACTCGACGGTCACCACCCCGCCCGGCTTGAGCAGGCGGGCGATCCCGGCCACGAAGCCGTTGAGGTCCGGCACCTGGGCCAGGACGTTGTTGGCCACCACCAGGTCGGCCCGGCGGCCCTCGGCGACCAGCTCGCCGGCCAGCTCCTCGTCGAAGAACCGGGTCAGGGTGGGGACCCCACGGGCCTCGGCGACCTCGGCCACGTTGACGGCCGGCTCGATCCCCAGCACCGGCACCCCGCGGGCCACGAAGTGCTGCAGCAGGTAGCCGTCGTTGCTGGCCAGCTCGACGACCAGGCTGCCGGGGCCAAGTCGCAGCCGCTCCGCGGCCAGGTCGGTGTAGTCGCGGGCGTGGCGGACCCAGGAGTCGGAGTAGGACGAGAAGTAGGCGTACTCGGTGAAGATGGCCTCCGGGGCCACGTACCGCTCGAGCTGCACCAGCCAGCACCGCTCGCAGACGTCGGCCCGCAGCGGGTAGAAGGGCTCCATCTGGTTGAGCTGGTCGCCGGTGAGGAAGCTCTCGCACAGCGGCGAGGCCCCGAGGTCGCACACGACCCTGGACACCGGTGCCGCGCAGAAGCGGCACCGGTAGCTGGCGGGAGGTGACGGAAGCGTTATTCGGCTGCCCTCCGGTTGCGCTCGGCGGCCTTGTTGAGGTCGGTGACCTCCGAGGCCCGGTCCTCCGACCGGTCCCCATTCTCACCCGGCTCCTCGGCCGGCGCAGCCGGTCGCGGGCCGAACGGCACCGTCCGCGCCTGGGACGTGGGCTCCAGGTCGTCCAGCTCGGCCTCCGGCTGGTCGCGCAGGTCGCCGCGCGTCGTCATCGAGCGCAGCCACGGGCTCCTGGTCCCGACGAGGATCACCCCGAGCTGGCGGATGCGGTCGCGGCGCAGGCCGTTGGTGGCCTCCCGCACCGACCGCATGCGGGTGGCGCCGGACTTGGCCACGAACAGGGTGGCGTCGGCCACGCTCGACAGCGTGATCGCGTCGGCCGAGTTCCGGGCCGGCGGGGTGTCGAGGATGATGATCCCCATCTGCCGCAAGGTCTGGATCGTCTCGTGGAGGCGCTTGGAGGCCAGCAGCTCGCCCGGGTGCCTGCTCGGCATGCCGGCGGGCAGGACCAGCAGGTGGTCGTTGATCGACACCAGCATGGCGATCGCCGGGATGGGGTCGTCCTGGAGGGCCTCGGCCAGGCCGGGCCCCTGGCCGAGGCCGAGCAGCTTCTCGACGTCGGGTCGGCGCAGGTCGCTGGAGACCAGGACCACCTCGCGGCCCTGGCGGGCCAGGGAGTGGGCCAGGTTGGCGGCCAGCATCGTCCTGCCGTCCCCGGGCTCGGCGGAGGCGATGGCCAGCACCCGGATGTCGGTCCCGAGCCCCTGGCGCTCCAGGGCCGTGCCGACGCGCCGGTAGTCCTCGGCCGCCGGGCTGAACGGCCGGTCGATCACCGGCAGCGGCGTGCGCCGGATGCCGGACCTGCGGACCTCGGCGATGAACGGCAGCCCGGACGCCTCCTCGAGATCGGTTGGGCTGGCCACCTTGCGGAAGGCGGTCTCGATCAGCAGCCCGGCGCCGGCCCCGATGCCCAGCCCGAGCAGCAGGCCCAGGGCCATGATGACCTTGTTGCTGAGCGGCGGGGCGTTGGTGGCCACGATGGGCCGCCCGACGATGGTCGTCGGCTTGCCGCCGACGACCTGGCTCTCCTGGGCGAGGCGGATCTTGTCGCGGACGTCCTGGGCCGCCGCCGAGGGCTCGCCCGACGCCGTGGGGGTGTCGAGCTTCTTGGCGAGCGCCTCGAGATCCCTGACCGCGGCCTTCAGGCGGGTGGCCTCGACCTTGTTGCGGCTGCTGGCGAACTCCTCGGCGTAGCGCTGGACCACGGCCACGGCCAGCCTGGGGTTGCCGTCGGTGAAGGAGAGGTCGACGAACGGGGTGCCCGCGAGCGGGGTGATGCCCAGGCGGTCGAGCAGCCCCGGGCCGGTCAGCTCGTCCTCGGCGCCGAGCCGCTTGGCCTTCCTGAGGCCCTCGACCACCCGGTCGGCGACCACGACGTCCTTGAGCACGTCGGGCGAGGCCCCCGAGGAGTCGTCGCCCTGGTCCTGGCCGACCGCGGGCGGCACCTTCAGGATCGCGTCGACCGGCGCCTGCAGCACCTTCATGCGGATGGTGGTGTCGTAGGTCGACCCGCTGCTGAGGACCTTGGGCAGGGCGAACCAGCCAAGGGCCAGGCCGAGCACCAGGCCGAGCGCCAGCAGCTCCTTCTGGTGCCAGATCGACCTGGCGACGTTCGCGGCCGCCGGTCCGAGCCGGACGGGCGGCTCCGCGGGTGCCTCGGTCACGTGCAGTCCTCCTCAGGGGGCCGCGACGGTCCGCCGCACCTGGGCGCCGGCACGGCCAGCTGTGCTGTGCGTACCAGGGTGGCGGACACGGCCGTCCAGGTCATACTCCGGCTGCGGTAAGTCGGTACTAGCCCCCAGCGGCATTCGTCGTAGGCGGCCTTCACCCCGACAGCGTAGGGGCCGGCGCCGGCGCCTCCGCGGCGGTCGTGGGCGTGGTGGTCACCGGCGGCTGCGTCGGGGGCGGGGCGGTGGTGGGCGGGACCGTCGACGGGGTGGTCGCCGGCCGCGTGGTCGCCGGCCGGGTGGTGGCGGGCCGCCGGGTGGTGGCGGGCCGCCGGGTGGTGCTGCTGGCCGCGCTGCGCCCGCTGGTGGTGCTGGCCCGCCGGCGGCCCGAGGTGCCGAGGAACGCGCCGGTCCCGGGGGTGCCGGCCCGGATGATGGTGGTGGACGCCGGGTGCCTGGGGCCGCTGGAGGAGGGGGCGCGCGACCCCACCGAGGCGATCGTGGGCGCGGGCGAGAGCCCGGTCCCGAGCGGGTCGCAGCCGGGCCCGCAGCGGCCATGGGCGGCCAGGGCGAAGGCGACCGCGAAGGCGACCACGGCCAGGGCCGCGAACCCGGCGACCCGGACCTGGCGCCGGGTCTGCCAGCCCTCGACCAGGGCGACCAGCAGCGCCACGGCCCGGTCGGCCAGCCGGTCGAGCCGGCCGGGGGCGGCCCCGGGGGCCGTCGGGAGGGCCGGCGCCGACCCGCCGGACGGGGCCGCCGCCGCGGCCGCGGCCGCGGCCAGGGTCCGGCCGGGGACGCTGAGGGCGGCGGCCAGGTCGTCCACCGAGAACGGGCGGGCCAGGAGCGTGCAGGCGTCGTCGGCGAGGGGCCCGGCGGGCCGCTCCCCCTCGCCGGCCAGGACGACCAGCGGCCCACGGTAGTGCCGCCGGACCTGCCGGACGGCGGCGGCCCGGTCCTGGTCGGGCAGGTCGAGCACGACGACGTCGGCGGTGTCCAGCGACCGGCCCCCGGCCAGCTCGCGCAGCGAGCCGACGCGGCTGAGCCGGTCGGCCGGGCCCAGCAGGTGGCCGAGCACGCCGACCAGGCCGGCGCTCTCGGCCAGCAGCACCACCCGCCGCCGGTGGAGCTCGCCCGGCCTGCTCCTTCTCGGTGTCTCCCTCGGTGTCTCCGCCATGCCCACGCGAACAGCCGCCTCCCATACATGCCAAGTGGCGGCACGAAGCCGCCACCCCTCTCTACCCTCCAGGCGTTTCGGGCATCCAGGCGATACGGCCCCAGAAACCGTAAAGACCGCTACGGCGGGGTGACTGCTCCCCGGTCGCCGGCCGGCGGAGCGCCCAGCCAGCCCAGCACCTCGGCGGTGTGCTCGCCGAGGGCGGGCGGGGCCAGCCGGTAGGAGGCGGGGGTGGACGACAGGCGGATCGGGTCGGCCACCTGGGGGACCCCGCCGGCGGCGGCCACCGGGCCCAGGCCGAGCCGCTCGGCCAGCGCGAACGCCTCGCCGACGTCGTTGACCAGGCCGCAGGGCACCCCGGCCTCGGCCAGGGCGGCCACCCAGTCGGCCGCCCCGCGGGCGGCCAGGGCCCGCTCGAGCAGGTCGGCCAGGGCGTCGCGGTTGGCGACCCGGTCGGCGTTGGTGGCGAACCGGGCGTCGGCGACCGCCTCGGGCAGCCCGAGCACGCGGCACAGGCGGGCGAACTGGCCGTCGTTGCCGACGGCCACCACCAGCGGCCGGTCGGCGGTGGCCAGGGTCTCGTACGGGGTGATGCTCGGGTGCCGGTTGCCCATGGCCCGCGGCGGCCGGCCCGTGCACAGGTACGACGAGGCCTGGTTGACCAGGCTGGCCAGGGCCGAGCCGAGCAGGCTGACCTCGACCCGCTGCCCGCGCCCGGTCCGGTCCCGCGCGGCCAGGGCGGCCAGGACGCCGCCGAACGCGTACAGACCGGTGAGCACGTCGACCAGGGCCACCCCGACCTTGGTCGGCTCGCCGCCGGCCGGTCCGGTGATGCTCATCAGCCCGCTCATCGCCTGGACCAGGAAGTCGTAGCCGGGCAGGTCGGCGCCTGCCCCCCGGCCGAAGCCGGAGATGGAGCACCAGACGAGGCCCGGGTTGCCCCGCGCGACCTCCTCGAACCCGAGCCCGAGGCGCTCCAGGGTCCCGGCCTTGAAGTTCTCGACCAGCACGTCGGCCCGGCCGGCCAGGGCGCGGGCGGCCTCCCGGCCGGCGCCGGTCTTGAGGTCGAGGGCGACGCTGCGCTTGTTGCGGTTGACGGCCAGGTAGTAGGTGCTGTGCCCGCCGTACCAGGGCGGCCCCCAGGCCCGGGTCTCGTCGCCGCCGTCGGGGTGCTCGACCTTGACCACGTCGGCCCCCAGGTCGCCCAGCAGCATGGTCGCGAACGGCCCGGCCAGCACCCGGGAGAAGTCGGCCACCACCAGCCCCTCGAGGGGGCCCGTCATAGACGGAAGCCCAGGTCCGGGGTGGGCTCGGCCACGTCCATCTGGGCCTTCTGCAGCCGGCCGGCGTAGTCCCAGTTCAGCGCCTGCCAGCGGGTGAACTGGTCCAGCACCCAGATGCCGGACTGGCGGCTGCCGTTGCCCGAGCGGCCGTTGCCCCCGAACGGCAGGTGGGCCTCGGCCCCCGAGGTCGAGTTGTTGACGCTGACCATCCCGGCGGACACGCCCGCGCGGAAGCGGAAGGCGGTCGCCGGGTCGCGGGTGTAGATCGCCGCCGACAGGCCGTAGCCGTGGCCGTTGGCCAGGGCCAGCGCCTCCTCCAGGGAGTCGCAGGCGGCCACCCCGACGATCGGGCCGAAGGTCTCGCGCCGGTACAGCTCGTCGTCGGCGGTGACCCCGGAGACGACCATCGGGTGGCAGTAGAGGCCGTCGTCGGGGTCGCCGACGAAGCCCTGGCGCGGGTTGTCCGTGGTGATCCGCCCGGTCCCGGTCGACCCCTGCACCCGGTGGTGGGGCCGGACCAGCTCCAGCCAGCCCAGGAACCGGTCGAGGAAGCGCCGGTCGATCATGGGCCCGTACAGCACCTCCCGGAACGGGTCGCCGATGACCGCCCGCTCCACGGCGTCGGCGAACCGGGCCAGGAACTCGTCGTGGACGGCGCGGTGGGCGATCACCGTGCCCAGCGAGGTGCAGCGCTGGCCGGCGGTGCCGAAGCCGCTGAACAGGGCGCCCTCCACGGCCAGGTCGAGGTCGGCGTCGGGCATGACCACCAGCGGGTTCTTGCCGCCCAGCTCCAGGCAGGGCACCTGCAGGTGGCGGCCGCACAGCTCGCCGATGCGCCGGCCGACCTCGGTCGAGCCGGTGAAGCCGACCTTGTCGACCAGGCCGGCGTCCAGGGCCGCCTCCAGCCCCTCGAAGGTGGCCGGCCCCTCGGCCTGGACCAGGTTGAGCACGCCGTCGGGCAGGCCGGCGTGCCAGCACAGCTGGGCCAGGGCCTCGGCGGTGGCCGGGGCGCACTCGGCCGGCTTCCAGACGACCGCGTTGCCGCACAGCAGGGCCGGGACCAGGTACCAGGAGGGCACCGCCACCGGGAAGTTGCCGGCGGTGATGACCGCCGCCACCCCGACCGGCTGGCGGAAGGTGAACAGCTGCTTGTCCGGCATCTCGCTCGGCACCGTCTGGCCGTAGAGCCGCCGGCCCTCGCCGGCGAAGAAGTCGCAGGTGTCGACGACCTCCTGGACCTCGCCGCGGGCCTCGGCCAGGGGCTTGCCGATCTCGCGGGTGACCAGCCTGGCCAGGGCCTCCCGGTTCTCCTCGACCAGGCGGCCGAGGTGCTTGACCACCCGGCCCCGCACCGGCGCCGGGGTCGCGGCCCAGCCCGGCTGGGCCGCCCGGGCCGCCCGGCAGGCGGCCACGAAGGTGGCCGGCTCGGCCAGCATGACCTCGGCCACCACCTGCCCGGTGTGGGCCGGGTCGACCGAGCGCCAACGGCGCCCGCCGTCGGCCCGGCCGGCACCGACGCGGGAGGCGAGCAGGGACGCCTGCTGAGTCATGGTCCAACCGTACTACCAGAGACGCCGGTGCGGCGCGCAGCCCGAAGGACCACGCGCCGCACCGTTCCCCACGATGTTGCGGTGTTGCCTAGTTGATGGTTACCGCAGGCCGAGCTTGCTCGAGCAGGCCGGCCAGGCGCCCCAGCCCTGGGAGGCTCGGACGCGCTCGGCGACCCGGATCTGCTCGGCGCGGCTGGCGTTGTGGGCCGAGCCGCTGCCGCCGTTGGCGGCCCAGGTCCCCTGGGAGAACTGGAGGCCACCCGCGTAGCCGTTGCCGGTGTTGGTGCCCCAGTTGCCGCCCGACTCGCACTGGGCCAGGCGGTCCCAGACGCTGCCGCCGACCGAGGAGGTCGAGACCGACCGCCTGACGGTCGGGCGCCGGGAGCTGGACGCGGGCGCGGCCGACCGCTCCTGGGAGACGACGCGGGTCACGGCCAGCGCCGGGAGCGGGCGGTGCTTGACCTTCTCGCCCTTGGCGGGGATCAGCAGCTTCTGCCCGGGATAGATGAGGTTGGGGTGGGCGATCTTCTTGTTCAGGTCCCAGATCGGCCGCCAGCTGGCCAGCTTGGCCCGCTTGGCGATCTTGCTCAGGTTGTCCCCCCGCTTGACCACGACCGTCTTGTGCTTGCTGTCGGTCTTGACGGTGACGATCTTGGCCGGGGTGCGCTGGACGGCGTCGACGGGCTCGGCCATCGCCGGCAGCGCGAACGCCGAGGCGAGGACCGCCGCTCCGAGGCCGGTGACGGCGCTCAGGCGGGCCGTCCGGGCTAAGTGAGGTGCATGTATGCGTGCCAAGGAAAGAACCTCCTCCTGCACAGTGGGTGGCCCGACGGGACGGGCCGGTCAGACCTGTACGCCACCACGCGGCGCACGGTCGCGCTCCCGTTGTTGGGGCGCTGGCCTGGAGGGGCGTCGTGGGGGCGCGCTCTCCTCCAGTGATTCCGAGCCGCGCAGGGTAGTGGAGATCGGCAGAACTCGTCAAGGCGGCCGAGCCGACCCATGGTCGGCTCGGCCCCTGGTCCACTAGGCTCGTCCGGGATGGCGGGGGACGGAGGCGCTGCGGGCGCCCAGGGTGACGGGGCGCCGGCGGTCGGCTGTCCCGCCTGCGGGGAGCAGAACCCCGGGCGGGCCCGGTTCTGCCTGGCCTGCGGCCATCCCCTGCCGCCGCCGGCGGCGCGGCCGGGTGGCAGCCGCCGGGCCGTCACCGTGGTCTTCAGCGACCTGAGCGGGTCGACGACGCTCGGCGAGCGGCTCGACCCCGAGTCGCTCTCGCAGCTGATGGCCCGCTACTACGGGACCATGCGGGCGGTGGTCCGGCACCACGGCGGCACGGTCGAGAAGTTCGCCGGCGACGCGGTCATGGCCGTCTTCGGCATCCCGGCCGCCCACGAGGACGACGCCCTTCGGGCGGTCAGGGCGGCCAGCGACATGCACGCCGCCCTCGGCGACCTCAACGAGGAGCTGTGGCGCGAGTGGCGGGTGCGGCTGGAGCTGCACACCGGCGTCAACACCGGCGAGGTGGTGGCCTGCGACCCCGGCGTCGGCGGCGCCCTGGTGGTCGGCGACGCCGTCAACCTAGCCGCCCGGCTGGAGCAGGCGGCCGGCGCCGGCCAGATCCTGCTCGGCCGCGGCACCTGGAGCCTGGTCCGCGACGCCGTCGAGGTCGAGCCGCCCCGAGTCCTGGACATCCCCGGCCGCCGGGCCGGCGAGCCCGCCTACCGGCTGCTGGCCGTCCGCCCGGGGGCGGCCGGCCGCACCCGCCGCCTCGACGC
>Ga0307301_10000539_pt1 | contig 10744 bp, 9 predicted proteins | sample ER_DNA_182_FD_194506 | JGI IMG/M metagenome (GOLD analysis project Ga0307301, IMG submission 194506) | Bulk soil microbial communities from the East River watershed near Crested Butte, Colorado, United States - ER_DNA_182 | ecosystem: Environmental > Terrestrial > Soil > Floodplain | place: USA...
CCGGTTGGTCTCTCCGACCATCGAGATCAAATAGATCACGAACGACGGCAGCAGTTGCACCGCAAACCAGAGCGGTATGCCGAAAACCGTCGCCGGCTCGGCTTGCTTGGCCACGATCTCCGAGGTAGAGAGGGAACCGGCGTACAGGAAGACAGCTACCAGAGCCAGGCCCATGGCGACCTCGTAGCTGATCACCTGCGCGCTGGAGCGCAATGCGCCGAGCAAGGAGTACGTGGACCCGGATGACCAGCCTGCGAGAACGATCCCGTAGACCCCGATCGAGGCAACAGCGACGATGAAAAGCACCGACACCGGCAGATCGGTCACCTGCAACGGTGTGGTGATGTCGGTGAACGGTACGCGCACCAGCCCGGCCATGGGGATCACGGCAAAGGCAGTGATCGCGGGAATGGCGACGACGAACGGGGCAAGGGTGAAAACGATCTTGTCGGCGGCAGTCGGAGTGAAGTCCTCCTTGAACATCAGCTTCATGCCATCCGCCAAGGACTGCAGCAACCCGAACGGCCCGTTCATATTGGGTCCCTTGCGGTGCTGCATGAAGGCGACGACGCGGCGCTCGTACCAAATGGTGAAGAGCGTCAGCACCAGCAAGACCACGAATGCGAACAGTGCCTTGAGTAGCACCACCCACCATTTGTCGTTGAAGAAGACCTCAAGATCCATCGCTGCGACGAGCAGGTTCATTGGCTTGCCCCCATGACAAGTTCGTCCCCAGGGCCGATCGTCACCAGATCACCAGCACTCGCCGCAAGGTGCTGCGGAATCCCGAGACCCGGAGCTCGGCTCGGTAACCACACCACTCCGTCAACCATCTCGGCATCGACGACTGCTGGCAGCGTGACGGTGCCCCGGTCGTTACTGATCACCGCAACAGTGCCGATCCCAGCACTCGCGGCGGTGCTTGGGCTCATCCTGGCTTCGGGTGCGCGGGCCGTGGCCTGTAGGTAAGGTTCCCCGGCCACGGCGCGGCTGTCGTCGATCGCCATTCGCCAGGTAGCGAGCAGGGCCGAACTGCCGTTAGGCGCTGCCCGCTCGCCAGCCGCATAGTCAGGCGCCTCGCTGCGCTCGCCCTCCCAGATGTCCAGCTCGTCGAGTTCAGCGCGAGCTTCAGCAGGCGTACGAAAGCCCAGATCGCTGCCCAGGGCATCGGCGAGCGCGGCCAGCACCCTGAGGTCAGGCATATCGTTTGGCGGTTCGATCACCACGCCGAAAGACCGTCGCCTGCCTTCCCAGTTCACGAAGGTGCCCGATCGCTCGTGCATCAGCGAAACCGGGAAGACTACGTCGGCCCGTTCGGTGACGAGCGAGACACGCGTCTCCAGACTGACCAGAAAGCCCACCGCCTCCAGCCCTTCGAGGACGGCTTGCGGATCCACGAAGTCATTCGGGTCGACGCCCGCCACGATGAGAGCCTGCAGCTCCGCGTCAGCAGCACCGATCAAGATCTCATCCGCGTCGCGACCCTCCAGGGACGGCAACGATTCACTACCCCAAGTCGTTTGGACATCGACTCGGGCAGCCGCGTCGGCCACCGGCCGGCCGCCTGGCAGGAGATTCGGCAGGCAGCCCGCCTCTACCGCACCGCGATCCCCCGCTCTGCGAGGCACCCAGGCCAGCCGCGCACCGGTGCGCTCGGCGAGCCGATGACATGCGCTGAACGTTCCGGAGAGACCGGCCGCGCGCTCGCCGATCAAGATCACCGAGTTGGCATCGAGATTGATCTCGGCTCGAAGATCATCGGTGATACCGGTCGGCCGATAGAGCTCGTCGAGCACACTCGCTTCGTCACCCGGGGTACAGGGAATGACCTGGGTCCCCATCTTGCGTACCCCGTTGCTGGCGTACGGCGCCAAGGTCCAGGAAACGAGGCCCTTCTTGCGGAACGCTTTGCGGAGCCGGAGGAAGATCATGCCGGCTTCCTCTTCAGGCTCGAGGCAGACGAGCAATACCGAACTGGCATTTTCAAGATCAGCGAAGCTGACGTTGTGCCCGGTACCGGCCACCACGTGCGCCAGAAAGTCGGCTTCCTCGCTGGAATGCTGCCGCGCCCGGAAGTCGATGTTGTTGGTGCCCAGCACGGCCCGGGCGAACTTGGCGTAGCCGTACGCGTCCTCCAGGGTGAGCCGACCGCCGGTCAGCACCCCGACCGCGCTGCCTGCAGCCTTGAGGCCTTGCACGGCAACGTCAATGGCTTCCGGCCAGGAGGCCGGCCGGAGCACAGCCTGTCCTGAGCCTGTCGAAGCATCGCGGACCAGCGGGCGAGTGAGCCGGTCGTCGCCGTCTCCATAACGATGAGCGAACCGATCCTTGTCGGTGATCCACTCCTCATTGACGTCGGGATCATCCCCGGCCAGGCGCCGCAGCACGACGCCGCGTCGGTGATCGACCCGGATAGCTGATCCGCACGCGTCATGTTCGGCAATCGACGGGGTCGACACCAGATCGAAGGGCCGGGATCGGAACCGGTACGCCGCACTGGTCAGTGCGCCGACCGGACAGATCTGAATGGTGTTACCCGAAAAATAGGACTCAAGGGGTTCCCGCTCATAGATCCCGACCTGTTGCAGCACACCACGCTCGATCAAGGCGATGAACGGATCACCCGCGATCTGCTCAGAAAATCTGGTGCAGCGGGCGCACAGCACGCAGCGCTCGCGATCGAGCAACACATTGGCGGAGATGTTGATCGGCTTGGGGTAGGTGCGCTTCTCATCGGTGAAGCGGCTCTCGGCGTAACCGTGGGACAGCGCCTGGTTCTGCAGCGGGCACTCCCCGCCCTTGTCGCAGATGGGGCAGTCGAGCGGATGGTTGATGAGCAGAAACTCCATGTTCCCGTGCTGCGCTTTGTCGGCAATCGGAGAGGTGACCTGTGTCCTGATCTTCATGCCAGGCGCGACTTCGAGGGTGCAGGACGCCTGCGGTTTAGGAATGGGACGTCCTGTTCCGCCATCGGGCACCTCGACCAGGCACTGCCGGCATGCGCCGACGGGATCGAGCAACGGATGATCACAGAACCGCGGTATCTCGACGCCGATGAGCTCAGCGGCACGAATCACCAGCGTGCCCTTGGGCACCGACACGTCTATGTCGTCAATGGTGAGAGTGATCAGATCGTCGCGCTTGGCCGCCTCGCTTGTCTGGTTGGCGACAACGGTCATGACAGAACCTCCCCGGCCAACACGTCCGCGAGCGTCGGGTAGCGCGCGCTCCTGTCTGGACGAGCGAATGAGCAAACACGCTTCTCCGTCTGCGAATGAGCGAGGAAGACAGGAGCTACCAGCGCGCTGCGCGAGCGGACCCAAGAAATTGTGACGGTCATGCTCCTGCTCCTGCGGGCTCACGAACAAAGATCGTGCTGCGTTCGTACGGAAAGAGCTCCCAGGCCGGGGTGTGCATGGCGGCCTCGAACTCGTCTCGGAAGTACTGGATCGCCGATGTGATCGGTGACGTGGCGCCGTCACCGAGGGCGCAGAAAGATCGACCGAGAATGTTGTCGCAGAGATCGAGCAGCTTCTCGATGTCACCGGGCTCGCCGCGACCGGCCTCCATCCGCTTGAGAATCTGCACCAGCCACCAGGTGCCTTCCCGGCACGGCGTGCATTTCCCGCAGGACTCGTGCTTGTAGAACTCGGTCCAGCGCAGCACCACCCGCACCACGGACGTGGTGTCGTCGAAACACTGCAACGCCTTCGTTCCGAGCATCGACTTCACTCCGGCAATGGCCTCATAGTCCAACGGCACGTCGAGGTGGGCGTCGGTGAGCATCGGTGTCGACGATCCGCCCGGCGTCCAGAACTTCAGCTGGTGTCCTTCGCGGATGCCACCGGCAAGATCAAGAAGCTTGCGCAACGTGATGCCCAAGGGCGCCTCGAACTGTCCTGGATGGATGACATGCCCCGAGAGCGAGTAGATGGTCATGCCCTTCGACTTCTCGGTGCCCATTGATGAGAACCAGTCCGCACCGTTAGCAATGATCGATGGCACTGAGGCAATCGACTCGACGTTGTTGATCACCGTCGGGCAGGCGTACAGGCCGGCGACGGCTGGGAACGGCGGCCGCAGCCGCGGCTGGCCGCGGCGACCTTCCAGCGAGTCCAGCAGTGCGGTTTCCTCGCCGCAGATGTACGCCCCGGCGCCCGCGTGCACGATGATCTCCAGGTCATACCCGGTGCCGAGGACGTTGTGGCCGGCGTACCCGGCTGAGTAAGCCTCACGCACAGCCTGCTGCAGGCGGCGTACCACGTGCAGCACCTCACCGCGCACATATATGAACGCCGTGTTGGCTCGGATTGCGTACGCGGAGATGATCACTCCCTCGACCAGAGTGTGGGGGGAGGCCATCATCAGCGGAATGTCCTTGCAGGTCCCCGGCTCGGATTCGTCGGCATTGACCACGAGGTACTTGGGCTTGGGGTTGTCTTGTGGGATGAAGCTCCACTTCATTCCGGTCGGGAAGCCAGCCCCCCCGCGGCCCCGCAGGCCGGATTCCTTGACAACGGCGACGACTTCGGACGGCTCCATCTGCAGCGCAGCCCGCAGGGCGTCGTAGCCGCCACGCCTTTCGTAATTGGTCAACTTCCAAGCGCGCTCGTCTGCCCAGTTCGCTGTAAGAACAGGTGTCAAAGGATCGGTCACGCCCTACCCCTCCTCGCCCGGTCGATCTTGGATGTGCTCAGGGTCTGGCGCAGCCCAGTCATGCTGTTGCGCGATACGCAGACCGAGGAGCGACGGACCAACTGCCGTAGGGCCCTCGTCCGCTCGTCCGTCAGGAAAGCCAGCGAGCACCCGCTCGGCTTCCGTCCAGGTACAGACCCGCGCTCCGCGGGTGGAATGTACCGGGTCACCAGCCCGAAGTTGATCAACCAGCTGGGTCGCGTTCTCCGGAGTGGTGTTGTCGAAGAACTCCCAATTGATCATCATCACCGGCGCGAAGTCGCATGCTGCATTGCACTCGATGTGCTCCAGCGTGATCTTGCCGTCCTCGGTAGTTTCGTCATTGCCAATACCCAGGTGATCTTGCAGCGTGGCATACACCTCATCGCCGCCCATGATTGCGCAGAGTGCGGTGGTGCACACGCCGACGTGGTACTCCCCCACCGGGCGCCGCTTGTACATGGTGTAAAAGGTGGCGACCCCGCTGACGTCGGCAGCTGTCAGCTCCAAGATCTCGGCGCAAGCTTCGATCCCGGCCGGCGTCACCCGTCCCTCGACGCTCTGCACCAGGTGCAGCATTGGTAGCAGTGCCGACCTGGCCTGCGGATACCTCGCGGCGATCAGACGCAGCTCCTCCAGAGTCGCCTCGGTGATCTTGGTCTCAGACAGCGCGTAGTCCAGACTCGGCTCATCGAAGTGCGTCACGAAGTGCCCGTGACCGACCAGCTCCTCCGATGCGACGTCACCACCGGCATGTCCGTTCGGCGACGGCGGTTGCGGCTCAATGAGCTCACTCACTTGGCTGCACCTCCCTCCAACCTCCAGCCTCGTGTACTCGTGCTTGACGCCCACGCTCCTCGATGGCGGTTGGCGACGACGATCATTGCGCACTGTTCGGGCGGGCTAGGCAAACTGGCCCTCGAGTTTGGCGGCACGTAGTTGAAGGGGCGGTGCGTAGGTTTCACGCATCTTAGGTTTGCTACGCCCGCCCGAACAGTGCGCAATGATCGCCTTGGTGGCAGTGGGCCCGAGCTCGGCCATCCACACCGAAGGGAGTGGAGCGACCGTCGGGCCGGCGTAGCAAACCTAAGATGCGTGAATCCAGACCACAAGCAAACTGCACCTGACTGCTCAACCCAGGCGCCACGTTTGCCTAGCCGGCCCGGAGGTCGCTCCACGACCGTCGACCGTGCATCGCTCGCGTAAGGCCGCGTCATCGATCAACTCCGCCCATCACGGGATCCAGCGACGCCACGGCAACCACGACATCGGAGACCATTGCGCCCTCACACATCACCGGCATCGCTTGCAGGTTGGTGAAGCTGGGGTCGCGGAAGTGAGCGCGGAACGGGCGGGTTCCGCCGTCGGAGACTACGTGGGCGCCAAGCTCCCCGCGCGGGCTTTCGATGGGGATGTACGCCTGACCCGGCGGCACCCGGAAACCTTCGGTGACCAGCTTGAAGTGATGGATCAGCGCTTCCATCGACTGGCCCATGATGTGCTTGATGTATTCGTTGGAGTTGCCCATGCCATCCGAGCCGATGGAGAGTTGCGCCGGCCAAGCGATCTTCTTGTCGGCGATCATGATCGGCGCGCCGCGCATCTTCTCCAGCCTCTCGACGCACTGCTCGATGATCGTGAGGCTCTGCCACATCTCGTTCAGCCGGATCCGGAACCGGCCGTACGCGTCCATCGTGTCCCAGGTCTGCACCTCGAAGTCATAGGTCTCATAGCCGCAGTAAGGCTGCTTCTTGCGTAGATCCCAGTCGTAGCCGGTCGCTCGCAACGGCGGGCCCGTGATGCCCAGGGCGAGACAGCCAGCAAGATCGAGATGGCCGACGCCGGAGAGCCGAGCCTTGAAGACCGGGTTCTCATTACAGAAGGCGGCGTATTCCGGCAGGTGCTTCTTCATCCAGACGACGAGGTCCTTCACGAAATCGAGCGCCTTGTCTGGCAGGTCCTGAGCGACGCCACCGGGTCGGATGTAGGCGTGATTCATCCTCAGGCCGGTGATCAACTCGAAGGCGTCCAGGACCTTTTCGCGCTCGCGGAATCCGATGGTCATCACCGTCAGCGCGCCGATCTCCATCCCCCCTGTAGCGATGCAGACCAGGTGCGAGGAGATGCGATTCAGCTCCAACATCAAGACCCGAAGGACGCTGGCCTTTTCCGGAATCTCCGCTTCGATGTCCAGCAGCCGCTCGACGCCGAGGCAGTAGGTCGTTTCGTTGTGCAGAGGCGCGAGGTAATCCATCCGGGTGCAGAACGTGACACCTTGAGTCCAGTTACGGAACTCCATGTTCTTTTCGATTCCGGTATGCAAGTAGCCGATGCCGCAACGGGCCTCCGTAACGGACTCGCCCTCTAGCTCCAAGATCAGCCGGAGAACGCCGTGCGTGGAGGGGTGCTGCGGACCCATGTTGACCACAATCCGCTCGTCGCCACGCTCGGCCTGCTCGGACACCAGGGAGTCCCAGTCCTGGCCGGTCACGGTGTAAACGTGGCCTTCGGCCGCATCGCCGCCAGCGGCAAAGGGATCCTGCTCGGTGGCTTCGTCGGTCGTGTCGGTTGTGCTCATGAGTACGACCTCCTTTGATCTGGGGGAGGGATCGTTGCGCCCTTGTACTCCACCGGAATGCCGCCCAGCGGATAGTCCTTGCGCTGCGGGTAGCCGGGCCAATCGTCCGGCATCAGGATCCGGGTGAGGGCTGGATGGCCGTCGAAGACGATGCCGAACATGTCGTACGTCTCGCGCTCGTGCCAGTCCGCCGTCGGGTAGGTCGCCACCACCGATGGGATGTGCGGGTCGCTGTCGGGAGCGGAGACTTCGAGCCGAATGCGCCGGTTGTGGGTCATCGACTGCAGGTGGTAGACCGCGTGCAGCTCGGCTCCCTTATCGGCCGGGTAGTGCACGCCCGAAACGCTGCTGCAGAACTCAAAACGCAACCGAGCGTCGTCCCGGAGGTGCTGGACCAAGTTCGGCAGATGGTGCCGCTCGACATGAAAGGTGATCTCGCCGCGGTGGATAACAACCTTGGTGATCACATCGCTGAAGTCGGGAATCAGTGCGCCAATTCGGTCATAAACCTGGTCCCACCAGCCGCCAAAAGGCGGGGTTGCCGCAGCCGGAAATTCCACCACCCGCGTCAGGCCGCCATAGCCGGATGTGTCGCCGCTGCCCTTGACCCCGAACATGCCGCGTCGGACCTGAAGGACCTCCGCAGTCGGCTCCGTGGTGGCTAGTTGCGCTTCATCCTCCTCGGCTTCGGTCGCGCCGGAATCGACCGAAGGAGCTTCTCCGGTGAGCGACTCGGGCTTGGTCCGGGCATCCGGCTCGGATTCGCCCTCGGGTTCAGCGCCCTTGATCGGCGCCTTCTCATCCGATTCTTCGTGTATGTCGCTCATCGGAGCAGGCCCTTCTGCTCAACCAGTGTCGGTGCCTCGAGCTGCCGCTGCTCCTGCTCCTGAGCGGCCTCGATCGCATTGAGACCGATAGGGGTGTTACGCACCTTCTCGCGCAGCTTGAACATGGCGTCGATCAACATCTCGGGGCGCGGTGGGCAGCCAGGCAAGTACATGTCCACGGGTACCACGTGATCAACTCCCTGCACGATCGCGTAGTTGTTGAACATGCCTCCGGTGCTGGCACACACACCCATTGCGAGAACCCATTTCGGATTCGGCATCTGGTCATAGATCTGTCGCAACACCGGCGCCATCTTCTGGCTGACCCGGCCGGCGACGATCATCAGATCGGCCTGCCGAGGCGATGCTCGGAAGACTTCCTGCCCCCAGCGACCGGAGTCGTATCGCGGTGCACCGTAGGTCATCATCTCGATGGCGCAACAAGCCAACCCGAAAGTGGCCGGCCAGAACGCCGCGCTGCGCATATAGCCAAACAAGTTCTCCAGCGTGGTCAACAAGACGCCGCTGGGAAGTTTCTCCTCCACGCCCATTTCAGGCAACACTCCTGGTTGATTGCATTGTCAATCCCAATCCAGCCCACCGCGTCGCAAGACATAGAAGTAGGCAATGAAGACTGCGACGATGAACAAGATCATCTCGACGAGGGCGAAGAACCCCATCTGATCGAACGCCACTGCCCATGGATAGAGGAAGACGATTTCGATGTCGAAGACGATGAAGAGCATGGCGGTGATGTAGTACTTCACCGGGAACCGACCGCCTCCCACCGGCTGGGGGGTCGGTTCGATGCCACACTCGTACGAGTCGTACTTGGCTCGGTTGAAGCGCCCGGGACCCACCAGCACGCTGGTCAGAATGGTCAGCGCCACAAATCCGGAGGCGATCACGAGCAAGATCACGATTCCGACGTAAGGACTCACCTACCGGCTCCCTTTCCGCAGCTCTGCGAGTTGATCATGCCGCAGGTGCGATCCTGGACAGAGCGTTGATCAATTTATCCATCGCGTCGCCGTCCTTGGCGTCGGTCAGATTGGCGAGCAGCTTCAAAGTGAACTGCATCAAGGTACGGCGCGGCAGCCCGTACCTGGTGCAGACACGCATCACCTGAGGATGGCCAATCAGCTTCACGAAAGTGCGCCCCAGCGTGTAGTAGCCGCCGAGCTGCGCCTTCAGCTTGATCGGGTAGGACGCGAGCGCGCGCTCGGCAGCTGGGCTGCCCGGTCCCTGTTCATGCGCTTCGGCCATGGCGGTCGCCGCTATCTCCGCGGATTCCATGGCATAGGCGATGCCTTCACCGTTGAAGGGGTTGATCATGCCGCCTGCGTCGCCCACCAGCAGCAACCCTCGCTCGTAATGCGGCTGCCGATTGAAGCCCATGGGCAGCGCGGCACCGCGTACCGGACCGATCATGTTCTCACTCCGGAAGGCCCAATCATCCGGTGTGTTGTCCAGCCAGCGTTTCAGCAGATCCTTGTAATCGGTCTTGCCGAAGGCGGACGAGGTGTTCAAGATGCCCAGTCCGACGTTGCAGGTGCCATCACCCATGCCGAAGATCCAGCCGTAGCCGGGGAGTAGCGCACTCTTGCCCGGCTTACCTTCCCAGAGCTCCAGCCAGGACTCCAGATAGTCGTCCCGATGCCGAGGGCTGGCGTAGTAGGTGCGTACGGCGACACCCATCGGCCGGTCCTCGCGCCGGTTGAGGCCCAGGGCAAGGCTCAACCGTGTCGAATTTCCGTCTGCCGCCACGACCATGGGGGCGGTGAAGCGGCGGCCGTCTTTGGTGATCACTCCGACAACGCGCCCGCTGCGGTCGTCGATGATCGGCTCGACTACGTTCGCCTGCTCATAAAGCGAGGCACCCGCCACTACCGCATGGCGGGCAAGCAGCTGATCGAAGTCTGCGCGTGGTCGTACCAGGCCGTACGGCGGAAAGTCCGCCAGCGCGGGCCATTCCAGCTGGAAGGGCCGCTTACCGCCGTATATCCGCAAGCCCTTGTTGTGCAGCCAGCCGGCGTCGGTCGAGGTATCGATGCCGAGCCGGATCAATTGCCGAGTGCCACGTGGTGTGAGACCGTCCCCGCACACCTTCTCACGTGGAAACGTGCTCTTTTCCAGTAGCGAAACCCGCAGCCCATGACGAGCTAAGTGCGTCGCCGTCGCCGACCCTGCTGGGCCAGCACCGACCACGACCACGTCAGCATCAATGACCGACAAAGCTTCTCCTGTGAACCTCCGCGGGACTTAGTGAAAAACTTCACTAAGTCTTTACGCAGAGTCTACGACTTTCGACACGCGGCTCGTCGCGATGGGTAGGAAGACATTTTGGTCCGCTAGATCTCAACCCTGTAAGGCTTGTCGCATCGCCGTCGAGGTTTCGTTCACGCTGCACCATCTCGCTGACGCCCCATAAATAAGTGGCGCGTGAGCGTACGTGGTGGGGCGTCAGGTCAATGCTTCGGCATCCAGCTGCAGGTCGAAGCTGGCTGGCGGGCGTACGTCGCTGAAGTAGTAGACCTCGCCGCGCTCCCAGAAGCCTCGCCAACCCGGGTCATCTTCACGCTGGGCATACCGCTTCGCACGCACGTCGGGATCAATGCCGAGGTAGATGGCGAAATCAATGAGGTCGGCGAGTTCCTGGCGTGGA
>Ga0307301_10000540_pt1 | contig 10742 bp, 8 predicted proteins | sample ER_DNA_182_FD_194506 | JGI IMG/M metagenome (GOLD analysis project Ga0307301, IMG submission 194506) | Bulk soil microbial communities from the East River watershed near Crested Butte, Colorado, United States - ER_DNA_182 | ecosystem: Environmental > Terrestrial > Soil > Floodplain | place: USA...
CTTCCGCGCACTAGGGCGCGAGCTACCCGCCTTCCTGATCGGGCTCGCCTACGCGGTCACGGACGAGCTACACCAGCAGTTCGTGCGCGGGAGGCACGCCTCGCCGTTCGACGTCTCGATGGACGCAGCGGGCCTCGCGCTCGGCCTGCTGCTCCTGCACGCGACCCGGCTCTGGGCCTCCTCGCGCTCCGTACAATCCCAGCGTGGCTGACGGGAAGACACTCGACGACCGGCAGCTCGACGCGGTGCTCGAGCGGCTCGACGGCCTGCGCGCCGAGCTACAGCAGCTGAACCGTCGGCTCGACAACACGGAGGGCTACCTCGCCCTCGCGCACGAGCTGCGCTCGCTGAACGAGTCGCTCCAGGCTCTGGCCTACGCGGCTCTTGGCCAGCAAGGGCCACAGGTGCGGCGGCGGCGCTCTACCGGCTGAGCTTGTAGACCGTGCCGTCGAGCGAGGTCGCGTAGAGCTCGCCCGCGACGTCCTCGCCGAACGAGGACAGGCTCGGGACCGTGAACGGCTCACGCCGCACCCCGCGCAGCTTCCCCTTCACGGCGCGCAGGCTCCAGATCGTGCCCTCGCAGTAGTCGCCGTAGAAGTAGCGGCCACGAGCCGCGGGCACCGCGGAGCCGCGGTAGACGTAGCCACCCGTGATCGAGCACCCCTTCGAGTGGCTGTACGTGACGATCGGGAAGACGAGCCTGCCGCCCGGGTTGACCCGCTGGCCCGACTGGTAGCGCGCCCGCCCCTCCCAGACGCGCCAGCCGTAGTTGTTCAGGACACGCTGCTGGGCAGGGGTGCGCACGTCGACCTCCTCGAAGGCGCCCTGGCCGACGTCGCCGATGTAGAGGTCGTGCGTCTTGCGGTCCCAGGTGAAGCGCCAGGGATTGCGCAGCCCGTAGCCGGCGATCTGCCAGCGGGCGCCCGGCTTGTTCACGTTCAGCCTCAGCAGCTTGCCCAGGCGTGAGCTGAGGTTCTGCGCGTGGTTGTGCGGGTCGCCGCCCGAGCCGCCGTCGCCCGTGCCCGCGTAGAGCCGGCCGTCCGGACCGAACTGGAGCTGGCCGCCGTCGTGGTTGCTGAACTCGCGATGGCCGACGCCCAGGAGCGGCTTGGCCGTCCCGGGCAGGCCGACGGTGCCGTTCGAGCGAAACTCGTAGACCCGCACGTCGCCGCTCTTGTCGTTGAAGTAGACGAAGAAGCGGTGGTTCTTCGCGTAGCCCGGGTGGAAGGCCATCGAGAGCAGGCCCTGCTCGCCGCCGCTGGTGACGAGGTTGCGAATGTCCAGGAACGGCTGCGCACGCTTCTTCCCGTTCACGAGCACGCGGATCACGCCCGGCTGCTCGACCACGTACAGCTTCCCCGGCTCGCTGCGCGTCGCGCCGACGTAGACCGGCGAGTCGAAGCCGGACGCGAACGGCCGCAGCCGCAGGTCGGCCTGCTGCGGGGAGCCGGCAGCGCCGTTCTGGCCGCAGGCGGCGCCTGGAAGCGCCACCGCGACGAGCGCGATCAGGACCCCGAACCAGCGCATCAGCTCTTGAGCAGGACCCTCCTCAACTCGTCCTCCTTGCCCGGCTGCAGGATCGCCAACACCTGGTCGCCAGGCTTGAGCTCGGTCGAGCCGACCGCGATCTCGGAGTGGCCGTTGCGCATGATCGAGATCAAGCGCGAGCCGTCGGGCAGATCGAGCTTCTCGACCCGCTTGCCCGCCGCAGGTGCACCCTCGTCGATCTGCACCTCGACGATCTCGAGGTTCTCCTTGCGCAGCTCGAGCAGGTGGACGATGTCGTGCTCGGGCACCTCGTGCTCGATCAGCGCCATCAGCCCGCGCGTGGCGGAGACCGTCGGCGAGATTCCGAGCAGGTCGAAGTGCGCCTGGTTGCGCGGGTCGTTCACTCGCGCGATCACCTTCTGGACGCCGTACTTCTCCTTGGCGAGCTGACAGATGATCAGGTTGTCCTCGTCATCGCCGGTGAGCGCAGCCACGATGTCTGGAGGGCGCGCGATGCCCGCACGCTCGAGCACGTAGATCTCGGTCGCGTCTCCGAGGATCACCTGGTGCTCGAACTCGAGCTCGAGGCGCTCGAACCGGTCGCGGCGCTGCTCGATCAGCGTCACCTCGTGCTTGCGGTCGGTCAGGAGCACGCGCGCGAGGTTCGCCCCGACCTTGCCGCCGCCAGCGATCAGGATGTACATCAGCTGGCCGCCGGCTCCGCGGGCCGCACCTCACAGGCGCGGACGGAGTCGAGCAACACGTCGATCGCGACCGAGGTCGGGCAGATGGTGCGCAGCCCGCGGCCGCGGTAGAACTCTGCGCGCGCGGGGTCGAGCACGCGGACGACGACGCACTGGTTGTCGAAGCGCTGCTGGGCGACCTGGCCGATGACGATGTTCGTGTTGTCGCCGTCGGTTGCCACGACCACGGCGTCGGCGTCCTCGATCCCGGCCGCGCGGAGGACCTCGATGTCCATCCCGTGGCCGAGCACGAAGCCGCCGGCCCAGCTCTCGCCGAGCCGTCCGAGCGCCTCTTCCTTCTCGTCGACCGCGGTCACCTCCCAGCCCTCGTTGTCGAGTTGGAGGGCGATGTTGGAGCCGACGCGGCCGCAGCCGATCACCAGTGCCTTCACGATCTCACCTTAGCTCACTGCCCCATCGCCGCCATCCTCCTCCATGACGCCTTCAGGGAAGGCCACGACGAGTACCTCACAGGGCGCCTTTCGCAGCACGAACTCGACCGTCGGCGAGAAGAAACGGGACTGCCGGCGCCATCGCGGCGCAGAGCCGACGACGATCAGGTCGTTGCCGCGGCGCTCGGCCTCGCTCACGATCGCGTCGCCGATCGAGCGGGCGCGGATCGTCTCGACGCGCACGTCGACGCCGTGGTCGGCGCCGAGCAGGCGCGCCTCCGCGAGGGAGGCGGCCGCGGCCTCCTCCTTGTCCTCGAGCGGGGCGTCGAGTGGCTCGTCGAGCGGGACGCGGATCACGTACAGCGCCTCGACGAGCGCGCCGCGGTCGTGGGCGAGCCGCACCGCGGTCGCGATCATCTCCTCGCCGATCGCGCCCAGCTTCATCGGGACGAGGATGCTCGTGAACTGGGACTCGGGCAGCTCCTCGGACGGCGCGGAGACGTGCGCGAGCATGCTCTCACCGCGGCCGCGGCGGACGAGCACGTAGACGACGAGCCCGGCCACGAGCCAGGCGGGGCCGCCGTATCGCGCCCCGGCGTGCGTTCCCATAGCGGCGATCCAGATCGCGAAGGTGGCGATCGAGCCGACGATCGCGGGGAGCGGCACCTCGACGCCGCGCAGGCGCACGTTCGCCGGTGCGCGGTAGGGCCGCGGCAGGTCCGGCTCGCTGAAGCGCAGCTTGATCACGGCGAGCTGGGCAGCCGTGAACGCGGCCAGGACGCCGAAGCTGAACAGGCTCGCGAGGAAGGCGACGTCGTCCTTCACGAACGACGTCCCGATCATCAGCGCCGTCGAGATCAGGGCGGCTGCCACGATCGCCTGCGGCGACACGAGCGTGCGCCGGTTGAGGCGGCCGAAGGCGCGTGGCAGCTGGCCGTGCTCGCCGAGTGAGTGGGCCAGGCGGGTGAAGCCTGAGATCGAGGTCGTGACCGCCACGAGTAGGATCACGGCGCCGGTCAGGCCGACGTAGACGCGTAACGCCGAGTCGAGCCCGTTCGGGAGTGGGCCGCCGAGAGCGTCCACGATTCCCATCAGCGGCGCGCTGAGCCAGTCGGTGCCGAGCGCCGTCGTTCCATTCGTAGCCGGGAAGGCAGAGAGCGCGACGAGGGCGATCGCCACGTAGATGACGACGACGAGGCCGATCCCCGAGAAGAGGCTGCGCGGCAGGTCGCGGCCCGGCTCGCGGGTCTCCTCGGCGAGATTGGCGACGGTCTCGAGGCCGGTGTAGGCCAGCATCGCGAGCGGCAGCGCGAACACGATCTGGTGCCAGCCGGGGTGCGACCCGATCGAGATCCCCTGCGTGAGCGCGTCGCCGGAGAAGAGGAACGCGAAGCCGAGCACGACGAGCAGGAGCTGCGTCAGCAGGTCGAGCACCGCGACGACGATCCCGTAGCGGTAGAAGGCCGAGCGCCGCACGAGGCGGATGGCAGCGACCCCGAGCACGACCCCAACCCCGACCACGACGTCCCACGGGTTGTGCTGGATCGACTCCCACTCGAGCGCCGCCCCCAGGTAATGGGGCATGAAGAGCGCCGACAGCGCGATCACGATCAGGTAGTCGAGGAAGAGGGCCCAGCCGGTGAGGAAGCCGGCCAGGTCGTTGAAGGCGCGACGCACGAACGTCGCGGCCCCGCCGGTCTCCGGGATCGCCGTCGTTCCCTCTGCGTACGAGAGCGAGACGACGAGGAAGAGCGCGCCGACCAGCGCTAGCACCTCGGGTGTGAGGCCGAGCGCGTGGAGCGCGATGATCCCGAGCGCGACGTAGATCGAGGAGGCGATCTCGCCGTAGGCGACCGAGAAGAGCGCTGGCGCGTCGAGGACGCGCTGGAGCCCTTGGACCTTCCGCGCCACGCCCGGAGGTTACTCCGCGGCGGTGACGGTCAGCGGCGGTGGAGCAGCAGGTACAGCCGCCCCGCGCCGAGCGCCGCGAAGAGGACGCCGATCGCGTAGCCGAAGCCGCCGCCGTGCCGCGCGGTCTGAACGACGATCGCAACGCCGATCGCGATCGCCGCGAGGCCGAACAGCATCGTCGCGCTGCGGTAAGCGCCTCTCACGCGGCACGCGGTGCCGCCGCCACCATCACGCGGCAGGGCGCGTTCTTGAGCACGAGGTCGACGGTGCCCCCGAAGATGCGGCCGCGGCGTCGGTGCGCGTCCTGGCGTGGAGCCCCCATGACGATGATCTCGCTGTTGCGGCGCTCGGCCTCGTCGACGATCGCGCGGCCGGCCTTGCGGGCACGCACGAGCCTGCCGATCACGTCCACTCCGTACGCATCCCCGATCGCGCGCGCCTCGTCGAGCAGCAGGTGAGCCTTGTGCTCGGCGTCGCCGGGGAGGTCGGCGTCGAGCGGAAGGTCCAGTGGAACCTCGAGCACGGTGAACGCCACGATCGCCCCGCGGCGCTCGGTCGCCAGCCTGCAGGCCAGGTCGACCGCGGCCTCCGACTCGCGCCGCCAGACGACGGGCACGAGCACGTTGCGGTACTCGAGCGCGACCGCCGGCCCGATCACGATCGGCGCGCGGACCGTCTCGGTCAGCGGCGCGTGCACGACTCGGCGCCGGTAGATCACGTAGGTGACGAAGCCCGCGGCGAGCCAGCTCAGGCCGGCCCACCGGGTGGCGTTCTCCTGAACGACCACGACCAGCCAGGAGAGGCCGGTGCCGAGCCCGCCTAAGACGGCGAACAGGGGCCAGTCCACTCCGCGCAGGCGCAGGTTCGGGCGGGCGCGGAAGATCAGCTCCTCGTCCCGTTTCTTGTACCGAAGCGCGACGATCGAGGCGTGCGCGACGGTGAACGAGAGCATCGCTCCGAACGAGTACATCGTCCCGAGAAAGTCCGTCTTGCCCGGCAGCAGCACGATCATCGGAATCACGCCGGCGAAGAAGAGCAGCGAGATGTACGGCGTCTTGAAGGTCTTGTGCAGGCGCCGGAAGACCTCGGGCAGCTGCCGGTAGCTGGCCATCGCGTAGGTGATGCGCGAGGCGCCGATCACGCCTGCGTTGGTGGCGATGAAGAGGATCGTCGCAGCCAGGATCCCGACGTAGACCTTCAGAGCGCTGAGCATGACCCCGTGCACGCCGAGGTTCTCGACCAGGCCCAGCACCGGGTCGTTCGAGAATCCCTCCGGCGGGCCCACGCCGAGCAGCGTCTGGTAGTGGCCGTCAGCGGTCTTCGTCACGGGCAGCGCGGAGAGCGCGATCCAGGGGAGCGTGAGGTAGATCACGAAGACCGCGACCGCCACGAACGAGATCGCGCGGGGGATGTTCTTGACCGGGTCGCGGGCCTCCTCGGCCAGGTTCGAGACGGTCTCGATCCCGGTGTAGGCGATCATCGCCACGGGGATCGCGAGCAAGAACTGACTCCAGGTCGGGGCGACGCCGAAGTGGATGTTGGAGGCCAGCACGTGCGGGCTGAAGATCAAGGCGAAGCCGATGAGCACGAGCAGGACTTGCGTCGCGAAGTCGACCAGCGCGAGCCCGATGTTCACCTTCGCCGACTCCTGGATGCCGACGATGTTCAGCGTCACGAGCAGCGCGATCACGATGCCGCCGCCCACGACGTCCCAGGGGTTCTGCCGCAGCGGCCCCCAGAAGATCGAAAGGTAGTGCGGCACGAAGAACGCCGAGATGGCGATCGTGATGATGTAGTTGAGCATCTGGGCCCACGCGGCCCCGAACGAGACGAGCTCGTTGAAGGCGTGGCGCGCGAAGCTCGAGGAGCCGCCGGCTTCCGGGAAGCGCACCGTGCCCTCGGCGTACGTAGCTGCGGTCGCCGCGAAGATCACTCCCGCGATCACGAACACGACGGGCGTCAGGCCGAGCGCGAAGACCGCCGTCACGCCCAGCGCGTAGTAGATCGACGAGCCGACGTTGCCGTAGGCGGTGGAGAAGAGCGCCGGCGTGCCGAGAACGCGCTCGAGCCGCTGCTGCCGCCGACGTCGGGACATCGCGCGGACTCTAGAGGGCGGCGCGGTCGCTCAAGCGGACATGTCGATCCCGGCCGTGCCCCGGGGACAGTCCCTCGGCCGTGGCCGAAACCGTCACCCTGACCAGGCGAACCTCTTCACCGTTGCCCATGCGATGCTGCCAACGGCCACGTCCCAGGGACTGTCCCTAGGGCAGGGCCGGATCAGGCGTGAATCGAGACGATCAGCGGGATGATCAGGATCGCCACCAGGTTCGTGATCTTGATCATCGGGTTGATCGCCGGGCCGGCCGTGTCCTTGTAGGGATCCCCGACCGTGTCGCCGGTGACCGCGGCGGCGTGGGCCTCGGAGCCCTTGCCGCCGAAGGCCCCGTCCTCGATCAGCTTCTTCGCGTTGTCCCAGGCGCCACCGCCCGAGGTCATCGCGATCGCGAGGAAGAGGCCGGTGACGATCGTCCCGATCAGCAGCCCGCCGAGCAGCTTCGCGCTGATCACCCCGGCGATGATCGGGAACGCGATCGGAATCAGGGAGGGCAGCATCATGCTCTTGATCGCCGAGCCGGTGACGATGTCGATCGCCTTCCCGTACTCCGGCCGCGCGGTGCCCTCCATGATCCCCGGGATCTCGCGGAACTGCCGCCGCACCTCGGTCACGACCTGGCCGCCCACGCGGCCGACTGCCTCCATCGCGAGCGACGCGAACAGGAATGGCATCAGGCCGCCGATGAAGAGGCCGGCGATCACCCAGGCGTCGTCGAGCCGGAAGATCTGCTGGTAGTTGCTGACGGCGAGGCCGTTCGTATAGCTATCGAAGAGGATCAGCGCCGCGAGCGCGGCCGAGCCGATCGCATAGCCCTTCGTCACGGCCTTCGTCGTGTTGCCGACCGCGTCGAGCGGGTCGGTGATCGCGCGCACGGACTCGTCCAGGTTCGCCATCTCGGCGATCCCGCCGGCGTTGTCCGTCACCGGCCCGTACGCGTCGAGCGCGACGATCAGGCCGGTCATCGAGAGCTGCGCCATCACGGCGACGCCGATCCCGTAGAGGCCGGCGAAATGGTTGGCAACGAGGATCCCGGCCGCGATCACGATCACCGGCGCGGCCGTCGCCTGCATGCCGACGGCGAGCCCCTCGATGATGTTCGTGGCGTGCCCGGTCCGGGAGGCCGCCGAGATCTGCTTCACCGGGCGCCAGCGCGTCCCCGTGTAGTACTCGGTGATCGCCACCAGCAAGAAGGTGACGATCAGCCCGACGAGCGCCGAGATGTAGAGCTCCCAGAAGGTGAAGCGCGACGAGTCGTAGGCCATCACGACCGGGATGAACCCGATTGCGGAAAGCACCGTCGCGACGAGAATTGCCTTGTAGAGCGCGTTCATGATCGAGCCCGTCCGCCCCACGCGCGCGAAGAACGTGCCGATCACCGACGAGAGGATCGAGACACCCCCCAGCGCGAGCGGGAACAGCTCCAGATGCAGGCCCGGGAAGGTCTGTGAGGCGAGCAGCATCACGGCGACCGCGGTCACCGCGTAGGTCTCGAACAGGTCGGCCGCCATGCCGGCGCAGTCGCCGACGTTGTCGCCGACGTTGTCCGCGATCACGGCCGGGTTGCGCGGGTCATCCTCGGGGATCCCCGCCTCGATCTTCCCGACCAGGTCGGCGCCGACGTCGGCAGCCTTAGTGTAGATGCCGCCGCCGAGACGCGCGAAGACCGAGATCAGCGAGCCGCCGAAGGCGAGCCCGACGAGGTCGTCGATCGCGGAGGCGGGCGAGTTGTCGAGCCAGCCGGTCAGCACCCAGTAGTAGCCCGCGACGCCGAGGAGGCCGAGGCCGACGACGAGCAGCCCGGTCACCGAGCCCGCGCGGAAGGCCACGTTCAGCGCGGGCTTCAGCCCGTGCTTGGCCGCCTCCGCGGTGCGCACGTTGGAGCGCACGGCGACGTTCATCCCGATGAAGCCGGCCGCCGCCGAGAGCGTTGCGCCGACGAGGAAGCCAAAGGCCGTCCCCCAGCCGAGCTTGTTGTAGAAGCCGAGCAGGAGGAACGGGACGACCGCCACGATTGCGACGGTCGTGTACTGGCGGCGCAGGTACGCGGCGGCGCCTTCCTGAATGGCGCGCGCGATCTCCTGCATCCGCTCGCTGCCCACCGGCTGGCGGAGCAGCCAGAACGTCAGCCCGATGCCGTACGCGATCGCGATGAACGAACAGACCAGTGCGAAGAGCACAGCATGGTCGCTGAAGAAATCGATCAAAGGGCCTCCCTCATGACGCGCGCCGAGAGTCCCCGGCGCCGCGGTTTTCTATCACAGCGGCCCTGGCGGCGAAGCGGCAGGCGGCGCGGAGCCTGGCGACCCCCGTGCCGCAGATCAGCGAGCGGTGCCTATCGCTTGGGGCCTCTCCCGACCCAGAGGCCGACCTTGGCGTTGTTGCCGAGTCGCTTGCCGGCCCCGGGCCTCTCGCGGATGACCTTGCCCTTCTTCTTCTTCGTCGACTTGACGTACGTGACCTTGCCGACCCGGCAATGCCGTTTCTTGAGCGCCGTGGCGGCCGCGCCGACCTTCTTGCCGATCACGTTCGGCACCAGGCAGGGCGGCTTGAAGGGCGGAGGCGGCGGCCCCGCAGAACAGCCGCCGACCGCCTTGCAGGCGTTCAGCCGGCCGCCGGTGGCCACCTTGCCGGTCAGCGACCCGAGGTGATCCGTATTGGCCAGGATCGCGCTATTGACCTGCGCGACCGTGTAAGTGGGGTGCGCCGCCTTCACGAGCGCCGCAACGCCCGCGACGTGCGGGGTCGCCATCGAGGTGCCGCTGATCGTGTTGTAGTCCTCACCCACGGCCCTCAGGCATCGCAGCGCCAGGTCGTCGACGTAGCCGCCGTCGCCGACAACGCCGTCGCCGTCCGACTGGAAGGCGAGCGCCGGATAGAAGGTTGGCGCGCCGTCGTATGCCGACAGGTCGGTGGTGAAGCCCCTGAACGCCCCGCCGGTCGAGCCCGACCACCCGCTGCCGTTGTAGCTCGTCCCGTCGGTCGAGCCCATCAGGTAGAAGAAGTCGTGGCCGAGCTGCGTGGCGAGGCGCAGGTTGTAGGCGTACTGACAGCCGCGCCTGCCGGCCAGGTTCGCCACCGCGGTGTCGTGGTAGTAGAGGGTCTGCGTGTTCGGCGCGTAGTTACCGGCAGGCGAGTCGGCCGCGCTGAACGCGCCGGTCGCATGGACGGTCGACTGGCCGAAGGTTCCGGTGCCGGGGAAGTTCGTCCAGCCCGTGAGCGGACTCTCGAAGCCTTGCGAGTAGAGCGTGTCGTACGCAGGCCAGGTGCTGGGGATGTTGACCCCCGGCCCCGCGAGGTCGACGCTGCCAGTGCCGTAGTTCGAGAAGCTCGCAAGCGCGTCGTTCGAGTCCGTGGCCGCCACGCAGATGACATTCGCCAGGTTGTCCGGCGGGCCGCCGTAGTTGCAGGGGTAGTGCGGGTTCGTGTCGTCGTTGAGGCCGTCGTTCCCGGCCGCGACCACGAAGAGCGTGTTCGCGCAGGAAGGGGAGGCGATCGCGTCACGCATCGCCGTCGAGTAGCCCGTGCCGCCGAGGCTCGCGTTGACGACGTTCGCGCCGTGCGTGCAGGCGTAGAGGAATCCTTGGGTGATCGCCGAGTTCGAGCCGCTACCGCTGCCGTTGAGCACCCGGACCGGAATCAGGCCGACCTGCCAGTTGACGCCGGCCACCCCACGCGCGTTGTTGCCGCGGGCGCCGATGGTTCCGGCGACATGGGTGCCGTGCCCGTTGAAATCACGCGGATCGCTGTCATTCGAGACGAAGTCGTATCCCGGAAGGACGTTCGCGCTGAGGTCGAGGTGATCCGTCGCGATCCCGGTGTCGACCACGGCGACCTTCACCGCGGCGCTCCCGGTTGTGATGTCCCACGCAGCCGGCGTGTTGATCTTCGCCATCCCCCAGAGCTGGGGGTAGCGCGGGTCGTTCGGGGTAGCGTCGGCGTGGTAGAGGTAGTTCGGCTCCGCGTAGGCGACGGTGGGGTTGCTCCTGAGAGCGGCGACGGCAGCCCGCACCGAGCGCCCCCTCACCTGCACGAGCTGGAGCCCCGAGACGCCGAACGTCTGGAACGTCCTCGCGCTCTCGCCGCCGAGAATCT
>Ga0307301_10000541_pt1 | contig 10729 bp, 10 predicted proteins | sample ER_DNA_182_FD_194506 | JGI IMG/M metagenome (GOLD analysis project Ga0307301, IMG submission 194506) | Bulk soil microbial communities from the East River watershed near Crested Butte, Colorado, United States - ER_DNA_182 | ecosystem: Environmental > Terrestrial > Soil > Floodplain | place...
ATCGTGATCCCGCGCTCGCGCTCCTCCGGGGCCTTGTCGATCTCATCGAAGGGGGTGTAGTCGGCGAGGCCCTTGTCGGCCTGGCGCTTCGTGATCGCGGCCGTGAGGGTGGTCTTGCCGTGGTCGATGTGCCCGATCGTGCCGATGTTCACGTGGGGCTTCGTGCGCTCGAACTTCTGCTTGGCCATCTGCCGTAGCTCCTTGGTGCCGTCGTGGTGGTGGTCGTCTCGGTTCGTAGCGGGGGCGGGACTCGAACCCGCGACACAGCGATTATGAGCCGCTTGCTCTACCTCTGAGCTACCCCGCCCCCAGCAGCCCATCAGTTTACCTGCGGGAACGGGCCGCGCCACGACTCACAGGCCGCAGCTCCCGGTCGATCGACCTCGAGCCGCGAGTGGGAATCGAACCCACGACCCCGGCCTTACCATGGCCGTGCTCTGCCGACTGAGCTATCGCGGCGGGGGATGCGGACGACGTGGCAGACGAACGCCACCCCGGCTGCTCTCCGCTCGTTGAAGTGTAGCGAGAGAGTTCACTCGACGTTGGGGAGGGAGCTCGATGCGTCGTCCGCCGCTGGGCGTGTCGATCAGACCGACGTCGATCGCGCGGACGAGCGCTGCTCGAGCACGAGCTGGACGACCAGGGCCAGTCCGACCCCGACGACCTCCGCGAGCCAATCGCGAACGTCCCCCTCCCTATTCGTCGTGGATACGCTCTGCAGGATCTCGATGAGGAGTCCGCTGGCGAGCGCGCCTGCCGCGATCGACCATCGCGCGTCGGGGAAACGGCCCGGGCCACGTCCGGGTCTCCACACCGCAGCCAGCAAGGCCACCAGCATCGTCACGAAGTACGCGAGCGCATGCTGGACCTTGTCGATCCCGTGCCCCAATCCCGCACCGGGCGGCTCGACGAACGACAATACGACCGTGGACGCGATCGAGAGGGCCACGATCGACCACAGCGCCAGGTCGACGCGATGTTCGCGACGGCCAGGATCCGTGATCGGACCGACGGGTGCCATGGCGGGACGGTAGCAGCGCCGTGGATGAGGCTCGGGAACACCGCTAACGCGTCATCACTTCTTCGTAGACGCGATACGCGCGCGCCCTCTCCCGATCCAGCATGGGATCAGCCCACTGCGCCCTGAGCCGATCTTTCGCCGAATCGCGTTCCTCCGAAGGGACCCATGTCGGGCGAGCACCTCGGTCGGTCCGTCCCCGGAACCGCTGGTACTGCGCGAGAACCTCCTCACGCGAGACGAAGCCCGACTCGAACCCGAGCAGGGTCGAGGACCACTCGGCGATCGTGGTCGGCCGTTCGCCCATCAGTTCGAGCACCTGTCGCTCGTGCTCATCGGTTCGCTCGAACTCCGCGAACGACGTGCCGAACCTACGGTTCAGGTCGCGGATCACGCCGCCCATGTCGGTCGTCACCCGCCCGAATTCACCCACCACGAACGCACCGGGGCGACGCAGCGCCGCTTGATAGAAGCGCCTCCACGAGACGAGGGCGTCGCGCACGGTTACGCCAGGCTCCCGGACGACCTGCGAGAGCACGGCTCCTTCGGGATCGCGGACCAGCAAGATCGTCGGTACACCCCAGCGCGCGGCGGCAACGATCTGGGCCGGTGCGTGGAGGTGATGCGCCATGCGCACGGGCCACGGCTGCGCGAGCTGGATCGCGTAGACCGCGTACGTGGTCGCCGAGCGCGTGTATCCGTCGACCACGAGCTCCGTATGGGGCGTTACCACCATCGGGCTCGGTCCGGGATACCGGCGCCGCGCAAGGGGGAGGTAGAGCGATGGATGTTCCGAGAGGTAGCGCCGCAGGACGTGCCGCGGATGCGCGAACCGACGAGCCACCGCGTCGTTCGCGGCGGGCGAGGTCGCTGTCGCCGGTTCCCGCTGGGCCCGGAGTTCCCTCTTCAGTCGACGTCTCCGCCCTCGGGCAGCGAGATCGAGATGTCCTCGCCGATAACGAACCTCGAGAGAGAGCCACGGCTGAGCGGGATCCGCCACTGTTCCCCCTCGACGTGCTGCGTGGCGGCGACCGCGAGCCGGATCATGACCGCATGGGTGACCGCAACCACGATCTCTCCCCGGTGACGCGATTCGATCAGCGAGATCGCATCGAGGATCCGCTGCTGTCCGTCTCGCAGACGCTCCCCCGCCGGACACACGGCGGTCGACGGCGACGTCCGGTAGGTCTCGAACGCCTGCGGGTCGTACATCTGAGCCTCGCTCGCTGTCAAACCCTCCCACGCGCCGTAGTCGATGTTGTTGAGGCCGTGCAGGATGCGGATGTCGGGGACGCGAACCTCGTCCGCGATGATCTGGGCCGTGGCGATCGTCCGACGCAGCGGTCCTGTGTAGACGGCCTGCACCCCCATGCCCGAGAGGAACCGGGCAGCATCGACCGCGTCCTGGTACCCCTGCGCGTCGAGCGGGACATCCCGACGACCCCGATAGCGGTTCTCGACGTTCATCGTGGTGGTGCCGTGACGCACCATGTAGAGCGTGCAGACGTCATCCGCGGCCCGCGTTGAGACGGTCGCGGGAGCGTTGCGCAGGACCGCCATCCTTCCCTCCCCCGTTCCTTCCGCAGTGGATCTCTGGGCGTGGCGGCCCGACGTGATGCAGGCGCTCGCCATGCATGTCGACGTTAGGAAGTAGGGCTCACGGGGGAACGGTCGAAACGGTGTAGTTCGCTACACCGGAAGGACGGATGCGACGGATCACCCCCGCTCAGCGTGGCCCGCGCTCCAACTCCTGAACGATGTCGTTCTGCGCTACGAACATCGCGGCCTCAAGGCGCGAGTGGACCCCGAGCTTCGTCAGGACGTTCTGGATGTGGGTCCGCGCGGTCAATGGGCTGATGAACATGGCCGACGCGACCGTGGCGTTCGTGGCGCCCTTCGACAGAAGTGCCAGCACGCGTCGCTCGCGGTGCGTTAGGCGTGAGATCCGTTCGAGGGCGTCCTCACGGATGTCGTCGCTCCCCAGGAGGCGCTGGACCACACCGGCGAGCATCCGGCGCGGGATCGCCATCTCTCCGCGGTCGACCGCGCGGACGGCCGACATCAGCTCGGTCACCGGGGAGTTCCTGCTGACGTACCCGTTCATGCCCGCCCGGACCGCCTGCACGACGAACCGGTGATCGGCACCCACGCCGATGCACACGACGGCAGGAGCGTGGGACTGCGCGCGGAGCGTGCGCACGGTGTCGATCACGTTCCCACCCCCGAGCGCCGCGTCGATGATGGCCACATTGGGCCGAACGCGCGCGGCTTCGTCGACGATCGACCAACAGGAATCCAGGTCCACGACGACGGAGAAGTCGGGCTCGCGTTCGAGCGCCGATCGCACGCTCTCGCGGAACAGGACGTGCTCGAGAGCGATGAGGACGCGCAACGCGCCGGGGCGCGCGACGTCGCTCAAAGGTCTCACATGGTCGACCGTCATCGTGCGATGGACGCTAGAACCGGCGCCGAACGGCGAAGCCCTCATCCCGGTGTAGTCCGACTACTGTGGCCTGAGGAAACGATCGCCACCCTCGCGGGCCATCTCACGCCGGACGCTTATCTGCCTTCCGCCGCATGGACCGGACCGAACCCGTCCCCTCGTCAGCGAGGCGGGGATCGCTGAGTCCGCCACGTGGGGAGGAAGCGGAGGCTACGTCGAGCGCACTGAGATCCACGAGTCCGAGCTGGACGGCGAGGGCGGCGGCCTCCAGCTGCGAGTGCACATGGAGCTTCGAGAAGAGCGATGAGATATGCGAACGCACCGTATTGATGCTGATGCGAAGCTCCTCGGCGATCTCGTGGCCGCTCGCCCCTTCGACCAGGAGCTCGAGGACCTCACGTTCGCGGCGGGTCAGGTCGACCAGACCCTCGAAGCCGCCGCGTGTCCGCCTCTTCGGACGTCCACCGACCACCAGGACACCCTCCGGGCTCCGATTGGCGACGACGTCCACGAGGGCGGCGACGAAGTCATCCAGGGGCACCGCCCTCGAGATGATCGCGCAGAATCCTTCCCGGAGCAGGTCGTCGATCGGATGGGCGGCGGCATCGGCGGCGAGCGCCACGAGGACCGTCGCCGGACTTGCACCGCGGATCGTCGCCCCGGCGTCGGAAACGCCGTCTCCGCCGAGATGATCGAGGGCGACGAGAGCGACATCGGGGCCCTCGCGTGCTGCGATCGCCGCAGCTTCCTCGAGCGACGCCGCGACGCCGGCGATCTCGAATGTATGGTCGACCGCGACGCAGAGCGCGTCGGCGAACATCAGATCATCCCCCACCACCATCATCGAGACCACCGTTGCCCCCGGTGCGTTGTTCGAGGACGAAAAGGTACAGCTCACAGGGGTTTCACACATAGGCCAGATACGCCAGCCTTTGTACTCCTGATGGGGGACATCACCTAGTCTAATTGCCGTAGGCCCGCGGGCCTAGGCCGAGATCCTAGCGGGGCGTCAAACGCGCACCGCGCTCCCCCTCGGACGAGCCTTCGCGGGAACCGGCGAGCGGTAGACGTCGAGGTATCGCTCTTCCTGGCGCTCCCACGCCAAGAGGCTCCGCACGCGTTCGGCACCGGCACGACCCATCTGCTCCGCCCGGTCCGGGTCCTCGATCAACCGGACGATCTCGTCGGCGAACGCGGATGTGTCACCCCGCGGGACGTAGGAGCCGGCAACGCCGGCCATCGCTCGTGTCTGTGGCAGATCGAAGGCTACGAACGGGAGCCCGAACGCCAGGTACTCCATCGCCTTCACCGGGGACACCTCCTCTTGGAGGCTGGCGTCGATCCCGATGTCCGCCGTCGCGAGGTAGACGAAGCATCTCCCTTCGTCGAGCCAACCGGGGAACGAGACCCGTTCCTCGATCCCGAGCCGGCCCGCGAGTGCCTTCGCATCACGGAGCGATTCCCCGTCGCCGATGAACGCGAACCGGACGTCGCGCCGGCCGAGGCGATGCACCACGTCGGCGGCGGCCCGGAGCGAGAGATCCAAGCGATCCTGTGCGCCCATCACCCCGACCCAGCACACGAGGTGCCTCGCGCCTTCGCGCAACATCGGATCCGGCCGCGCATCCGCGACCCTCGCGAGCACCGGGCCGTTCGCGACGATCGTCACCTTCGCGGGATCGAGTCCGCCCCGACCCACGATCGCGTCTCGCAGTGACTCGTTGACGCAGAGAACGCTGTCGGCGAGCCGCCACGAGGTGCGCTCCAGGACCCGGAGGAACCCTGGGAGAGGACCCGCTCGGCCGCCGAAGCGGGCCGCGAAGAGCTCTGGGGACAGATCGCGTTGGTCCACCACGTAGCGGACCCCGAGCCACCGGAACGGAAGCGCCAACACGGGTGACACATCTGGCGGCTGTCCAACCTGGATCGCGCCGAAGGGTTCGCGCGCGTACTGCCGGGCCGCGAGCACCAGCCAGGCCGCGAGTGACCACGCGTATTCGAGGGTATAACCGACGACGCCGGACGCTTGTGGCGGCGCTCGGTACTCCAAGAGGCGCACCCGGGCGGACGCGAAACGGGCGTTCTCCGGATCGCGCTGCGTGAGGACGGTGACACGCCGGCCACCTCGAGACAACGCATCCGCTTGCTTCCGAGCCCGGTGGTCGCGCGCGAACGGCACGTTCTCGATGACGAGCAGGACATGGGTCCGCCTGCGGTCGCGACGTCGCGTCACCCGCGCAGCTCCTCCTTCAGCGTCGATCGGAGTGCGATCGGTGTCGAGCACACCGCGAGCAGCGCGAACAACAGGTCGGCAGAGCCACGGTACGTGAGGTGTGGGTCGATCAACATGAGGAGCACGATCATGACGAGCGAGGCGAAGGCGCTCGTCGCGGCGATCGACGCCGTGCCGGCGCTCGAGCGCGCCACGGTCGCACACAGTCGGAGCGCCTTGCCCGCGAACACCAAGAACGCGAGCACGAGCGGGATACCGCCGGCCCAGAGCAGCCAGGTGTAGCCGCTCTCGATCCATACGAAGCCCGTCGCCATCGAAGAGGTGGCGACGCGCGCCGCCGGGCGGACCCCCAGGAGGAAGTTGCCGTGGGAGAACAACACGGGCCAGAAGTAGTTCGTCAGGTTGAACAGGCGGCCTTCCCACGACAATGGGAGCCCGCTCGACGACTGGAACCCTTCCAGGCGGCGTTGGATGACGGGACCCAGGAGGAAGACGGCGAGGAGCACGCCGGGCAGCAACCGCAACAGCAACCCGGAGCGTCGGCTCACCCAGACGAGCGCGACGAGCACCACGACCAAGCCGACGATCGCCGAGATCTCGCCGGATGCTACGATCCCGACCGTGAAGAGCGCCGCGATGGCGGCGGCCAGCCATCCCCACCCACGCGAGAGCCGCGGCCAGGCGGCCAGGACGATCCCGAGGTTGAGAAGGAGCAGGTCAGCGGCCGCGATCGGCAGGGCGAGGGTCGAGCCCCCCCGGCTGTTCGTCAGCGCGTCCGTGTTGCCGTAGGGACTGTAGAGGGACGACAGCAGCCTCGGCACGCCGAGGAGCTGGAGCGACTGCGCGATCCCGACGACCGCCACGACCAGCCCGGTACCCACCGAGATGACGAGGAGGTTGCGGATCTCGCGGTCGGTTCGGATGCTCGCACGCACGATCAGGAACAGGCCGTAGTACTTCCAGATGATGAGTCCATAGAGGACATCGTCCTGCACGACGGCGACCCCGCGGACGAGCATCCACGCGACAGGGAGGATGGAGCTGGCGACCGCGAGCGCGAGGATGGCGGCGTCGAGCGGACCCATCCTCCAGCGCGATCGCCCCCCGTCACGCGCGAGGATCAGCGTGCGCGAAAGGAGGGCGCCTCCCGCGAGGAGCTCGAGCGCCTCAGCCGGACGGAGCACCGGGATCAGCCGTCCGCGGTCGATCCCGGCGACGAGCGGTGTCACCCCGACCAGCAGATACGCGGCCAGGGGCGGGTGGAGCGCGATCGCGACGCCGAGCGCGACGGCGAGTGTGCCGAGCACGACCGGCTGGGCGGGCAGGCGCGGAAGGAGAGCGCCGATCGCACAGAGGCTCGCGCCGATCGCCGCGGCGAGTCCCGCGCGGATCCACGGCCGCGACCGACTCGCGACGGGCGCGCCGAGGTCCATCACGGGACCCGCCGCCGCAACACCACGTCGCTGAGGGCAGAGAGCTCTTCTCCTCCCGCCGCACGCTGGACCCCCAGGTACGTCGCCGCACCGACGGCTGCTGCGGCGACCACAGCGAATGCCTCGCCGACCTGCCCGTGCAGCGTGTGACCCAGCACCGCCGCGACGAGCGCCGCGGGACCGGCCATCGCGAGTGACGCGAGGCCCGTTCGCACGAGCGACTGACGAAGACGCGACACGCCGGGATCGGGACCTGCGACCTTCGCGCCACGAAGCACCGCACGCCACAGATGGGTCGCGCCCGCCAGGCTTCCGATCGACAGCGACAGACCCAGGGTCGGCAACACCGGCAGGCCCAGAGCCCACGCGGCGGCGAGACACCCGAGCGTGATCCCGGTGCGCAGCAGCATCGACCGCAGCGGCGTCCGTGCATCTTTCCGCGCGTAGCACGCGTAGGTGGCAAGGATGAACGCGCCGTCGCCGATCACCGCCGGCGCGATCGAGGCGATCGACACCGCCACGAGCGATACACCGGTCTGCGTGGCCAGGCTGCCGAACGTCACCCCGAGCGCGAGCGGCATCGCCAGCACGAGATAGGCGACCGCTGCTGGGATCGTCACGAAGGCGGCGAGGCCCGTCGCACGGAAGAGCTCATCCCGCATCCCGAGGTAGTCCTCCGCACGCTCGAGCCGGGCGAGCTGGGGAAGCGCGGCGCGCGCGATCGGCCACGTAACCACCGCCGCGGGCAGGTAGAAGAAGTTCAAGCCGAACTGGAAGGCGACGAGGCCGCCCTGAACGCGATCCGCGACAACGAGGACGGCGAGGACCTGTGCGGCCGCGAGCCCCGTGTAGGCGAGCGTCGGCGGGATCCGAGCGAGGATCTCCCGCACCGCAGCATCGCGCCATCCCCGGCTCGGCACCAGCACGATCCCGCTCGTTCGGGCCCCGAACCACTGGCACCCGGCGTGGAGTGCGACCGCCGTAGTCGTACCGACACCGAGCAGGAGGATCTCGGCAGGCGGAACGGACCTGATCCCGTTCACCGTGCCGAAGATCAGCCCCGCAAGCACGAGGGTGACGATCATCCCGATGTTCTCGACGGTCTGGGCCCCGGCTGCGAGCGCGAACCGGCCGTGCGCGTTCATCACGGCGGCGCCGGTTCCGGCGACCGTGTAGAGCAGGATCTGCGGCACGAATATCGCGAGGAGCACGAGGCCGACGCGTCGCGACGCCGCCGCGGCGGCCGGTTCGGCGATGTCGATCGTGAGGGCGCGCATGATCAGCGGGCCGGCGACGAGCAGGACGAGGGCGAGCGCGACGGCGAACACCAGCAGCGCGCCGAGGAAGCCTCGGGCCAGGCGCTGCCCACCTGGAGCGTCGCCGGCGTCGATCCGGTGCACGAGCGGCGGGACCAGGATGGCCGCGAACAGCGACCCCGACAGCAGCTGGTAATAGACGATGTTCGGGAGCGAGTTAACTGACTGGTAGGTGTTGCCGAGGTACGTCGCGCCGAGGATGGCTCCGACCGTGAGCGTTTGCGCGAATCCGGTGAGCCGGCTAACGGCCGTCCACAACGCGCCTGAGACGGAGTTCGCGACGAGCGCGTCTGCGGGGACCCCTCGCGTCGTCACGGACCGTTCGGTGAGGTCCGCCGCGCTCAAAACGCGCCCCGGCGACCCAGCACGGCGGGGATCGTCCGGAGCAGGATCAAGAGGTCGAGCCCGAACGAGCGCCGGTCGGCGTATTCTGCGTCGAGCGCGACGGCTTCGCGCATCGTCAGCATCCCGCGACCGCTGACCTGCCAGAGTCCGGTGATGCCCGGCTTCACGGTGAACCGATCCCGGTAGCGCGGGAGGGTCCCGAAGAGCTCGAGCTCCCAGGACAACGCCGGCCTCGGTCCGACGACGGACATCGTGCCCTGGAGCACGTTGATCAACTGCGGCAGCTCGTCAACACTCAGCCGCCGAAGCCATCGGCCGAGCGGTGTGATCCGAGGATCGTGCGTCAACTTGTAGATGTCCTGACCGTCGACGCGGTCACTCGGGATATCTTCCCGGAGCCCCGCCACGAATTCGCGGTGGATCGCGTCGTCACTGTCCTCGTACATCGTGCGGAACTTCCACATCTCGAACGGGCGCATGTCGCGACCGACCCGGGTCTGCCGGAAGAACGCTGGGCCGCGGCTGGTTCCTCGCACCAGCACGGTTGCCACGATGAACAACGGCAGCAAGACGAGCATCGCGGTCGTCGCAAGCAGGACATCGACAGCCCGCTTGCCCGTCGCCCTGATCGGGCGGGCTCGGAGCCGCGCCGCCACGACTCCGCCCACGACCATCGAGGCGCGCGCGAGCTCGTCGCGATCGGACATCAGCCCTCCCCGCTCCGTTCACGACGTTGGATCGCTTCCCGCACGCGGCCCTCGACGTCGATCTGATCGACCCGGCGCCCCACGACGGCGGGATTGCCATACGCCACCAGACCCGCGGGGATATCGCGGGTCACGACCGAGCCCGCACCGATCACCGCTCCCTTCCCGATGCGCACGAACGGGAGGAGCGTGACGTTCGCGCCGATCTGAGCGCCCGCACCGATCCACGGGCCGCACATCGCCTTCGCGGATACCTCGGACCACGGGAAGAGGTCGTTCGCGATGGTGACACCGGGCGCGAGGAACGCATCATCCTCGATGAACGTGAACTGCGCCACGTAGCAGTTGCAGTGGATCTTGACGCGATCGCCGATCGTGCACGAGTAGTCGATCACCGTGTTGCTCCACACGCTCACGTCATCGCCGATCGTGACGTCTTCGCGCACCACGACGTTGTGGCCTGTCGTGAATCGCCGGCCGAACGTGGAGCCCGCGTACAGCACGGTCCCCGGTCGAAGGGACGCATCCGCAGGCATCAAGAACGCGCGTTTCGCCCCGGGACGCGTGCTCGGGAAGCCCAAGATGACGCCGGTGCCCCCATCGGGCCCAGCCGCACCGAGGGAGGTCACCTCAGCCGGCGACACGATCGGGTACTCCTGCGAGAGCACGTTCGAGCGCCCGGCAGACCGCGACGACCTGCTCCTCTCGCATATGGGGGAACATCGGGAGCGACACGACCCGCTCCGCCGCAGCTTCGGCTACCGAGAGCCGGCCTGGCGACCATCGCTCGTACGCCCCTTGCTGATGACACGGGACCGGATAGTGGATGCCCGTCTCGACCCCGCTGCGAGCAAGCCGACGACGCACGCGGGCACGATCCTCCACCTGGATCACCGCGAGATGCCATGAGCCGCGAACCCTTGGGCCGGCCTGGACGAGCTCGATCCCACGCGGGAGGTGACGCGCGTACGCCTCGGCGATCGTTGCCCGTGCGGCGTTCCAGCGAGGGAGCGCGCGGAGCCGGGTCGACAAGATCGCCGCCTGCAAGCAGTCGAGTCTGCTATTCGTGCCCACCAGCGGGTGCAGGTACCGTTGCGCTTCCGCGCGCCCGTGGTCCGCGATCGAGCGGATCCGCGCAGCGAGCCAGGGATCGTCGGTGACGATCGCTCCTCCATCGCCGAAGGCGCCGAGGTTCTTCCCGGGATAGAAGCTGAAGGTCCCCGCGGTCCCGAGG
>Ga0307301_10000543_pt1 | contig 10710 bp, 12 predicted proteins | sample ER_DNA_182_FD_194506 | JGI IMG/M metagenome (GOLD analysis project Ga0307301, IMG submission 194506) | Bulk soil microbial communities from the East River watershed near Crested Butte, Colorado, United States - ER_DNA_182 | ecosystem: Environmental > Terrestrial > Soil > Floodplain | place...
CGTCCACGCACATCTAGCGAATCTCGAACGCGCCGGCCTGCTGCGGCGCGACCCCACCAAGCCGCGGGCGCTCGAGCTCGTCGGTCGTGAGCGCCAGGAGGCGCCGGCATCAACGGTCGCACGACTGCCACTTGTGGGACAGATCGCCGCCGGCGGCCCACTGCTCGCCGAGGAGAATGTGGAGGATCACGTCGCGGTGCCCGAGACGCTGCGCGGCGACTTCCTCCTGCGTGTGAAGGGAGAGTCGATGATCGACGCGGGCATCCTCGATGGCGACATCGTCGTCGTGCAGCGCGCACAGGACGCACGCAACGGCGAGATCGTCGTCGCGCTCGCGGGGGACGACGAGTCAACGGACGAGGCGACGGTGAAGCGGTTCTTCCGCGAGAAGGGGCGCGTTCGCCTGCAGCCGGAGAACGCCGCTCTGGAACCGATCTACGCCCAGCACGTCCAGATCCTCGGGCGCGTTACGGGGGTGTTCCGGGAGCTGTGAGCGCGGTCGCGCCCCTCCATCGCACGCTCGAGCAGGAACTGCAGGCGTTGCTCCGTGGCGCAAGCCTGGAGTGCCTGGTCTGCGGCGAGTTCGTTCTGCACGCCGGCGGCATGGTCACATGCCCGGAATGCAATGCGAGCCTGCGCCCGGGGGCCGATTCGTCACAAACGCGGCTAGAATTCGACTCGCAGGCCGGGTGACCGCGGGCTACGGCTCGAGGAAAGTCCGGACACCGAAGGGCAGGACGCTGGGGCGACCCAGGCGGCGAAAGCCGACGGAAAGTGGCACAGAAAGGAGACCGCCGGCAGCGATTCTCCGGAGACGCTGAAGGTAAGGGTGAAAAGGTGGGGTAAGAGCCCACCAGCGTCGTGGCGACACGGCGGCTAGCCAAACCCCGTCCGGTGCAAGGCAAACAGGTCCCGCCATCAGGCGGCCCGCCGAGGGACCGGGTTGCTGCACAGAGGGATGGTCACCGTAAACAGAATCCGGCTTACGGGCCTGCTAACGAGAAGCCCGCGCATCGCGCGGGCTTCTCTACTTGTCGCTGCGCTCGTCCTTTGCGCAACTGCCGCCGCCGCCCCGTCGCCGGATGCTCCGGTCCCGCGCGAGCCCGCCGCCCTCGCGCTCGCACTCGAGACGACGACGCATGACCTGACCGAGGCGATCCGCCGCTGGCGCCCCAAGTCGAGCGCTGCACCCACGGACGTCGTGCTCCTCGCTCTGTACGAGCAGCGGATCTATCGGCTCCTCGCAGGAGACAGGCGATTGTCGCGCGCGACGCTCAACCGACTGCCGAACGAGCTCCGGCGAGTCGCAACCGATTTCCTGACGGCGCACCGTGAGCTGTACCGCCTGACGCCACCGATTCGCGCACGCGCGATCAGAGTCGGTCCCGCGCGACCGGCCGCCGAGTTGCTCGACGACTACCGCGATGCGGAGCGCAGGTTCAGTGTTCCTTGGAACGTCCTCGCGGCGGTCAATTTCGTCGAGACGAAGTTCGGAAAGCTGCGCAGCTCGAGTGCGGCCGGTGCTCAGGGACCGATGCAGTTCATGCCGGCGACGTGGCGGCGGTATGGGCTCGGCGGAAACGTGCACGACGCGCACGACGCGATCCTCGGTGCGGCGAACTACTTGCACGCATCTGGCGCACCACGAGATCTGCGGCTTGCACTCCACCACTACAACCCGTCGAGTTCGTACGTCGACGCGGTGCTCCGGTATGCGCGACGGATCGGCGCCGACCGCACACGATTCTTCGGGCTCTACAACTGGCAGGTCTTCGTCAAGACCCCGGGCGGTGATCGCAGGGTGACGGGACCCGGCATTCCATGAGAGTCGGGTGAGATTTGTCCGTTGTCGCTCTCATGCAGGTCTCAAGTGCGCCTACTAGGTTCCCGACCATGACCAAAGGATTTGGAGTCGCGGTTGGCTTCCTCGCGACCGTCGCCGCCACGCTTGTCGTGGCGGCCTCGCCCGGCTCGTCCTCGCCAAGCGCCAAACGGGCGATCCCGATTCCGGCTCTTCCGGCTCCGGCGGCTTTCGTCAGCCGCATCGACAACAAGTTCTTCCCGCTCAAACCGGGCACGACGTTCCGCTATCGCGGACAGCAGGACGGCAAGCCCATGACCGTCAGCGTCTCGGTCACGCACACGACGAAGCTGATCGCCGGCATCCACGCGACGGTCGTGCTCGACCAGGTGTTCGTCGGGGGTAAGCCGGAGGAGCAGACCTTCGATTGGTACGCGCAGGACAAGCGCGGCAATGTCTGATACCTCGGTGAGAACTCCTCCGACTACGTAAAAGGCAAGTGGGTCCGCAGCGACGGCTCCTGGGAAACCGGAGTCGATGGTGCAAAGGCCGGCATCGTCATGAAGGCGGCTCCGGCCGTGGCCAAGGCCTACCGGCAGGAGTACTACGCCGGTCACGCGGAAGACATGGCGAAGGTGATCGCAACGAATGCGTCAGTCACCGTGCCCTATGGAACCTTCGCCCATGCGCTCGTGACGAGCGAATGGACGCCGCTCGAGAAAGGTGTGGTCGAGCACAAGTACTACGTGCGTGGCGTCGGGAACGTGAGGACGATCATGGTCAAGGGCGGCTCTGAGGAAGAGCGGCTCGTTTCCCTCTCTAAGTAACGCCGTGGGGCCGGGCCCAGATGGCGAGCGCGCCGACCTCCTCGAAGCCGAGCGACTCGTACAGGCTTCTGCCCTCGGCGCTGGATGCGAGGACGGCGGGCAACCCCGTCTCGGGTAGGACAGCTGCCCTTGTCAGGGCGCCGCCGTAACCGCGGCGCCGAGCGGAGGCGATCGTGTTCACCCCGAAGACGCCTACGGCGTTCTCGGTGCGGTAGCTCATCGCCGCGCCGACCGGCTTGCCGTCGACCCGCGCCAGCCAAAGCACCATGCGCGGGTCGTCGAGGATCGTCGGTGGATGCCACGTACCGGGCTCGATCGTCGCCTCCTCGGTCCCGAAGCCGCGGACACTCACCGCTTCCAGCTCTTCGACCTCCGCTGCGGTCGACACTCGCACGAGCTCGAGCTCCTCCGGGTCCTGTGCCTGCGACAACGGCCCGCCCGCCCGCACGAGCCACGGCTCACGGCGCCAGACTCGAAGCCCCGCAGGCTCGAGGTTCAACGTTTGCCAGGAATCGCAGATGCTTCCGCGTGCGCCCAGAACCGTCTCTTTAGTCGCCTCGCACCGAAGCGTGATGCCGCCGAAATAGATGACCGGCGCCGCGTCCACCGCGCGCCAGGCATCGCCGTCGGACTCGGACCGAAGACCGAGTGACGCCAGCCAGGCGCTGTGCCAGCCGGCCGCGGCTTCGGCGCACAAGCTGACGGGATCGTGCACGCGCTGGAGCGTATGCGCTAGGTGCGCAGAACGACCTCGAGCGCTGTACCGCGTCCCGGTCTCGATGTCAGCGTGAAGCCACCCTCGATCGTTTTCGCGCGGGCGCGAATGTTCTTGAGGCCCTGCCCGGCCGCGGTGGAATCGCCGTCGAAGCCTTCGCCGTTGTCGCGGATCGACACAAAGCGCTCGTAGAACCGGGTTCCGATCCTGACCTCGGCCCGCGTGGCGTTCGCGTGTTTGCGAACGTTCGCCAATCCTTCCTGGACGATTCGGAAGACCTCGATCTGTTCGTCAGGTGCGAGCCGAACCTCGGGATCGATCTCGAGGTCGACTTCGAGCTGTCCGTCGGCAGTCAAGAACTCGATGTAGCGGGTGAGCGCCGCGTCGAACGGCGCGCTGCCGGCGGCGGTGGAAAGCGCGAGGATCGCGAAGCGCGCTTCCTGCTGCGCTGCGTCGGCCGCCTCCTTCAGCTTGGCGAGCGTTTCCTGCTGCGGTGCGCCCTGCTGCAGCATCGTCGCGTGAGTCGAGACCGCAAAGAGGTACTGCGCGAGACCGTCGTGAATCTCCCGTGCGACGCGGGCGCGTTCCTCCGCGACGGCGCGCCCGAACTCCGCGAAGCTGATCGCACGCCAGGCGCCTGCGAGGAGCAGGCCGTACGCGAGCAGCCGCAGCGCGTCGCCGCGCGAGACGGACCCGGCGGCGAGCACGGGCGTGAAGACGTAGTGGAGCGAAGCGAAGAGCATGAGAGTGGAGGCGAGTGCGAGCCAGCGGTCGAGGTCCTCGCGACGTTCGTAGAAGCGCTTGCCGAAGCCGACGACGGCGAGCAGGTTCAGGAGTGCCTGCGCCGCAAGCGAGCCCGTAAGAAGTCCTGGAGTGTCGTTGTGCGTGCCGATGGCCGGCAGCACGTTGATCGACGAGCGCAGGGCGAACCACGACAGCGCGAGCGCGAGGCAGGCGGCCGACACCGTGTTGGCGAGCGCGCGGGGACCTGACCTGCCGCGCACGAACGGCGCGACGGCGATGAGGCTCCACGCGAGCAAGCGCCCGACGACAGCGGACCAGGCTTCGGCTCGATGGGGCGGGTGACCGGCGACGGCGGGCGCGATCACAAATGTGGCGCTCGCAGCTGCAGAGATCAGGAAGCCCGTGCAGAGGAAGAGATCGAGGCGGCGACCCTCGACCGCGAAGCGGATCCCTGCGAGCAGCGCGATGATCGCCCCTGCAAAGGCCATCACCGTGCTCAGCACGAGCCCGAGCTGCGGCAGGGAGACCTTCGTCTGGAGCTCGTGGTTCGTGACGAAGAGCGCCAACGAGGAGCCGAGTAGGCCGAAGAGAAGGATTTCTCCCCAGAGCCAGGCCTGGAAATCGTCTCTGCCGTCTTGTCTCACGTTCACTCTTTCGGCAGAACCTCGTCCGCCGATAAGCGTTGTAACCGTGATGGCTGAGCGAATCCTCCTCGTCGACGACCACCCTCTGACCCGCTCCGCATTGTCGGGCCTCTTGAGCCAGCATGGGTTCGACGTGGTGGGCGAGGCCAGTGATGGGGAAGCGGCGATCGTCTGCGCCGCCGAGCTCCAGCCGGACCTGATCCTCCTCGATCTCTCGATGCCCGGTCTCGACGGGCTGAGCGCCCTGCCTCGACTGCGCGAGGCGGCCCCCGACTGCGAGGTGGTGGTCCTCACGGCATCCGGGACGGAGCAGAACCTGCTCGGCGCGATCCGCGCCGGCGCCGCGGGCTATCTGTTGAAGAGCGAGCCTCCCGAGCGGATCGTCGACTTCCTGCGCGGCGTCGCACAGGGAGAGGCTGCGCTCTCGGGACCGGTGGCCCGCCGTCTGCTCGAGCAGGTGCGTGCCACTGGCGGACGGGGCGGGGGCGTGCCCGACTCGATCGCCGCCACGCTCTCTGCGCGTGAACTGGAAGTGCTCCTGCTCCTCGACGAGCATCTCGCCACCGACGAGATCGCGAAGCGGCTGTTCATCTCCGAGCACACCGTGCGCTCACACGTGAAGAGCCTGCTGCGGAAGCTGGGAGTCTCGTCCCGCCGGGAGGCGCTGGAAGCCCTGTCGACCGCTCGAGGCTGACTCACCCATGTTGGGTGACTCCCTTCCCCGGGCGTGGGCGATGCCTCGCCGCGGGGGAATGCCGATACTCCATGCAGGTTTTGAAGGAGCTCCTGGCTGGAGCGAAGTGGCGAACGAATCGACTGTGGCTTCGGCGGCCGGCTTTCAGCCGGTCGTCGTGTTTCCTGAGGAGAAACCTTCGAGCGCCGCCTCGACGAGCCCGGGCAGGGTCGCAATGTTGTACCCGCCCTCGAGCACGGCCGCGAACCTCGGAGCAAGGGCCGCCGAGCGCTTGCTCAGCTCACGGAACCCTTGCGCGGTCACGCGCATCTGGGCGAGCGGGTCAGCTTCGTGGGCGTCGAAGCCCGCCGACACGAGCAACAGATCGGGCGCGAAGCTTTCGACGGCCGGTGTGACGATCTCGTCGAACGCGCGCAGGTACTCCGCATCACCCGACCCTGCGTCGAGCGGAATGTTCACGGTCGTCGCGCTTTGCTCGTCGGGGCCACCGCTTCCCGGGTAGAACGGCCACTGGTGAAGCGACACGAACAGGACCGTGTCGTCTTCCCAGAAGATCTCCTGCGTTCCGTTGCCGTGATGGACGTCGTAGTCGACGATCGCGACGCGGTCGCCGTCGGCCTGCGCGGCCCGCGCCGCGATCGCGACGTTGTTGAAGACACAGAAGCCCATTGCGCGACTGCTGAGCGCGTGGTGCCCTGGCGGACGGACGAGCGCGAAGCCGCCTCGGCGTGCCGCTTCGATCGCAGTTCCGGCCGCGAGCAACGCTGCGGTCGGTGTCGTCTCGCTGACGATCGTGTCGGCGTCGAGCCAACCCATGCCGTCGATCGCGAGCACGCGCTCTACATGTTCACGCGTGTGACACCGAAGCACCTCGTCCACCGTCGCAGGCCTCCCTTCGGTCCAGGCCGGGAACGCGTCGAGCAGAGACGCCAGCCGCTCCGGCGACTCGGGATGGCCGAATGTCGGATGCAGGCGCGCAAGCGCCGGATGCGTCAGGACGTCGATCGGCGGACGGCTTCCGCGAGCTCGTCGAGCGGGCGACCTCCCTGCGCGCGCCCGATGAGGTAGCAGAGGAGCGGCGCATTCGTTCGCTCTCCGCTCACGTGCGCGGCGATGCGGGCGAGGTCGAGGAGCGTGTCGGCGTCAGCGTCGGACAGCTCGAGCAGAGCGCGATCGACGTCCTCCGTTGCGATCGCGTTGCGCGCTCGGCTGAGCCACTCGTCCACTGCTCGATCCTACGCAGCCAGCGCGGCGATCCTGTCGGCCTGCGCGTTCATTCCCAGCTGCCTCACGAAGGAGGACGCCCCCGTCCAGTTAGGGGTCTGGTCGTCTAGGGGAGGTAGGGGGGCGGAGGCGTCCAGAGTCGCCATTCGCCGATACAGCCGCAGTTCCTCCGCCTGCGCCTCGAACCGGCCGTCCTCGAGCATCGCTTCGAGCGTCCCGTACTGCGCAAGGAGATTCGCGGCGGTCTTCGGGCCGACGCCACGCGCCCCCGGAATCTTGTCCGAGGGATCGCCACGGAGGGCGATGAAATCGGGAACTTGCGCCGGGTCGACGCCGTAGCGCTCGCGCACCTCCGCCGGACCGACTCGTGCCAGTTCGCTGACGCCGCGCGTCGGCTGAAGGATCGTCGTGTGCTCGCTTGCGAGTTGGAACGAGTCTCGATCCGAGGTGACCACGACCGAGGTGCCGCCCCGTTCCTCTTCGTGTTTCACTGCAGCCGCCAGGAAGTCGTCGGCTTCGTACCCGTCGCCCTTCGCGGCGGCGAACCCGAACGAGCGCACGAGCTCGGGCAGGAGATCAAGCTGCTCGAGGAGCTCGTCGTCGAACTCGCGACCACCCTGGTAGCCGTCGAACAGCTCGTGCCTGTACGTAGGCACCGTGAGCGTGTCCCAGCCAACGACGACCGCGCGAGGTTCTTCGGCCTGCCACAGCCGCATGAGGAAGTTCGAAAAGCCGACGAGAGCATTGCTCGGCTTCCCCTCGGCGCGGCGCATCGACTTCGGCAGCGCGTGGTAGGCGCGATGCGCGAGCGAGTCGCCGTCGACGACGAGCAGCGGTCGGCTCACAGGTCTTCTCTCAGGCGCTCGATCTCGGCCATCAGCCGGTCGGTCGCCTCCCGCGCCGCCTCCGACTGATCCAGGCCCGACAGGTCATCCAGAGGAATGGGCTTCCCGTAGCGCACGCGCAGCGGGCCGAGCCGGGAGAGTCGGTCGGTTCCCGAGATCGCAGCCGGCACGAGTGGCACGCCCGCCTCGAGCGCAATCCGCGCCGCGCCGGTATGCGACTTCGGTTGGTGCCGCTTCACGAGCCCTTTCCGCTGGCGCGTGCCCTCCGGGAACATCGTCACGACATGGCCCTGGCGCGCGAGCGCGACGGCTCTCTTCATCGCCTCGACGTCCCGCTCCCCACGCCGCACCGGGAACCCGCCCCCGGCGGTGATCAGCTTGCCCAGCGGCCACCAGTACAGCTCCGATTTCGCCATGAACCGGAGAAACCGCTTGGGCCAGAGCGGCATCCCGAGCGGCCACGGGTCGAAATTCGAGGTGTGATTGGCCGCCAGGACGTAGCCACCCTCGTCGGGAAGGTTCTCCTGGCCTTCGGCACGCAATCGGTACAGCCCCTTGAGTACCGGCCACGACAGGGCTGCCGCGAAGGAGTAGAAAGGGCTTGGTCGCACGCGGCCCAGTATCTCCATCGAGCCTGGATGGCAGCGGGCGCTATGGTGTTTTGGATGCCCAAGACCCTTGTCATTGCAGAAAAGCCGTCCGTCGGCCGCGACCTCGCGGGCGCGCTAGACGGACCCTTCCAGCGACGGAAGCTCGACGACATCAAGCCGAAACGGGGCAAGAAGAAGGTCGAAGAGGGGACCAACGAGGAAGTCGTCGAGGCCGCGAAGTCGACAACCAAGTCCAAGACGACCCGCGACGAAGCCGTCTTCCTCGAGTCCGACGACTACGTGATCACGTGGGCCGTCGGTCACCTCGTTCAGCTCGCCGAGCCGGAGGAGTACGACGAGAAGTGGAAGAAGTGGAAGATGGCCGACCTGCCGATCGTCCCGCCGAACGGGTTCAAGCTCGTGCCTCGTGACGCTAAGTCGAAGAAGCAGCTGAAGCTGATCGAGACGCTTCTGAAGCGCGAGGACGTCGACAAGATCATCAACGCGTGCGACGCCGGCCGTGAGGGTGAGCTGATCTTCGCCTACGTCTATGAATCCGTCTTCGGCCAGTCTGCGACGAGCGCGAAGGCGCCGAAGCCAGTCGAGCGCCTGTGGATCTCCTCGATGACGAAGCAGGCGATCCGCGAAGGGTTCGAGAAGCTTCGCCCGGGCACCCAGATGCAGTCTCTCGAGGACGCCGCGCGTTCTCGCTCCGAGGCCGACTGGCTCGTCGGCATGAACGCGACGCGCGCCGCGACGATCCGTGGACGCGCGTGGGTCGGCGGCGTCGTCTCGCTCGGCCGCGTGCAGACGCCGACGCTCGGGCTGATCGTCAAACGCGAGCGCGAGATCCAGGCATTCGTCCCCGAGCCGTACCGGCTGATCCACGGGACGTTCCAGCCGCCGTATCAGGGGCTCTGGTTCGAGGGCGACGAAACGCGGATCTTCGGGGACCTCTCGCGCGCCGACGCGATCGTCGCCAAGGTGTCAGGCCAGGACGGGACGATCGAGAAGGTCGAGCGCAAGGAGCAGTCCGAGCGCGCGCCTCTCCTGTACGACCTGACCTCGCTCCAGCGTGACGCAAACCGGCGCTACGGCTTCTCCGCGCGGCGCACCCTGCAGGCCGCGCAGTCCCTCTACGAGAGCAAGAAGGCGATTACCTATCCGCGTACGTCCTCGCGCTTCCTCTCCGGCGACATGGTTCCGCAGTTGAAGCCGACGGCCGCCACCCTGGAGCCGATCGAGGACTACCGCAAGGGAGCCGAATACGTGCTCGCTCTCGACCAGTTGCCGCTGGGACGTGTCGTCAACGACGCGAAGGTGAGCGACCACCACGCTGTCATTCCGACCGACATCGAAAAGGACCTCGAGGCGTTCTCGCCCGACGAGCGGCGTGTGTTCGACCTGGTCGCGAAGCGCTTCCTCGCCGTGTTCCACCCGCCCGCTCGCTATGCGCGGACAACCGTGATCACGCTCGTCGAGGAGGAGCGCTTCCGGACCCGCGGCAAGATCACGCTCGAAGCCGGTTGGCGCTCGGTCTACGGAATCGAGCCCGACCAGGAGCGCCAGGCCGAGGACGAGGGCGAAGGGGGCGAAATCCCTGCGCTGCAGGAGGGCCAGACCGTCCGCTGCATCGCCGCAGAGATCGAGGACAAGATGACGAGGCCGCCGCCCCGCTACACGGAGGCGACGCTGCTCTCTGCGATGGAGACCGCGGGCAAGCTGATCGACGACGAGGAGCTGCGAGAGGCCATGAAGGAATCCGGCCTCGGCACTCCTGCGACCCGTGCCGAGACGATCGAGACGCTGATCCGCCGCGAGTACATCGAACGCGTCGGCAAGGATCTGCAGGCGACGCCCAAGGGCATCCAGGTGATCACCATGCTCGAGAACCACAAGCTGACCTCTCCGGAGCTCACCGGTGACTGGGAGAACAAGCTCTCCGAGATCGAGCACGGAAAGGGCGATCGCAAGAAGTTCATGAAGGGGATCGCCGACTTCGCCAAGGAGACCGTCGACCAGATCGCCGCCCTGGACAAGGAGCAGCTCCGTCCCATCCGGGTCGAGCTCGGGCCGTGTCCGCGGTGCGGAGCCGTGACGGGCGAGATCATCAAGGAGAACTCGAAGGCCTACGGCTGCACCAGCTGGAAGAGCCGGGAAGAGGTCGGCTGCGGCTTTGTGATCTGGAAAAGGGTCGCCAGCCGCACCCTCACGCCCGAGATCGCGCGGCAGCTCATCGAGGAACGTCGGACCCGGGAAGTACTCTCTGGCTTCCGGTCGCGGAATGGCAAACCTTTTCGTGCCCGGCTCGTCTTGAACGACGAGGACAAGATCGAGTTCGAGTTTCCGGTTCGCGCGCAACCCAAGGAGCCCGCGGCGACGGAATAACAAAGGGCACGGTCTCGTTCCAGGTCCGAAGGCCCTTTGGGACTCTTATCCATGGAAAGAAAAGGGAATTCGACCTACAGTGCGAAGGTTGGCCGCGTATCACAAAGTAGGACGCGAAAGGGACACTTGACACAAAATCAGCTGCACGAACTGCTTGATTCCGACCAGGCCAAGGCACTCGTGGAGGGCGCTGAGGAGCGTGGGCATCTCGAGGCTGTCGAGCTCGAGGCCTTCGCCC
>Ga0307301_10000546_pt1 | contig 10691 bp, 9 predicted proteins | sample ER_DNA_182_FD_194506 | JGI IMG/M metagenome (GOLD analysis project Ga0307301, IMG submission 194506) | Bulk soil microbial communities from the East River watershed near Crested Butte, Colorado, United States - ER_DNA_182 | ecosystem: Environmental > Terrestrial > Soil > Floodplain | place: USA...
CAGGGGCCCACTTGCCTAGCGGCCGCCTGGAGGGCCCGCAGGGCGCTACGCGGCTCGCATGGCGTGCTGAGCTCGGTTGTAAACACGTAGCCCGTCTGCTGCCACGCTGAGCCTGCCCTAAGCCGCTCCTCAGCCTGGGAGGTGCCGGTCACCGGGCAGCTGACGGTGAGCCGTGTGTACCTCGCGAAGCACCCGCTCGGCCGTGGAGGAGAGCGGCACTACCGCCGGGACTTCGCCGTCTTGGGCTCGGTGACGACCAGGGCGCCATCGACCCCGGGCGAGGGTGCCGCGTACCCGCAGCACACCAGCGTCCAGATCGACATCGGACCAGCGCAGCGCGAGAGCCTCCCCACGCCTCAGCCCAGTGTTGACCAGGAGCGCGAACAGGGGCGCGTATCGGCTTGGCTGGGCAGCCCCCAGAACCCGCAGGACGTCCTCTGGCTTGAGGTGAGCAGCCTCCTGCGCGCCACCTTGGGCCGAGTGACAGCGGTCGCGACGTTGCGGGCGAGTGCCTCGTCGCGCATGGCCGCGTCGAGAATCGCCTTGAGCGCGTTGAATGCGGAGCGGATGGTGGAGTCGGACAACCCCCGGCCTTACAATTCGACCTTCCACGCTTCGACGTGGGATGGCTTGAGCCGGTTGAGGGGCTGAGCGCCGAGCTTCGCCGCGATGATGTGCTTCCGGGCCAGCGTGGCATACAGGCTTTGCCGCTCCTTGCGGCCGCTGACTTGTGTTTGATCTTGGTTCAGACCTTTGATTCGCTTAGTTCAACTATGCGTTCGACCACCATCGTGACCACCATTAGGGTTTGTCCACTGGAATCCGCCAAAGTCCAGAATCCTTATCTGCAAGGGAAATCGGACGTGCTCGGACACGCTGCCGATGCCTTACAAGCAAGGGGTCAGCAGTTCGAGTCTGCTTGCTCCCACCCAGCAAGCCTTCTCCCCTTTCAGACGAAGAGCGGCTCGAGTCCGAAAGCGTCTTCCAGCGCTCTCATCTGCTCATCACTCGGCCGTTGCGTGAAGCGTTCGGCGGCATCGATCACCTTTGGCAGGATTTGGATATCGCCAACGGTGTTGAGGAAAACCGCGTCGCGGCCGAGGACCCAGCTCACTGCTGTGTCGATGGCACCTTGGTCGGTCAGCGGCTCGTACCAGGTGTTCGCTGTGGGCTGTTGATCCCCCCACGGTGCACGGGTGATGGCCTTGATCGTCTGGACGGCCACACCGCGCTCGGCACAGACCGCGACCAACGCCTCGAAGTCATCGATGTAGCGGGAATTGCGCGACATCGGGAAGTTGTACGGCAGTAAGACCGAGTCGAACGGATACTCCTGCAACGAACGCAGATGCTGGGCCGCCACAGTCAGGCCATGACCGGTGACGCCCACGAAGCGGACCAAGCCATCATCCTTGGCTGCGACCACAGCCTCCAACGCGCCACCAGCCGAGAACGCGGTCCGCCACTCATCCTCGTCGACAAGGTTGTGCAGCTGAATCAGGTCGACGCGGTCGGTACGAAGCCGTTCCAATGAGCGCTGAATCTGGTTGTACGCCTCCACGCGAGCGCGCTCACCGGTCTTGGTGGCCAGGAAGAACTCGTCGCGATGAGTTTCGATCCACGGCCCCAGGCGAAGCTCTGCTTCCCCATAGCTGGCAGCGGTATCGATGTGATTGATGCCGTGCTCGCGGATCAGCTCCATGGTCTGATCGGCGTCGTCCTGGCTGACGTTGCCGAGTGCGGCAGCGCCGAAGATGACGCGGGTGCTTGCGTGGCCCGTACGGCCGAATGGCTGGGCAGGAATCATGGGGTCATTCTGCCCCCGACCTGATCGGCTACTGCGGGCGACTGTCGCGGTGGAGGTCGGCCGCTGTGAAATCAGCCCTTTGACGTCAGCGCCGCTCGGCGAGCAGGATCGGGATCTGTCGCTCGGTCTTCTCCTGATACTTCTCGTACGTCGGGTAGGCCTCCACGGCTCGCTGCCACCAGATCTCGCGTTCCTCGCCGCTGAGCTCTCGCGCGGTGGCGTCGAAGCGCTCCGCGCCGTCCTGCACCATCAGCGCCTCAGGATCGGCCTTGACGTTGAGATACCAGACCGGATGCGTCGGCCCGCCACCCACGGAGCCGACCAGGGCGTACTTGCCGCCATGCTCCACCCGCATCAACGCAAACTTTCTGATCTTGCCCGACGTGCGACCTCGCGTCGTGAAGATCACGACCGGCCGGTTGGTACCAGCCAGGGTGTTGGCCTCCCTGCCGTCCGTGGCTTCGTAGCGTTCCACCTGATCGCGGACCGACTTGCGTGGACTCGGCTCGTACTCCCCTGTCAGCGGCATTCGGCCATCATAGATTCGCCGCCGCTGCGAGTACGGCGGTGATCTCCCGCGGCTGGTTGATCTGGTTCACCTGCTGCCACCTGATCATCCCCGCAGAGTCCAGCACGAAGGTGCCGCGTCTGGCGCAGCCCGCCAGCTCGTCGAATACGCCGTACGCCTGGGCGATCGCGCCGTGCGGCCAATGATCGCTGAGCAGGTCGAACGCGATGCCCTCCTTGTCGGCGTAGGCACGCAAGGTGTACATGGCGTCGCAGGAAATCGCCAACACTCGGGAGCCAAGGGCCATGAAACTCTCATGATCATCGCGAATCGCAGCCAGCTCGCTGCGGCAGATGCTGGAGAACGCCCAGGGGTAGAAGACGATCACCGCTGAGGAACCGCGCAGGCTACTTGCCGTGAGCAGCTCGCCATGCTGGTTGCGGGCGGTGAAGCTCGGAGCCTGCTGGCCGAGCGTAAGACTCACCGACGCGTGCCCTTGGGGCGTACGAGTTTGGTCGCGGTCCAGTCAGAGGACACCTGCACGCTGTTGGTCAACGCCAGACCGGCCGTCACGGCGGCCTCCGCCAGGTCGGCAGCATCGACATAGCCGCTGCGCCCGACCTTCGGGGTCATCAGCCAGATGTAGCCGCTGTCGGTGAGATCGGTCAGGCCGTCGACCAACGCATCGACCAAATCTCCGTCTTCGTCGCGCCACCAGAGGAGCAAGAGATCAACGGCCTCCATTGCCTCTTCGACCAACTCGCCGTCGATCGCGTCCTCAATCATGACCCGCACGTCATCGTCGGCGTCCTCGTCCCAGCCGAGTTCTTGGACCACCAGGCCGCGAGACAGGCCCAGCTTGTCACTCAAACCCTTGAATCCCCCGGCGCCTGCTGTGGAGGTCACCCACACCTCCATGACATCGACCAAGAGAACTGGCTGCTGCGGCCCGCCGTCGCAGTCCGATCAAGGCGAGAAGAGATCCCGCTCATCGCGGCGTGCCGCCTCCTTTCGACCAACTCCGGCGAGTACCGGAGGTGGGAATTCTCCTCGGGGTGAACTTCTTGGGCACAGCCTGCCAGAGGCAGGCTGCCGCACGAAACCCCACGGCCAGATGAGCTAGCTTCAGATCGCCTGCCGCGGGGTGCAGTTGATCAAACGGAAGTGACAGGATGGGTGTGGCAACACTGCGACCTGCACCCTCCAGCTCCGCCCCGGTGCTGGATGAGACGTAAGGAGCTTGCAATGGCTACGCCAGGATCTCATCCGGCTATCACTGCCGAAGGCTTGCCCAGCCAACTCCCCGACATCGATCCCGATGAGACTGCCGACTGGCTGGAATCACTCGACGACATGATCGCCGACAAAGGACGCAATCGGGCGCGGTTCATCATGCTGAAGCTGCTGGAGCGAGCACGGGCCCGTCAGATCGGTCTGCCTGCATTGCGTAGCAGCGACTACATCAACACGATTCCTCCTGAATCGGAGCCGTGGTTCCCGGGTGACGAACATGTCGAGCGACGGATTCGCGCCTTTATCCGGTGGAACGCGGCGATCATGGTCAGCAAGGCCAACCGCAAGGGCCTTGAGGTCGGCGGCCACATTGCGACCTATCAGAGCGCAGCCAGCCTGTACGAAGTGGGTTTCAACCACTTCTTCCGCGGCAAGGATCATCCCGGTGGCGGTGATCATGTCTTCATCCAAGGGCATGCGTCACCGGGCATGTACGCCCGGGCGTACCTGGAAGGGCGGCTGACCACCGACAATCTGGACGCCTTCCGGCAAGAGGTGTCGCGTGGCCGGGGCAACGGGCTTTCCTCCTATCCGCATCCGCGGCTGATGCCACACTTCTGGGAGTTCCCGACAGTTTCCATGGGCATCGGTGCCATCAACTCGATCTACCAGGCGAGATTCAACCGCTACCTGCACAACCGCGGCATCAAGGACACCTCCCAGCAGCGCATCTGGAGCTTCCTTGGCGATGGCGAGATGGGTGAGCCGGAGTCCCTGGGCGCCATCGGGCTGGCTGCTCGTGAGGAGCTTGACAACCTCGCCTGGGTGATCAACTGCAACCTGCAACAGTTAGATGGGCCGGTACGCGGCAACGGCAAGATCGTTCAGGAGCTCGAGTCGATCTTCCTCGGCGCCGGCTGGAACGTGATCAAGGTGTTGTGGGGCCGGGACTGGGATCCGCTGCTGGCCGCAGACTCCGATGGCGCGCTGGTGAACAAGATGAACACCACTCCGGACGGGCAGTTCCAGACCTATCTGGTCGAGGACGGCGCCTACATTCGCAACAACTTCTTCTCCGATCCGCGCCTGCAGAAGATGGTTTCCGGCATGACCGACGATCAGATCAAGGTGCTCTCCCGGGGCGGGCACGACTATCGCAAGGTGTATGCGGCATTCAAGGCCGCCACCGAGCACGTCGGCCAGCCGACGGTGATCTTGGCCCAAACGGTCAAGGGCTGGACCATCGATGCCCTGGAGGGCAAGAACGCCACCCACCAAATGAAGAAGCTGACCACCAAGGACCTCAAGGCATTCCGAGATCGCCTCTACCTGGAGATTCCCGACAGCGCCCTGGAGGACGCCTACAACCCGCCGTACTACCATCCCGGCGAGGACTCAGATGAAATCCAGTACCTCCAGGAGCGGCGCCGCGCGTTGCAGGGCTACCTCCCCGAGCGTCGGGTACGACCAACGATCATCAAGCTGCCTGGCGATGAGGTCTACGCAGCGCTGATGGAGCCTGCCGGAGAGAAAACCAGAGTGGCCACCACCCAGGCATTCGTCCGGCTGCTTCGGGATCTGATGCGAGACAAGGAGATCGGACACCGGATCGTGCCGATTGCACCCGATGAGTTCCGGACATTCGGGATGGATTCGATGTTCCCGACGGCGAAGATCTACAACCCGCACGGCCAGACCTATGAGTCAGTCGACCGCAAGCTTCTGCTGTCCTATAAGGAATCTGAGAAGGGTCAGCTGCTTCACGAGGGCATCTCCGAGGTCGGCGCGATGGGCTCGGTGATTGCTGCCGGGTCGGCGTACGCGATGCACGGCGAACCGATGATTCCGTTCTACATCTTCTACTCGATGTTCGGATTCCAGCGGACCGGAGACTGGATCTGGGCGATGGCCGACCAGTTGGCCCGCGGCTTCCTGCTCGGAGCGACTGCCGGCCGTACCACCCTCACCGGTGAAGGACTGCAACACGCCGACGGCCACTCGCCGTTGCTCGCTAGCACCAACCCGGCTGTAGTCCATTACGACCCGGCATTCGCCTACGAGATCGCGCATATCGTCAAGGACGGCCTCCGCCGGATGTATGGGCACGAGGATCCGGATCACCCTGACGGCGAGGACCTCATCTACTACATCACCGTCTACAACGAGCCGGTTTCCCAACCAGGAGCTCCAGAGAACCTGGATGTGGAAGCGTTGCTGCGGGGGATCTATCACTACGCCTCGTCTCCGCTGGAGGGTGATCATCCGCGGGCTCAGATCCTCGTCTCGGGTGTCACGATGACGGCAGCGCTCAAAGCGCAGCGGATGCTGGCTGACGAGTGGGACGTTGCAGCCGACGTCTGGTCGGTGACCTCGTGGAACGAGCTGCGCCGCGATGCAGTCGATACCGAGAAATGGAACCTCACACATCCGGGCGAGGAACGACGCCAGCCGTATGTCACCAGTGCCCTGGACGGCGCGCCGGGCCCGGTGGTCGCAGCGAGTGACTACATGCGCGGTGTCCAAGATCAGATCGCTCCGTGGGTGCGCCATACCTGGTGTTCGCTGGGAACTGACGGCTTCGGCTTCGCTGATACCCGGGCGGCGGCGCGGCGTTATTTCCAGGTCGATGCCGAGTCGATCGTGGTTGCCACGCTGGAATCGCTGGCCAGGGACGGGCAGTTTGACGCAAGCGCTGCAGCCGAAGCCTTCGATGGTTACCGTCTCGGCGACCCCACCGCGGTCGCCGGAGTGGCACAGGAGGGCGCCGGCGCGTAGCGCGGAGCGGTTGCAGGCGGTGTCCAGTTCAGGCGGTGTCCAGTTCAGGCGGTGTCCAGTTCAGGCGGTGTCCTCTTCAGACGACGTCCTGCTCAGATGGCGCCCTGTAGGGCGTTCTTCACATCCTCGACAGCTTGTTGGTTGCCGGCGATCTGCCAGAGGTTTCCACCGACAACGAGTTCCTCGGCGACCCCGCCGGCACCGATCACCAACGCCGCACCTGGGTACCAGTCCCATCCGTTCAGATTGGCCTGAAGGAAGACCCCGAGCCGGCTGCTGGCAACCCCGGCCAAGTCGATCGAGGCGGATCCGAGTATCCGCAGCGTGGCGGCCAAGGCGACCACCGACTGCCATGCGGTCAGCCGTTGCCGGTCCGGAAGGTGTCGCGGGTGGTAGTAAGTGGCGATCGAAATCTTGGAAAGACCTTGGCTGACCAGTCGGGTCACCGGTTCTCCGTTGATGGTGGTGGGGGTGTCCCGCCCACCCACCCATAGCTGGTCGACGTCGGGATAATAGACCGCCCCGAGCACGGGCCCGGCGGCGTCGACCAGACCCACCGCCGAACACCAATACGGGATGCCGGAGAGGAAGTTGTACGTGCCATCGACCGGGTCGACGTACCAGGTGCGACCCTGACCTGTCTTGCGCGCGCCTTCCTCCCCCACCAGTCCGTCATCGGGCCGGCTTTCGGCGAGCCGGGCGCTGATCTGTTCCTCGCTCGCGTGATCCGCTGCCGACACCACGTCTGAAAGCGAGGTCTTGTAGCGAACTTCGAGACCCTGCCGAAGCATCTCGCTGGCCAAGGTTCCCGCCTCACGCACCAGCTCGGCGGCCAGGCTTATGTCATCCACCCGCCGACCCTAACGCGCAGAGTGACGAACGCCATCGCGCTGTCTCGACTCCGCGTCAGCCCTTGGACCGAGAACCTGCCTGCATGCTGCCGAGCCTGATCCAGGTGTCGACGACCGTGTCGGGATTGAGCGAGATGCTGTCGATACCCTGCTCCAGCAACCACTCGGCAAAATCGGGATGATCACTAGGCCCCTGTCCGCATATCCCCACGTACTTTCCCCGAGCCTTGCATGCCTGGATTGCTACGCCGATCATTGACTTCACGGCCGGGTCGCGTTCATCGAATGACGCGGCGACCAGACTGGAGTCGCGGTCCAGCCCGAGGGTGAGCTGCGTCAGGTCGTTCGAGCCGATCGAGAAGCCGTCGAAATGATCAAGAAATGCATCGGCGAGCACGGCGTTGGACGGTAACTCACACATCATGATCACCTCCAGACCGTTCTCGCCGCGCCGCAATCCGTGATCGCCAAGCAGCCGTATCACGCCGTCGGCCTCGGCGAGGGTGCGCACGAAGGGAATCATGACCTTCACGTTCGTCAGGCCCATGGAGTCGCGGACGTATCGCAGCGCCTCGCATTCCATCGCGAAGCAATCGGCGAAGTCTGCAGAGAGATATCGTGCCGCCCCGCGGTAGCCGATCATCGGGTTCTCTTCGTGCGGCTCGTACCGGTCACCACCGAGCAGGCTCGCGTACTCGTTGGACTTGAAGTCCGACGTCCGGACGATGACGGGATGCGGCGCGAAGGCGGCCGCAATGGTCGCGACACCCTCTGCCACCCGGCGTACGAAGAAATCGCGTGGTGTCTGGTACGCCGCAATGGCTTCACTGACCTTGCCGCGTAACGGTTCGTCCAGCTGATCGAATTCCAGCAGCGCCTTGGGATGAATGCCGATCTGGTTGTTGATGATGAACTCCAGCCGCGCCAACCCGACCCCGGCGTTGGGCAGCCGGGAAAACGCGAACGCCTGGTCCGGGGTGCCGACATTCATCATGATCTTGACGTCGACCTTCGGCATGCTCTGCTGCTCGGATTCTTCGATGTCGAAGTCGAGTAGGCCCTCATAGACGTAGCCGGTGTCACCTTCGGCGCACGAGACGGTTAGCGGCCGGCCGTCTTGCAAGATCGTGGTCGCACTGCCCGTGCCCACCACAGCAGGGATTCCCAGCTCACGCGCAATGATCGCCGCATGGCAGGTGCGGCCCCCACGATTGGTGACGATCGCCGAAGCTCGCTTCATGATCGGCTCCCAATCCGGATCAGTCATGTCAGCGACCAGCACCTCACCCGGATTGAACAGATGCATCTCGGCGATTGACTGGAGCACCCGTGCCCCGCCGGCTCCGATCCTCTGCCCAATGGCGCGTCCTTCGACGACGACCGTTCCGCGCTCGCGGATCCGGTACCGCTGCACACGCGCTGTGCTCTGCCGGGACTTCACCGTCTCGGGACGGGCTTGGAGGATGTAGAGCTGTCCGTCCTGTCCGTCCTTGCCCCATTCGATGTCCATGGGTCGCCCGTAATGGTCCTCGATGGCAACTGCCTGGCGCGCGAGCTCCGTCACCTCCACGTCGCTGAGCGACAGGCGTCCTCGATCGGCATGATCGACATCCACGAACTCGGTGGTGTGGTCGCTGCCAGTCCGGGCGGCATAGATCATCTTGGTCGCCTTGCTCCCGACGCCGCGCTTGAGAATCGCGGGTCGGCCGGCGCGCAATGCCGGTTTATAGACGTAGAACTCGTCGGGGTTGACCGCACCCTGAACTATCGCCTCACCCAGCCCATAGGACGAGGTGAGAAACACGGCATCGGCGAAGCCCGACTCGGTGTCCATGGTGAACATCACCCCCGACGCGCCGATGTCAGAACGCACCATCCGCTGCACCCCGGCCGAGAGTGCGACGGCGTCGTGCTCGAAGCCGTGATGGACTCGATAGGCGATCGCGCGGTCGTTGTAGAGGGATGCGAACACCTTCTTGATCGCGTCGAGAATGGCATCGATGCCGCGGACATTGAGGAATGTCTCCTGCTGACCCGCGAATGAGGCGTCCGGCAGGTCCTCCGCCGTTGCGCTGGACCGTACGGCGAATGACACGTCGTCAGAGGCGTTGCCTGACTCGTCGGCCAGTCGGGCGTAGGCCCCGCGGATGTCGGCTTCCAGGTTGGCGGGGAGCGGCTGCTGGGTTATCGCGTCGCGGATTCTGCGACCCACCGCTGTGAGCTGCTCGACGTCCTCGGTATCCAGTGCGACGAGGTCGGCGTTGATCATCTCGGCCAAAGCGCCGTCACCGATGAAACGGCGGTATGCGTCGGCGGTCGTGGCGAATCCGTTCGGCACGCGTACGCCCGCAGCTGCCAGGCCTCGGATCATCTCGCCCAAGGACGAATTCTTGCCGCCAACCTGATCGAGGTCGGCCAGACCGAGGTCGGAGAACCACGCGATGGTCGATGTGGTCGAGGGCGCGGGCATGATGTTCCTTCTTTGTTGATCTTCTCAGGGCTGGTTATTGAGGGTCTGCAAGATCACCGTGGACATCTCCTCCACTGATTTGGTCGAGGAGTTGACCACGGGAAGGCGATGGTTGCGGTACATGGCCTCGGCGTTGCGCAGCTCGTAGCTGCATTGCTCGAGCGATGCGTAGCGGGAGTTCGGCCTTCTCTCGTTCCGAACCTGGCTCAGCCGGGCCGGCGTGGTGGTCATCCCGAAACAGCGCTCCCGCACGTCCTTGACGGGGCGCGGCAGCTCGGCAGTGACGAAGTCCTCTTCGACCAGCGGGTAGTTGGCGACGAAGATGCCGTGCTGCAGAGCGAGATACATCGTTGTCGGCGTCTTGCCGCAGCGCGATGGGGCTACCAAGATCACATCCGCCTTGTGCAACGCCCTCATGCTCTGCCCGTCATCGTGCTCGATCGCATACTCGATGGCGGCCATTCGTGCGTTGTATCGCTGGACGTCTCCCATGCCGTGCAACCGTGCCGCCACCCGGATCCCCTTGGCGTTCAAGATCGACTCGACTCGTGCCATGTGGAGGTCGAAGAAGTCGATCACTGGGCACGTCGTACGGAGCAGCTCCTGGCGGACTTCCTCGACGGCGGTCGTGGAGAACGCCAAAGGCAGCACCGGGCCAGCCGCGGCCGCGTCCAAGATCGCGACCACCCGACGAGCCTCTTCCACGCTGGAGATGAACGGTATGAGGCGACGCTCGAACCGCAGGTTCGGAAACTGGATGAGCAAAGCATTGCCCATCGACTCTGCCGTGATTCCGGTGCTGTCGGAGAGGAAGAAGACTGGAATCGGCGGCCGCTCTGCCGTCATATCGAACCGCTCCCCGTCTTCACTCACTGGTCGTCACCTCCGACGGTCAGCACATCGTCTCACGCTATACCAGCAGCACGACTGGTATTACTGGCGGCCGTGTCAACCAGCCGTGAGACTGGTCACACGCCGCGGGATGTGTCCTGAGCCTGTCGAAGGGCGCCCGCGGCCCTCGGACAAGCTCAGCCCGCAGCACAAGCC
>Ga0307301_10000557_pt1 | contig 10575 bp, 10 predicted proteins | sample ER_DNA_182_FD_194506 | JGI IMG/M metagenome (GOLD analysis project Ga0307301, IMG submission 194506) | Bulk soil microbial communities from the East River watershed near Crested Butte, Colorado, United States - ER_DNA_182 | ecosystem: Environmental > Terrestrial > Soil > Floodplain | place...
ACAGTAGGATGATCGGCGCGACGCTGCCGACACGTGAACCGCAGCTGCCCTACGATCCATGGGCTGACCAGGGACAACGCAATTCGCAGCCGCCGGTGCTCGACTGGTGGGGCCGTCCGCGGTCGTAATTGGACCACCTGGCGCCGGAACTTCACCCAATATCAGGAAATCACTTGACTTCTGGGTATTGACAGGCATGTAATTTCACCAATGTCATTTGCAGATTTCTGCTGATCCGTCGGAGCCGTACTCAACTGAGTTGCTGCAGAGCCAGGGGGACCTAGTAGCAGCGGGTGACATGGACATACGGCGAGGTTGCATACAACAGGGCTATGCGGCACAGCCAGAGCACTGGTAGGGCTTCGGGAGCCGTACCGGGTTAGGGGTTATCCATCATGCGGGTCGAGGAGGCACAACCACACATGTACGAGCTGAGGGGCACCGACGAGGGGGGTGCACTGAGCTGGCAAGAGCGCGCACTGTGCGCACAAACCGACCCAGAGGCGTTTTTTCCTGAGAAAGGCGGTTCCACGCGCGAGGCCAAGAAAGTCTGCTTGACCTGTGACGTGCGTGGCGAGTGTCTCGAATACGCCCTGGCCAACGATGAACGCTTTGGTATCTGGGGTGGATTGAGCGAACGAGAGCGTCGAAAGCTCAAGAAACGAGCTGTGTAACCGAGACGGACTGTCGATCTCTCAGTCGCTCGCGTAAAGTAAGGGGCCGCCCAACCGGGCAGCCCCTTTTACGTTTGTTGCGGGGCCCGATTGGTAATCGGGGGTTTCACAGGATCTGATGGATAGCCACATCACCCTGACCGGTTCTTATGAGGACCGACCAGGAGGCTCTGGCACCTGGCATGGGCTCACGCCGGTCAGTGTCGAGGACTTCAGCCTCGACGAGAGTCCGTGGGCCTGGGCGGATTACGCCGACGACGACACCGAACGGGTGGACATCTCGGCGGCACAGGTCACCGCTGTTCTGGTCACCCTCGATGCGGCACGTTGGCTGCCGGCCACGCTGGAGGCGCTGGCCCAACTCGATACCCCGCCCACCCGGTTGATCGCCATTGACAACGCAAGCACCGACGCGACCCCGACGCTGCTGGACGACGCGTACCGGCGTGGCCTGCTCGACGCGCTGTACCAAGGAGATCGATCGCTCGGATTCGGCGCCGCAGTCAAGGCGGCACTGGAATCTGATACCGCCAATCTCCAAGACGACGCCGACACGATCGGGTTCCGCGCTGTCTCGATCCACGACACGCGCTGGCTGTGGCTGCTGCACGACGATGCCGTGCCGGCGCCCGATGCGCTGTATCAACTACTTGCTCACGTGTCGATCGACCCGAGCATCGATCTCACCGGACCCAAACTGCTGCTTCCACGGCGTCGCCATGGCGGCCAGCCGATCAGCGAGGTTGGCGTAAGCATTTCTGGCACCGGCCGCCGCGAGCTCGAGATCGATGTGGATGAGATCGACCAGGGGCAGCGAGACGAGCCTCAGGAACGGCTTGGCGTATCAACCTGCGGCATGCTGGTGCGGGCCTCTGTCTGGGAGCAGCTCGATGGCCTTGACCCGGCGCTGCCCGTCTTCCGCGACGGTGTTGAATTCGGCTGGCGCGCGCACCTGAACGGCTACAGCGTGGTCACCACGCCAAGCGCCCAAATCACCCATCGTCAGGTGGGTCGGGCCGGGCTACGTCCCCACGGACTCACCGGTCGGAGGCCGGGCAAGGTCGACCGGCTGCTCGGCATGTTGGTTGTTGCTGGTCACGCTCCGCGCAAGAGGTTGCCGTTGGTGTGGCTCCGCTTGGTCTGGAGCTGCCTGGTGCGCGCTGTCGGTTACCTGATCGGCAAGGTCCCGAGCCGCGCGCTGGATGAGATGCTCGCTCTGGGCACGTTCCTTGCGCATCCCCGCCAGCTCGCTGCCTTGCGCAAGCGGACTGCCGCCATCGATCCCGTGCCTGGCACCCGCGAGGTCGTTGAGTCGCTGCGCCCCCGATGGTGGAGCGGCCTTCAGGTAGGAGTCGATGCACTGACCGGTGCCGCGTCGGAGCGCTACCGATCGCTGGCCGGCGATACCGATGTCGTCACCCTTGATGAGCTGACCGGGGACGACTTCAGTTCGGCAACCGATGAGCGGCCCAAGAGCGCGTGGCTAAGCCCCGTTGCCCTAGCGATGGTCGTAGCGGTTGTCGCAAGCCTGGTTGCGGCGCGAAGCCTGTTCGGCCGCGGCTTCCTTGCGGGTCCCGCTCTGCTTCCCGCGCACGAGAGTGTGCTGAGCTTGTGGCGAACCGTCGTTGCCGCGATTCCCGGCGCCCCGCTCCAAATCACCCCGCCGTGGGAGGCGCTCACCGCACTCGGTTCCACCCTGACGTTCGGCCAGCCCGAGTGGTTCAGCACGCTGCTGCTATGCGGAGTCGTGCCCCTGTCGCTGTTGGCCGCCTACCCGTTGGCCCGCCGGGTGATCAACGACCGCAGGGTGCGGCTGTGGACCTGCGCCACGTACGCGCTGCTGCCGGTACTCCTCGGCGGCACGAACCAGGGCCGGCTCGCCCTCAGCATGGTGGCCATCGGCCTGCCACTCCTTGCCATGGCGGCTCGTGCCCTGGTGCTCCGCCGGACGCGAACTCCGGAGGCCTGGCGGGGTGGCTGGGGCGTGGGAGTGGTGCTGGTCGCGTTGTTAGCCTTCGAGCCGTCCATGATCATTCTCGTGGTGCTCTTCGCGATCCTCGGCGCTGTCATGTTGCGGCGCACCCCGCGCAAGATCGGACGAATCGGCATCGCGCTGGGAGTACCGCTGATTGTTCTGCTGCCCTGGCTGCCGAGCTTGATCGATGCGCCGGGACGGCTGTTCGTCGGACCTGACTCGGCACTCGACGGAGCGGCGCCGGCACCTCAGGTGTGGCAGCTGCTGCTCGGTCGAGAGGTCGGTCCTGGCCTACCGCCGCTGTGGGTCGGTGCCGTGATCTTCGGGGTGATCTGGCTTGTCGCCATCATCGGACTAGCACGGCGTCCAGCTCGACGCGCGGTGCTGGCGGCCTGGGCGGCAGCGTTGGCGGCGCTTGCGATGGCGGTCGTACTCTCCAAACTGGTGGTTTCGGTGCCCCCGGTGGGCACCGAGGTGCGGCCCTGGGTCGGCAGCTACCTGCTGCTCGGGTTCGGGGCGCTCGTTATCGGCGCTGGCATCGGACTCGACGGGCTGTCGCTCGACATGAAGGAGCGCAGCTTCAGCTGGCTGCAGCCCGCCTCCGTGCTGGCCGCCATTGCCGTATGCCTGGTGAGCCTCGGCGGCGCGGTCTGGTGGGTTTTCGCTGGTGCACACAACCCCATCGAACGAACCCGGCTCAACGCCATTCCGCCGTATGTGATGAACGCGATGAAGTCAGACACCCGTCCGCGGTTGCTCGCCATTGATCTTTCGAAGGCCTCCGCAGGCTACGCGGTGCTGGCGGACGATTACCTCCGATTGGGCGACGCCGATCGGGGTTTCACCTTCGGTGGATCGGCCGCCGCGCACGAGCAGGTCAATGATCTTGCCGTACGCCTCGTTGCCGGGACCGCGGACTCCGACATCTATCCGCAGCTGGCCGGCCTCGGCATCGGCTATGTCTGGGTCACGGGTGCCAGCCAGGATGTTCAGGCCCGGATCGACAACACTCCGGGTCTGGGAACAGCCAGCGGAAACGAGCGGGGCACCGTCTGGAAGCTGGAACCGGCCGTAGCCCGCGCGATACTGGTCGACCAGTCGGCGCTGCCCGTTGGCCGGTCACCAGCATCGGTACCTGCAGGCGCTGAGCAGCGAGAGCTTCGGATCGGTGAAGCTGCCGACGTACGGTGGCGAGCCAATCTCGATGGCCGACCGCTGGCACGCGCTGCCGATGGCTGGCAGCAGGTGTTCCTGACGCCCTCCCGCGGTGGCACCGTGACCTACGTCCTTCCTTCGGTCATGCCATGGTTACTGCTGGCCCAAGGCCTGGTGCTGCTCGTGGCTGGCGTACTCGCCGCGCCTGCCATCCGCAGGCCAGAGGTGCGTGATCCAGCCAAGACGGCGCGACGTGCCGCGACACTGTCGGAGCTTGCCTGATGTCTGATCTTCGGCTGCGTGGACTGACGCTTACTGCCCGCCGGGCCGCAGCGCTTGGCGGCGCCTGTGCTGCAGTGCTGCTGATCCTCGGCGGCGGCACCTTGCTGCGCGCGGAGGCGCCAGCATCACAGGCGACTCGCAACCCGCTCGTCGGCCGGACCACCATGATCTGCACGACTTCCACCGCGCCGAGTGGCGAAGCAGTAGGGAAGACTGAGATTTCGGCAGTCGCGATGCGGGAGGCGTCCGATCGATCAGGCTTGTTGAGCGCATCCACGCTGGCTGGGAAATCGGTGGAGCTCAAGATCACCCAACCAGGCAAGGGCGACCGGCTCTCCGGGGTGCCGGCGCCAATCGTGATCGCGGCCGATGGAGCCATGGCGAGCGCGAGTAGTGCGGTGATCGTCGGCGACGCCACAGACGGTACGGAGGCCGGACTGAAGGCAGCGCCGTGCCTGGCACCAGCCACCTCACACTGGTTCTCTGGTCTTGGCGCCACCGATGAAGACAGTACGGACTTGATCTTGAGTAACCCCGATGATGCCCAGGCCCAAGTTGATCTTCGGTACTACGGACGCAGCGGTCGAGTTGCGGTACCAGGCAGTCCCGGATTCGTGATCAGAGGGCACGAGTCTCGTACGGTTTCCCTGACCAAGCTGCAGGGCGAGAGCCCGCTCAGCGTTGCGGTGCAGGCGAGTCAGGGCCGAGTCACGGCGGTGGCCAAGCGGACCCAAACGAATCAGATCAAGCCGGCCGGAGTCGACTGGCAGGTCCCGTCCGCGTCGCCGAGCAAGGTTGTCCTCATTCCCGGCGTACCCGAAGGTGCGGGCCGTCGACAGCTCGTCGTCACCAATCCGAATAACACTCGGGCGACGGTGGCCCTGCAAGTCCTGGGATTCCAGGGGCCGTACACACCGAGTGGGGCCCCGTCGGTCGATGTGCCGCCGGAGAGCACGGCAACCGTGAACCTCGAGCCCGGTCTGGCCGGCGAGGCGGCCGGTATCAAGCTCACCAGCGATGTGCCAGTGACCGGGGCCGTGATCTCCACCAGCCGGCGTGCCAGGGCGGGAACCGATCTGGCCGTTCAATCCGCTGCCGCTCCCTTGCTCGGAAGCGGGGTCAGCGCCCTTGCCACCAGCAACCTCGCCGATAGCGAGTTGATCATTAGCAATGGCGGAGACTCCGACGCTCAGGTCTCCTTCGAGGTGCTCAGCTACGACGGTGTGACGCTGCGGACAGCTGACGCGGTGCTGGCGGCGAATAGCACCGCGACCAGGCGGCTGAACTCACCGGCGCCGTCGTACCTGGTCGTCAAGGTGCCCGACGATTCCGCTGTTGTAGCGGGCGTCGTGCTTACCCAACGGGATCGAGACGTCGCCGGGCTGGCTACCGTTCCACTGAGTTCGCCCGACCTCGCGAGTCGGGCCCCGGCGACGAGAATTGATTTCTCGGCAGGCCGGTAATCACTGAAAACGCATCACAGTTGAGCCGCAGATGGTCGATTTCAGCCACTTTTCGGTTACTGGCGATGCGTTTTCAGGGCTGAGGATCCCCAACCGGTACTGCTGGTCGGGCCCGTCATCCACAAGTCGGGCGCGGACCGCACGATTAGTCACTCGATCCGCATCCTCTCAGCATGAGAGCACGGGCTGAGGTGGATTTGCTGCTGAGGGCTGGCGGGGGTCTGGTGGTCCGGCGTGATCATCCGCAGCTGGGTGCCTCGTTCGACTCGTTGATTCGAGAAGGACGGCTGGCTACGGTGCTGCCAGGCGTCTACGCCACGCCTGAGATCGCCCGGACTTGGCAAACTCGGGCTCGAGCGCTTGCGCTTCGCCACCGTGATGCGGTGCTGCTTGGTGGTGCTGCCGCGCGCATCTCCTTCTGGCCAGATGCGCCTCTGGTCCATATCGAGGCCGCGGTTCGTCGTGCGCTCAAGCCACAGCCTGGTTTCAGCTTTAGTCGCCGTCACATCCCTGAGGAGCTGGTTGCCCGTCGAGGCCGCCTGCGTTACACAGCTCCTGCACTCACCGCGATCGACCTTGCGACTTTTGCGTGCAGCGATGCCATCGATATTGCACTGCGGGTCAGAGCTGCCACCCTGGCCGGCATGTACGAGGCATTGCGAATCACTCCGCATCGGACCGGCAATCGGGAGAGGCTCAGGCTTCTGATCGACTCACGAAGCGAACCGTGGTCCGCCGCCGAACGCCTGAGTCATCGATTGCTGCGTGCGGCAGGCATCAGGGGCTGGAAGACCAATCTGCCGGTCCACCACGGTGATCAAGTCTGCTACATCGATATTGCGTTCAAGCAGCGGAGGTTGGCGATCGAAATTGACGGACGGTTGCACGAGACGAGTGAGGATCTGTTCGAGTCCGATCGGTGGCGGCAGAACGTGCTCGTGGCCGACGGCTGGCGAGTCCTACGTTTCACCTGGGCAATGCTGCGCGACCATCCAGAGGTCTTCGTTGCTGCCGTTATCGAGGCGCTCCGCTGAAAACGCATCCCGGTTGTGCCCAGAGACCTCTTTTCTGTCATTTGGCAGCCCGTCAGTGATGCAAAATCAGGGGCGGCCTAGTCGTCCTCGGCGCCCGCGCCGTCGGGGTCGATCTCCTCGACGCTGCGTCCCGTGAGCGCAGCGAGCTGTTCCACGATGGTGCGGTAGACGAGGATGCGCAGGCCTCGACGACTGACTGCCCGATGCTCAAGCGGGCGGCGATAGACCACGACCTGGCTGGGTTGATTGGCCGTGCCCTCGAGGGCGGCGGCCAGCGGCACCTGATCGCCAGACCAGGCCATGTCGAAATGTGGCACGTCCTCAATGCCGAACGTGATCCCGACCAGCGCGTCTGGACACTGCAGTCCCACCCGATCCACCGCGTCGTGGACAGCCTCGGTGAAGAAGTCCGCTTTGCTTGCCGGGTGTGGCGGATGAACTCGATGCGTGGTGAGTGAGTTCGGCAATGAGAGGGGCCCGCGAAGGCCGCGGCCGTGCCGGTCACGGCGCTGACTGGTCACCTGAGCACTGTAGCGATGTCTGACTGCTCCGCTCGCTAGCGCTCACTCCGCGCGGATCGCGCTGGGCAGCCGCCTACTTCGTCGTCACTCGGCCACGAAGAACGTGTCCCCTCGCTCCTCCTCAGCGCGGCGGCGCGCGATCCGGACACGGCGGAGCGTCCCACGCTCACAGTGCGCCGCGGGGTACCGTCAGGCAGGTGAGGTCACGGCGATGTTCGCGAGCTGGATGCCCGAATCCGGGCACCTCGACGCTCACCTACGCTTACCGAGATTCCACCGCGGTCCTCGGCCCGCTGGCCAGCCAGGTGGAACCGCACTGCTACGACCTCTGTCAGTCGCATGCGCAGAACCTTTCGGCGCCACGTGGTTGGGAAGTGATCAGACTCACAGTCGAGGCTGAGCCGAAGCCGAGCACCGACGACCTGCTGGCTCTCGCCGACGCCGTGCGCGATGCCGGCCTCTCGTACGATCCGCCGACCGGATCGATCCTCGAGCCGCCCACCATGCGTCACGGTCTGGTCGAACTGGCGCGTCGCGGACATCTCACAGTTCTCGCCGATCCTGGAGCTGCAGACGCAGGTCGCCGGGCACCGACCTGACGGTCTAGGATCCTCATTCAATGATCAAACGGGGGATCTTCAAAGCTAACGACATTCGCGGAATCACCGAGGGCGCTGCCCCGGAGTGGGACGCTGCTGGGGCGTACGCAATCGGTGCCGCGGCGGTCGACGTGCTCAACCTCGACAGCGGCGCCGGCGCGCTCGTTGTTGGCCGCGACATGCGGGTCAGCGGACCGCAGATGGCAGGTGCGTTCATCGATGGCGTGCTGGGCCGCGGCGTCGACGTGATCGACATCGGGCTGTCGAGTACTGATCAATTGTGGTTTGCCTCCGGCCGGCTCGATCTTCCTGGTGCGATGTTCACGGCCAGCCACAATCCCGCGGATTACAACGGGATCAAGTTCTGCTTGGCAGGCGCCAAGCCGATCACATCAGCCAATCTCGCCGACATTGCCGAACTCGCGAGCGGACCGGAACCAACCCCAGCTGATCAACCAGGAATCTACACAGAGCGGGACGTCCTACCCGCGTACGCGGACCACCTGCACTCCCTTGTCGACTTGACGGGCATCCGGCCGCTCCGGGTCGTCATCGACGCCGGCAACGGCATGGCTGGTTACACCTCACCAGCGGTCCTCAGCCGTCATGATCTTGAGTTGATCGGCCTGTTCACCGAGCTTGATGGCAGCTTCCCCAACCATCCGCCGAACCCGCTGGAGCCGGAGAATCTGCTTGATGCCCAGGCCGCCGTCCGAGACCGCGCAGCCGATCTTGCTCTGGTCTTCGACGGCGATGCGGATCGTTGCTTCATCATCGATGAGCGCGGCACAGTGGTCAGCCCGTCGGTCGTGACGGCGATGATCGCCACTCAGGAGCTGGCCCGGGAACCAGGTGCAACCGTCGTCTGTAACAAGATCACCTCCAGGGTCGTACCCGAGGTCGTCCAAGCTGCGGGTGGCACGATCGTCATTACCAGAGTTGGCCACACCTTCGTCAAGGCCGCCATGGCCGAACACGAAGCGATCTTCGGCGGCGAACACTCCGCGCACTACTATTTCCGCGACTTCTGGGGAGCTGACACCGGCATGCTTGCTGCGCTGCACGTGCTCGCCGCTGTCGGCCATGCCGACCGGCCGCTGTCGGAGCTGGTGGCTCGTTTCGACCGCTACGCCGCCTCAGGAGAGATCAACAGCCGAGTGCAGGACCAGCAAATGATCATGGACCAGGTCGCGGCAGCCTTTGCCGGTCGCGGTGAGCAAGATCGAATCGACGGGCTGACGATCTCTGCCCCGGACTGGTGGGTCAACGTACGACCGAGCAACACAGAGCCGCTGCTCAGGCTCAATGTCGAAGCCGCCACCATCGAAACGATGGAGGCTTTGCGCGACGAAACGCTAGGTTTGATCCGCGCCTAACGAGGAGGAAGAAAGCATGGCAGTCGAACTAGCGCCGGAGCTCCTGGAAATTCTGGCCTGTCCCAACTGTCATGGAGCGCTTGCTGTTGATCATGAACGCGACGAGCTGGTCTGTCTGGCGGCCGATTGTGGCTTGGCCTACCCGGTACGGCAGCAGATTCCGGTGCTGCTGATCGACGAGGCTCGCCGTCCCGACTCTCGCGCTGGTCGGCTGGGCACCGCACCCGGCCGCTGATGTCGATATTCAACGACTCCTGGCTGGAGGACCAAAAGGCGCTGGCCGGGGCTGACGTCATTCTGCGCCGATTAGCCGAAGCCGGAGCGCGGGTGCGGCGGGAGACGGCTGATTCGGCGGAGCCGATCAATCAACTGCGAGGCCTGCCGCGGCCGCGCGCAGTCATAGCAGCGGGCACAGAGGCGAGATTTATCCGGGCAATGCTCGAGCCGGTGTGCCCGGTTCCCTTCGTGGCCTGGCCAACCCATGGTCTGCCGGGATGGGTCGGAGCGCTCGACCTCGTAGTCGTGATGGCCAGCGAACGCGCACCGGCTGGCTTGATCGCGACGGTGCATGAGGCCGTACGCCGAGGCAGCCAGCTGTTGATCGCGTGTCCGCGGCCGTCGATGATCGCCGAACACGCAGCCTCCCGATCAACCATCATGCTGCCCACCGCCACCGCCGATCCGCTCGCCGCGGCGATTGTGGTTTTGGACGGCTTGCACAAGATGCAGCTCGGCCCCGAGGTCCATCCGGCACTGGTCGCCGACGCGATGGACTTGGTGGCCGAGGATTGCTCGCCATTTGCCGATCTGGCGGAGAATCCGGCCAAGGATCTAGCCATGGGTTTGGCAGACGCCCAGCCGCTGGTCTGGGGCGGCTCTGTGCTCGCTGCGCGTGCCAGCCGCCGCATCGCCGAAGCGTTGCGCGCGGCCAGCGGCCGGGCCGCCCTCGCAGCCGATGCGGAGGCGCTGTTGCCGATCCTGGAATCCACCGCACCACGGGATCCTTTTGCTGACCCGTTCGAGGATCAGATATCGGTTGACCGGCGACCGACTCTGGTGCTGCTGGACGATGGCAACACCGAGAGCCTGATTCGTTCCGATCATCAGCGCCTCGCCGCAGCGGCGGAACGCAACGACATACGCGTCTGCCCGATCGCACACTGGTCCGGCTCGGACGTCGAGCGGTACGCGACCCTGCTGCAGACCGGAATGTTCACTGCCGTCTACCTGGCCATTGGTCTGGGCCGCAGCCTTGATCGGTGAATCGGTCGCCCCAAGACCCGCTTGACTTCGTACGTCGCTGGGCGGAAGCGGACGCAGCGGCGCTCGCGATGTGGACGCAGCGGATTGAAGCGACGGCGGATTTTTCGGGAATGACTCTGGGGAGCTTGATGAGCAGGCTCTGGCAGGATGTGCCCTGTGAGCGCCGAGGGTGGGACAAGGGCAGTCATCGCGGCATTGCTCGCCAATGCGTTCATCGCGTTGACCAAGTTCGC
>Ga0307301_10000558_pt1 | contig 10574 bp, 8 predicted proteins | sample ER_DNA_182_FD_194506 | JGI IMG/M metagenome (GOLD analysis project Ga0307301, IMG submission 194506) | Bulk soil microbial communities from the East River watershed near Crested Butte, Colorado, United States - ER_DNA_182 | ecosystem: Environmental > Terrestrial > Soil > Floodplain | place: USA...
CGGCGCATCGACGTCGAGGGCAACAACCTCCAGCGCCAGGGCCAGCTCGGCATCTGGGCGCCCTGCCTCGGCCAGGAGGCGGCCCAGGTCGGCTCCGCCCGGGCGCTGCAGCCCGACGACTTCGTGTTCCCCTCCTACCGCGAGCACGGCGTCATCTACGTCCGCGCCGGCATGGAGGTGCTGTCGGTCCTCGGCCTGTTCCGCGGGGCCACCCTGTCCGGCTGGGACCCCCAGCGCCACAAGGTCGCCGAGTACTCGATCCCCATCGGCACCCAGGCCCTGCACGCGGTCGGCTACGCCGTCGGGGCCAAGTGGGACGGGGCCGAGGTCTGCGCCGTCGCCTACTTCGGCGACGGGGCGACCAGCGAGGGCGACGTCAGCGAGGCGTTCAACTTCGCCGCCGTGCACAGCGCCCCGGTGGTGTTCTTCTGCCAGAACAACCAGTGGGCCATCTCGGTGCCGCTGGCCAAGCAGATGGCCGCCCCGGTGTACAAGCGGGCCTTCGGCTTCGGCTTCCCCGGGGTCCAGGTGGACGGCAACGACGTGCTGGCCGTGTACGCGGTCACCAGGGTGGCCGCCGACCGGGCCCGCGAGGGCGGCGGGCCGACCCTGGTCGAGGCCATCACCTACCGGCTCGGGGCCCACACCACCACCGACGACCCGACCCGCTACCGCACCTCCGACGAGCTCGACATGTGGAAGGCCCGCGAGCCGATCGGCCGCTACCGGGCGTTCCTGGAGCGGACCGGGCTGTGGTCCGAGGAGCTGGAGCGCGACGTCCAGGCCGAGGCCGACCGGGTGGCGGCCGAGGTCCGGTCGACGGTCGAGAGCATGCCCGACCCGCCCCTGTCCGACCTGGTCGACCACGTCTACGCCGACCCGCCGGCCACCCTCCTGGCCCAGTGGCGACAGCTCCAGGAGTTCGAGGCCCAGTTCGAGACCGAGGCCTGAGGGGAGGCTCCGATGGCGCAGATCACCATGGCCAGGGCGCTCAACACCGCCCTGCGGGACGCCATGGAGGCCGACGACCGGGTGGTGCTGCTGGGCGAGGACGTCGGCACCCTCGGCGGGGTCTTCCGCATCACCGACGGGCTGCTCAAGGACTTCGGCGAGCAGCGGGTGATGGACACCCCGCTGGCCGAGTCGGCCATCATGGGGGTCAGCATCGGCCTGGCCCTGCGCGGCTACCGGCCGGTGCCCGAGATGCAGTTCGACGGCTTCAGCTACCCGGCCCTGGACCAGATCATCAGCCACCTGGCCAAGTACCGGAACCGCTCGGCCGGCACCCAGCCCATGCCGGTGGTCTGCCGCATCCCCTACGGCGGGGCCATCGGCGCCGTCGAGCACCACTCCGAGAGCCCCGAGACCATCTACTGCCACACCGCCGGCCTCAAGGTGGTGACGCCGTCGTCGGCGGCCGACGCCTACTCGCTGCTGCGCCAGTCCATCGAGAGCGACGACCCGGTGATCTTCCTCGAGCCCAAGCGGCGCTACTGGGCCAAGCAGGAGGTCGACCTGCCGGTCGAGACCGAGCCGATCGGCCGGGCCAGGGTGGTGCGCCAGGGCAGCGACCTGACCCTGGTGGCGTACGGCCCCATGGTCAAGGTGGCGCTCGACGCGGCCGAGGCCGCGCAGGAGGAGGGGGTCGGCTCGCTCGAGGTCATCGACCTGCGCACCCTGGTCCCGCTCGACGAGGAGACGCTGGTCGCCTCCGCCGCCAAGACCGGCCGGATGGTGGTCGTGCACGAGGCCCCGCAGTTCCTCGGCATGGGCGCCGAGGTCGCGGCCCGGGTCACCGAGGCCGCCTTCTTCCACCTGGAGGCGCCCGTCCTGCGCTGCACCGGCCTCGACATCCCGTACCCGCCGGCCAGGCTCGAGGAGGCCCACCTGCCCGGCGTCGACCGGGTCCTCTGGACCGTCCAGCGGAGCCTTGGCTTCTAGCGCGGAAGGAGGCACGTCCGAGGTGGCCGAGCGCGAGTTCAAGCTTCCCGACCTCGGCGAAGGGCTCACCGAGGGCGAGGTGGTGCGATGGCTGGTCGCCGAGGGCGACGCCATCGTCCTCAACCAGCCGATCGTGGAGGTGGAGACGGCCAAGGCGGTGGTCGAGATCCCGTCCCCGTACGCCGGGACGGTGGTCAAGCTCCACGCCGGCGAGGGCGACAGCCTGGACGTGGGCGCCCCGCTGATCAGCGTCGACACCGCCGGCGGGGCGGCGGCGGCCGAGCCCGCCCCGGCGGCGGCGGCCGCCGGGCCCGACCCCGAGCAGGAGCTCCAGGCCACCCTGGTCGGGCCGGGGGAGCGCCAGCAGGCCCGCCGGCGCCGGATCGCCGGCCACGCCCGCGGCGGCAACGGCCCGACCGCGGCCGACGGGGCGGCCCCGGCGCGCCCGGCCGCCCAGCGGCCCAAGGCGACCCCGCCGGTGCGCCGCTACGCCAAGGACCGCGGGGTCGACCTGGCCGCGCTGGTCGGGACGGGCCGCGACGGCCGCATCACCCGCGAGGACGTCGACGGCGCCCTCGAGGCCGAGCAGCCGGCCGCGGCCGGGCGACCGGCCGCGGCCAGGCAACCGCGCGACCGGACCTACGAGCGGATCCCGGTCCGCGGCACCCGCCGCCAGATCGCGGCCGCCATGACCGCGTCGGCCTTCACGATCCCGCACGTCACCGAGTTCCTGACGGTCGACGCGACCCGGCTCGTGGAGCTGCGGGAACGCCTGCGCGCCCTCCCGGCGGCGGCCGACCTCAAGCTGACCCCGCTGGCCGTGGTGGCCAAGGCGCTGTGCGTGGCCGTCCGCTCCTACCCGCTGATGAACTCCTCCTGGGACGAGGACGCCGGCGAGATCGAGGTCAAGGGCTGGGTCAACCTGGGCATCGCCACCGACACCCCCACCGGCCTGCTGGTCCCCAACGTCAAGGACGCCGACACCCTCGGCATCCTGGACCTGTCGCGGGAGATCACCCGCCTGACCGCCCTGGCCAGGGAGCGCAAGACGACCCCGGCCGACCTCACCGGCGGCACCATCACCATCACCAACGTGGGCGGGTTCGGGGTCGAGACCGGCACCCCGATCATCAACAAGCCCGAGTGCGCCATCCTGGCCACCGGCCTCATCGCCCCCCGCCCCTGGGTGGTCGACGGCCAGCTCGCGGTCAGGCAGCTCATGACGACCTCGGTCTCCTTCGACCACCGCATCGTCGACGGCGCCTACGCCGCCCGGTTCCTCGCCCACCTCCGCGACCTGCTCGAGGACCCCGCCCTCCTGAGCGCCTTCTAGCGACCAGCCCGCCCGACCCGGCGGTCCAGCGCCGGGGCGTGCGGCACCCGGACCCGCGGCCCCTTGGCGTCGGCGGCCGTCGGTATCGGATCGGGAAAAACCCGACGGTTCACTGGTCGAACGCGACTGCCGATGGTTAGCTGAGAAGGAACCAGAAGGGAGATCGCGCATGACGGCGCGGGGGCGGGCGCTGGCGATCCTGACCGGGCTGGTGGTGTTCGTGGCCGGGTGGGTCGTGTTCGTGTCCCACTGGAGCGGGCCCGTGGGCCAAGGGGCCGGGGTGGCTGGCGCGCGCGCCGCCGACCTGGACGCCTTCCGGAACGAGCTGCTGGTCTGGGCTCCCGGGGGCTTCTCCGAGCGTGAGCTCGGGAAGGTCCGCGACTCGACCCGGGTGGCCGCCATCAGCGCCGTGCGGGCCGGGCTGCTGCCGGCGGCCAGCGGGCGGTCCGGCTACCGGGTGGTCCCGGTGGAGGCGATGGCCGTCGACGCCAACGCCTACACCACCGCAGCCGGCCGCCCCGCCCGCAAGCTGGTCAACCTGCTGCCCAAGGGCGCGGTCCTCTCCAGGACCGGGGCCAAGCTGCGCAAGGTCAAGTCCGGCGGCCGGCTGCGGCTGGCCGGCCACCGCACCGTGTCGGTCAGCGGCGTGGTCGACGACGCCCTGCTCGGCGGCTACGAGGTGGCCCTGGACCGCGAGCTGGCCCGCCGCTACGGCATCCGACGCACCACCTACCTGCTGATCAGGCCGCGCGGGCCGGTCGACGGCCTCCAGCGGGAGCTGCGCCGGCTGCTCAAGGGACGCAAGCTCCACTTCCTCACGCCGGGCGACCGGCCGTTCGTCCGGGGCGGCGACGGCATCCTGCCCCTGGCCCAGGTCAAGGCCCGCTTCGGCGAGTTCGCGCTGCCCAGCCTGCGCTCGGGCCGGCCCGACCCGGCCTGGATGCGGGCCAACCTCGTCACCAGGAGGCTGCCCGTGCTGGGACGGGTGCGCTGCCACCGGCTGGTCATCGGCGACCTGGGCAAGGCCATGGCCGACATCCAGCGCCAGGGCCTACGCGGGCTGGTCGACGTGGGCGCCTTCCGGCGCGACGGCGGCTGCTGGAGCACCCGGCTGCTGCGCGACGCCCGCGGCGGCAAGCTGTCGCGCCACGCCTGGGGCATCGCGGTGGAGCTCACGGTCACCCCGGACGACCGCGTCATCCGCATCATGGCCCGGCACGGCTTCCTCTGGGGCGGCAACTTCGCCCGCCCCGACGACACCCACTTCGAGTGGGTCGGCCGGGGCGCATAGGGAGCCAGGACGACCATCGGCACGGTTGCCAGGGCCCCAGCGCCCGGCGGCCGACACTGTCTGTTGCCGGCTGGGCCGTTGTAGCCTTGCGCCATGCTCACCTTCGGCGCCGCGGTCTCGACCGCTCCCGACCACCAGCAGGCGCTGGACGAGGTCATCCCGGCGGCCCTGGACCAACTCGGCGGCGCCCCTGACCTGGTGGTCTGCTTCTTCTCGATGGAGCACGCCGGCGCCGCCGCCGGCATCTCCCTCAGCCTGTCGGAGCGGACCGGCACCTCGGCCATCCTCGGCTGCACCGCCCAGGGGGTGATCGGCGGCGGGCGCGAGCTCGAGGAGGAGCCCGGCCTGGCCGTCTGGATGGCCAGGCTGCCCGGGGTCGACGTCCGGCCGTTCGCGCTCCGGGTGATCCCCCTGGGGGACGGCGTCGGCATCGGCGGCTGGCCCGACCTGCCCCAGGACGAGCGGACCAGCGTGCTGCTGCTGGCCGACCCGTTCACCTTCCCGGCCGACAGCTTCCTGGAGCGGCTCAACCAGGAGCAGCCCGGCCTGCCGGTGGTCGGCGGGATGGTGTCGGGGGCGCTGGAGCCGGGCAGGCACCGCCTGGTGAGCGGCACCGACGTGCTCGACAGCGGCGCCGCCGGCGTCGCCCTCATCGGCCCGGTCGACATCCGCGCGGTGGTCAGCCAGGGCTGCCGGCCGGTGGGCTCGCCGTTCGCCGTCACCCGGGGCGAGGGCAACATCGTCCACGAGCTGGGCGGCCGGCCGGCGGTCGACCGGCTGCGCCAGCTCCTGGCCAGCCTCGACCAGCACGAGCAGGAGCTGCTGCGCGGCGGCGGCCTCCAGGTCGGCCAGGTCATCGACGAGCACAAGGCCAGCTTCGACCGGGGCGACTTCCTGGTCAGGGGCCTGCTCGGCGCCGACCCGGAGACCGGCTCGATCGCCGTGGCCGACAGCGTCGAGGTCGGCCAGACCCTCCAGTTCCACGTCCGCGACGCCGACGCCGCCGACGAGGACCTCGAATTGCTGCTCAGCCCCGTGTCCCACTGGCACCCCCGGGGCGTCCTGCTGTTCTCCTGCAACGGCCGGGGCCGCGGCTTCTTCGGCGAACCCGACCACGACGCCGCCCGGGTCGCCGCCGCCACCGACGCGGCGCCGATGGCCGGCTTCTTCGCCCAGGGCGAGCTGGGCCCCATCGGCGGCCGGAACTTCCTGCACACCTTCACCGCCAGCATGGCGGTGTTCTGCGAGCCCCGCGACCCGGTGCCGGCGCTGGACCGCGCCGCCGAGGCCCCCGCCGACGAGCCGCCTCCCGCCCCGGAGACCCACGAGCCGGTCTAGGAGCAGCCGCCGATGACCGCCCCCGCCGACCTCCAGCCCCGCTTCAACCTGGGGAGGTTCCTGCTCAGCGGGGACGGCTGGCCGTACCTGCTGGTGCCGTTCATCCCCGTGGCCATCCTCCTGGAGCTGGTCCACGCCGGGGCCACGGCCATCTTCGTCGCGGCCGCCCTCGGGGTCATCCCCACCGCGGCCCTGATGGGGCGGTCCACCGAGGAGCTGGCGGCCCGCTCCGGCCCCGGCATCGGCGGCTTCCTCAACGTCACCTTCGGCAACGCCCCCGAGCTCATCATCGCCCTGTTCGCCCTGGCCCAGGGCCTCCAGGAGGTCGTCAAGGCGTCGATCGTCGGCTCCATCCTGGGCAACATCCTGCTCGTCATGGGCGCGGCCATGCTGGTCGGCGGGCTCCGGCGCGAGCGGCAGTTCTTCGACCGCACCGCCGCCAACGTCCAGTCGGGGATGCTGCTGCTGGCCGCGGTGGCGCTGGTCATGCCGGCGATCTTCGAGCTGGTGGCCGGGGCCGGGCTGCCCCGGCCCACCGACGAGGCGCTCGACTTCCCCGGCGACCTGGAGCGCCTCTCGGTCGGGGTCTCGGTGGTGCTGCTGGCCACCTACGCCGCCGGGCTGGTGTTCTCCCTGCGCACCCACCGCGACCTGTTCAACCCCTCCCACGACGAGCCCGACCACGGCGGCGAGCCCTGGTCGGTCCGGCGCGCGGTGACCATGCTGGCCATCGCCGGGGTGGCCGTCGGGGTGATGTCGGAGATCCTGGTCGGGTCCATCACCGAGGCCTCGGAGAACCTGGGCCTGTCGCCGTTCTTCGTCGGCATCATCGTGGTCGCCATCGTCGGCAACGCCGCCGAGCACTGGGTGGCCGTCTACTTCGCCCTGCGCGACAGGATGGACCTGACCGTCAACATCGCCATCGGCTCCTCGGCCCAGATCGCCCTGTTCGTGGCCCCGGTGCTGGTCCTGCTGTCGTTCCTGGTCGGCCCGTTCCCGATGGCCCTGGTGTTCAACGGCTTCGAGGTCGGCGCCATCTTCCTGGCCATCCTGGTCGCCAACCAGGTCACCCAGGAGGGCGAGTCGACCTGGTTCGAGGGCCTGCAGCTGCTGGCCGTGTACGCCGTGCTCGGGCTGATCTTCTACTTCGTGGCCTGAGAGCGGCCCTCGGCGGCCGCCGTCGGGTCGAGCTCGCTGTAGGGGGTGCGGAAGCCGTCGCGGAGCAGGTGCCGGAAGTCCCCGTGCTTGCGGACCAGCAGCCACACCCCGAGCAGGATGTAGACCGCCGACAGCACCAGCAGCTCGATGCCCTTGGACGACGGCGGCACCACCGCCCCGAGGATGAACTGCGCCCAGAACAGCCCGAACAGGGCGAAGGCCTCGCGCAGGGAGATGCACAGGTTGACCAGGATGGCCACCGCGAACACGGTCTGGGCGGCGGTGAGCAGGATCTCCTCGCGCTGGGCGGCCTCCACCGGCAGGCCGTGCAGGCTGCCCGAGGCGATCGCGAACACCAGCGGCAGGGTGCCGACCAGCAGCGTCCACTGGTTGATCTTGGAGGAGACCACCGCGGTGAGCGCCTCGCTGGTCTTCAGCCGCCACGCGTACAAGGCCACCACCAGCAGCTCCGGGGCCTCCGAGGCGAGCGGGGCCAGCCACTGGACGAGCAGGAACTCGCTCACCCCCAGCTCGGTCCCGGTCTCCACCAGCGACTCGGCGAAATGCTCGGCCACCAGCAGGATCACCACCCCGGCGACGGCGAACATCGACAGCACGCTGGCCCGCCTGGCCCGCTTGCTCATCGCCCCGACCCAGGCCGCCGGGCCGATCAGGTCGGGATGGGTCTGGGGGGCCTTGGAGATCCGCAGGGTGTAGGCGATGAAGATGCTGACCAGGATGACCGCGTCGACCAGGGTGATGGTCCGCTTGAGGGGCAGGGTCAGGCAGTAGGCGCAGGCCAGCGACAGGAAGGCCAGTTCCACCGCCTTGGAGCGCTCCATGGCCACGCCCTCGTGGTGCTCGCCCCGCCGCCTCCACTGCCAGTAGGCGATGAACACGATCAGCGACCAGCCGATGCCGATCAGCAGCCGGTTCGCCCCGGTCATGTTGGCCAGCACCAGCGAGCAGTTGGAGGCGCCCTCGGCGTCGGGCGGCTTGCAGCTGGCACCGTACTGCTCGACGTCGTTGCCGCCCTTCCAGGCGAACACGAACCCGACCGCGTACTCGGGCAGGACCGCGATCAGGGCCAGGACGCCGATGGCCAGGCTGGCCGACACGTCCAGCTGGGCCGCCTCGGCCGCCCAGGCGAGCACGAACGCGGCCCCGATCACGGCCACCCCGTAGATCAGGGCCAGCAGCACCGGGGTCAGCTCGGGATGGCCGAGGTGGAACAGCTCGGCCAGGCCCAGGTAGGCCCCGGGGACGCAGGCCGCGACGGCAAGGGTCAGCGGGACCAGCCCACTGCGGGCGGCGGTGGCGGTCGGCTGGGGGTCAGCTACCAACGGGTCCTCCGGCTCGGTCGGGTCCCGTGCGGGGACACCAGACGGCTCGAAGGTCTCGTCCGCCCGCGAGGCGGGTGAGGCACCGGGTGGGCGCTGGCGCCCACCGTCCTGACGGCGTGCTCGGCGGGACGGCCGCCCCGCTGGACTACTCCCCTTCGCCGGTCAGCATACCCGCCCATCGACCGATCAAGACGTCTGCCCCAGATGCTCCCGGAGGAACTCCAGCGTCCGCCGCCAGGAGAGCTCGGCGGCCTCGGCGTCGTGGACCTCGGAGCGGTGGTCGTTGAAGAAGGCGTGGGTGGTGCCCGGGTAGCGGTGGAAGGTCACGTCCACGCCGGCGTCGCGGAGCTGGCGCTCCATCTGCTCGACCAGCTCCGGCGGCGCGAAGTCGTCGTCCTCGGCGAAGTGGCCGAGCACGGCCCCCTTGACCGCCGACAGGTCCCAGCTCATGCCCTGGCGGGGGAAGCCGTAGTAGCAGACCACGGCCTGGACCTCGGGCTTGCGCGAGGCCAGGAACAGGGCCAGCCCGCCGCCGACGCAGAAGCCGACCACCCCGACGCCCTCACCGGTGGTCTCGGGCATGGCCAGCAGGACGTCGACCGCGGCCGCCATGTCCTTGGCCGCCTGCTCCAGCTGCATCTCCATCACGAGCTTGCCGGCCTCGTCGGGCTCGGTGGTCTCCTTGCCCCGGTACAGGTCGGGGGCGACGGCCACGAACCCCTGGGCCGCGAACCGGTCGGCGACGTCGCGGATGTGCGGGACCAGGCCCCACCACTCCTGGATGACCACGAGGCCCGGCCCGCTGCCCGAGGGGGGCAGGGAGATGTAGGCGGGGACCGCGTCGCCGTTGACGGGGATCTCGGTCATGGAGCCGGCCATGGCAGGCCCTCCTGTTGGTTCCCGGGGTCTGGGTACCTCCTGATCCTTGCACGCCGGGACGGAGTCAACCATCCGGGCGGCCCGTGGCAACATGGGGCGGTCCGGAACAACCGAAGTGGCGGGATCCGCATGACGCTGACCGTACTGATCAACGCCGGCCCCTGGCTGCCGGTCCCGCCGCCGGACTACGGGGGCATCGAGAACGTGCTCGCCACCCTGATCCCGGAGCTGCGCGCCCGCGGGGTCGAGGTGGTGCTGTGCACCGTCGAGGAGAGCACCATGGCCGTCGACGACCGCCGCTGCGCCTTCCGCGACGGCCAGTTCGGGCGCCTGGCCGGCCCGTATGCTCAGGTCATGGGCATCACCCACGCCCACATGGCCACCGTGCTGGAGACGCTGCGCTCCCGGCCCGACATCGACCTGGTGCACGACCACCTGGAGGTGGTGGGCCCGAGCGTCCTGGGCGCCCTCGACGGCACCGCCCCGCCGGTGCTCCAGACCCTCCACTGGGACCTGCGCAAGCACCCCGAGTTCTACGGCTCCTTCGACGGCAAGGGGCGGGTGTTCTTCAACGCCGTCTCCGACGCCCAGCTGAACACCGCCCCCGACAACCTGCGCCGCCAGAGCCTGGGCGCCGTCCACCTGGGCGTCGACCTGGCCGCCCACCGGTTCCAGGCCGACAAGGGCGAGGACTTCCTGGTCCTCGGCCGCGTCACCCCGTTCAAGGGCCAGGACGTCGCCGCCCGCATCTGCAAGGAGCTGGGCGTGCCGCTGCTGATGGCCGGCCCGGTCGCCGGCGTGCCCTCCCCGCGGGAGCTGGCCACCGCCCTCCAGGACCCGGCCAGCCCGCTGCACGGCTACGGCGACGTGCGCCACTACCTGGACGCGGTGCAGCCGTTCGAGGACGGCGAGCGGATCCGCTGGGTGGGCACGGTCGGCGGGTCGGACAAGGACGAGCTGGTCGGCCGGGCCAGGGCGGTGCTGATGCCGATCTCCTGGGAGGAGCCGGGGGCGACGGCGGCGATCGAGGCGCTGGCCTGCGGCACCCCGGTGATCGCGACCCGCCGGGGCGCCATGCCCGAGATCATCGAGCACGGCCGCAACGGCTTCCTGGCCGACGACGAGTCCCAGTTCGCCCGCCTCATGCTGCGGGCCGGCGAGATCGACCCGCTGGCCTGCCGGCGGTCGGTCGAGGAGCGGTTCTCCTCCGGGGTGATGGCCGAGGGCTACCTGCGCCTCTACAGGGAGGTCCTGACCCGGACCGGCACCTGAAGCGCGTCCAGGGCGGCGA
>Ga0307301_10000562_pt1 | contig 10541 bp, 8 predicted proteins | sample ER_DNA_182_FD_194506 | JGI IMG/M metagenome (GOLD analysis project Ga0307301, IMG submission 194506) | Bulk soil microbial communities from the East River watershed near Crested Butte, Colorado, United States - ER_DNA_182 | ecosystem: Environmental > Terrestrial > Soil > Floodplain | place: USA...
GTTGGCGCCGCTGTGGCACACCTGGATCCCGGCGATGGGCTTGCCGTGCCAGAGCTGGGGCAGGAACGGGGCCGGCGGGGCGAGCCGCACGATGGCGGCGGCGGTCAGCTCGCGCGGCGCCTGTTCGGTGAGGTCGCGGTAGGCGGCCAGCACCTCGGCGGCCCGCTCGGCGCTCCAGACGATCAGGCCGCCGGTGATGGTCGGGCCGACCTGGTGCAGGCGGAAGCTGAACCGGGTGACGACCCCGAAGTTGCCGCCACCACCCCTTAGGGCCCAGAACAGCTCGGCGTGCTGGTCGCGGTTGGCGGTGCGGATGCGGCCGTCGGCGGTGACGACCTCGACCTCGGCGAGGTTGTCGACCGTCCAGCCGAAGCGGCGGGCCAGATAGCCAAAGCCGCCCCCCAGGGTCAGGCCGGCCACACCGGTCTCGGACACAAAGCCGAGCACGGTGGCCAGCCCGTGGGCCTGGGTGGCCTGGTCGACCTCCCCGAGCAGACAGCCCGGGCCGACGTGGGCGAGCTTGGCGTCGGGGTCGACGTCGACCTGGCGCATGCCCGACAGGTCCAGGGTCAGGCCGCCCGGCGCCATCGAGGTCCCGGCGATGTTGTGGCCGCCGCCCTTGACGCCGAGCAGCAGCCCGTGCTCCCGCGCGAAGCCGACCGCGGCGGCGACGTCGTGGGCCGAGGCCGGCTGCAGGACCAGGGCAGGGAGCCTGGCCACCATGCCGTTCCAGATCGCAACGGCATCGTTCCACCCCTGGTCGCCGGCCACCAGCAGCCGGCCCTGGACCCGCGAGTCCAGGTCCTGGAGCTGCTCGGAGGTCAGCGTGTGGTGTCCGCCGTCAAGTCCGGCGATGTCGATGGTGTCGGTGGTGGTCATGTCCTGACCTCCTCCCGGCCGGGCGGTTGTCCACGGGCCCGGCCGCCGGTATACTCCAAACGCGAGTAAACCGTATGCTCGCGTTTGGAGTATGTCAAGCGCCATGTCCAACCCTTCGCCAACCCTGACGACGACCTCGTACGCCGTCCTGGCCCAGCTCGCCGTGCGTCCGTGGTCCACCTATGAGCTGGCCCGACAGCGAGTCCGCTACTTCCGCTATGTCTGGCCGCGGGCCGAGAGTGCGATCTACCGCGAGGTCAAGCGGCTGGCCGCCATGGGGCTGGCCGCGGCCAAGCGCGAGTACGTCGGGAAACGGCCGCGGACGGTGTACTCGATCACCCAAGCAGGCCGCCAGGTGCTGCGCGTGTGGCTGGCTACCCCGGTGTCGCCGTTCGCGATGGACTTCGAGGCCATGATCCGGCTGTTCATCGCCCCCCTGGGCACCAAAGAGCAACTCGTGGCCACCCTCCAGCAGGTCCGCGACGACGCCCAGGAGATGCTGGCCTTCAGCGGCGCCGTCAAACAGGAGTTCCTGGACGGCCGGGCCGTGCTGCAAGACCAGGTCTACCTCCGCGCCCTGGCCGTCGACTTCTTCATCAGCCTCCTCACCACCGTCGACAGCTGGGCCGAACGGACCCTCACCGAGATCCAAGGATGGAAGGACCTCAGCCCCGACGGCAAGAACGACCGCGGCCTCCAGATCATGGCCCAGCTCCCGGCGCCGACCCCCGCCGAGCCCACCGACCACACACCAATGCCACCCCCCACCCAACGCCGGCAACGGTCCTCCAAACCAAGCAGCACCCACCGAACCTGACGCCGCCCACCTTCCGAGCGGCCGGAGCGCCCCGCGAAGGACCTTGACGAGACGACCGAGATCTCGACCCGGATCGGGCCCGGCTGGTCGGGGAAGACCGAGGACATGGCGGCGACGGCTCCCGCGCAAGGAACCCATCAAGAACCCGATACGATGGCTCGCGACCACCTCCGACATGGGCTGCGGGCGCGTCGGCTCCGAGCTGGCCGCCCGGCTGGAGTCGGGGGACCACACGGTGGCGGTGATCGACAAGAACCCCGCCGCCTTCCGGATGCTCCGCTACCAGTTCAAGGGCAAGAAGATCGAGGGCTACGGCTTCGACGAGGACATCCTGCGCGAGGCCGGGATCGAGCGGGCCGAGGCGTTCGCGGCCGTGTCCAACGGCGACAACTCCAACATCGTGGCCGCCCGCCTGGCCCGGGAGAAGTTCGAGGTCCCGCTGGTGGTGGCCCGGATCTACGACCCCCGCCGGGCCGAGATCTACCAGCGCCTCGGGATCCCGACCGTGGCCACCGTGAAGTGGACCACCGACCAGGTTATGCGGGTGCTCCTCCCCGACCAGATCGCCTCCGACTGGCGCGACCCCAACGCCGAGATCGCCCTGGTCACCCTGGTCCTGCCCGACGAGTGGGCCGGCTGGAAGGTCGAGGAGCTGGAGGCCGACGGCCACCGCCGGGTGGTCGGGGTCAGCCGCACCGGGCACGCCCGGATCGTCGGTCCCGGGATGGTGCTCCAGGAGGGCGACCAGGTGCACCTGGCCGTGGACGAGGACGGCCTGCAGGAGCTGCGCCCGCGGGTCCTGGCCGCCCGCCGCGGCGGCCGTGACGAGCCGGTCGAGGCCCAGCAGTGAGGGTGGCCATCGCCGGGGCCGGCAACGTCGGCCAGTTCATCGCCGCCGACCTGCTGGCCGCCGGCCACCAGGTCACCATGATCGAGAAGGACCTGCACGTGGTGGAGGTGGCCCGCCCGGCCCTGAAGGAGGCCGAGTGGTTCCCCTTCGACGCCTGCGAGGTCCTGTCGCTGGTCATGGCCGGGGTCGCCCACGCCGACGTGATGGTCGCGGCCACCGGCGACGACGAGGACAACCTAGTCATCTCGTTGCTGGCCAAGCAGGAGTTCGCCGTGCCCCGGGTGGTGGCCCGGGTCAACAACCCCAAGAACCACGGGCTGTTCACCGAGGCCTGGGGGGTCGACGTGGCCGTCTCCACCCCCCACATCCTGCGCTCGCTGGTCGAGGAGGCCGTGACCATCGGGAGCATGATCACGGTCATGCAGTTCGAGCGGGGGCACGTGTCGCTGCACGCCGTCAACCTGGCCGACCGGTCGGTGGCGGTCGGCCGGACCCTGCGCGACCTGGCCCTGCCGATGGACGCGGCCGTGGTCGCGGTGGTCAGGGAGGGCCACGTGGTCGTGCCCAAGGAGGACACCGTGTTCGCCGCCGGCGACGAGGTCCTGGTGGTCGCCTCCGAGGGCAGCGAGAGCCAGGTCCGCGAGCTGCTGGTCGCCGAGGACCGAGAGGAGCCGCCGGCCACCGGGGACGACGCCGAGGTGGACGACTACAGCAGGTCGTAGACGGGGTTGTAGAGGGTCAGGCCGCGGTCCCCGGCCACCGGGGTCCCTTCGATGGCCAGGCGGCCGCCGCACTCCACCCCGGCGATGCCGCGGCGGCCCATGAACAGCGCCGACACCCGCCCGGTGCCGTCCTCCAGGACGATCTCCAGGGTGGGCACGGCCGCCTGGGGCTGGATGCGGATCCGCCGGATCTGGCCCTCGAACCGGCCCCGGACCCTGGCCCGGGCGTTCCCCATGGGGGTGACCTCGATCACCGGGCGCCGCCGAGGTCGAGCCGGATCATCTGGATCCGGGGCGGCGGGCCGCCGTCCAGGGCGGTCGCGGAGGCGTCGGCGGCCTCCCGCAGGGCGGCCGACAGGCGCTCGACGTCGATGCCGTCCTTGGCCGGCCGGTAGGGCTCCAGGTACTCGACCGCTCTGGTCAGCACGCTGACCGCGCCCTTGTAGTTGCCCTGGGTGACGTGCCACATGCCGGCCGCGCCCTGGATGATGCCCTTGAGGAAGTCGCGGTCGGGGCGGCCCTTGCGCATCCGCCAGACCTCTTCCCAGACCTCGTGCGCCTCCCAGTACATGCCGTCGTCGAACAGGGCGCCGCCCCGCCGCAGCACCTCGTCCTCGGGCAGGCTGAACGGCTCCCAGTCCGGCTTGAAGTCCGGCCGGGTACCGCGCCTGCGCGTCCCGCTCATGGTCCGATCGTACGCCACAGCGGGTGTACGCCCTCAGCGGGCGTTGGCCAGGGCGTGGGCGGTGGCCGCGATCCCCAGTATCGAGGTTCAGGCCGGAGCGGGCCTGCGGGGCGCGGCGGCCTATGCTGATGGCATGGACGTCCCACGGCGGCTGGCGGTGGGCGGGCCTCGCGGCGCGCTCGGCTACGCCGTCGCCGTCGGCGGCACGGCCCTGGTGACGGCCCCGCTGCTGGCCGTCCGGGGCGAGGTATCCGAGACCACCGTGGTCCTGGCCTACCTGCTGGTGGTGACCGCGGCCGCCGCCGCCGGCGGGCTCGGCCCCGGCATCACCGCCGCCGGCCTCGGCTTCCTCTGCTTCGACGTGCTGTTCCTCCAGCCCTACCACCACATCATCGTCGCCGACCCCCAGGACTACCTGTCGCTGGGCGTCTACCTGCTGGTCGCGGTGGTGGTCAGCCTGCTGGTGGCCTCCAGCGAGCGCCGCCGGGCCCAGGCCGAGCGCCACGAGCGCGAGACCCGCATGCTGTTCGACCTATCGACCAGCCTGGTCGCCCACGGCAGCCTCACCGACACCCTCGACGGCGTGGTCCGCACCGTGCGCTCGCTGTTCGACCTGGCCGGGTGCGCCATCGCGCTGCCGGCGGGCGACGGCATCCGGCTGGCCGCGGTCGACGGCCAGGTGCCGGACGACCTGGACGAGCGCTTCGTCGAGGTGCGCCCGGCCCAGCCCTCGGTCCAGATCCAGGGCCCGGCCAGGGCCGACCTGGAGCCGGGCCAGGCCCTGACCGTCCCCATGCGCAGCGGCGAGCACGTGGTCGGGGCGCTGGTGGTGGTGGCCGGCGGCCCCGGCTCCTCCGGGTTCGGCGAGGCCGAGCGGCGGGTGCTGGCCACCTTCGCCAACCAGGCCGCCCTGGCCGTCGAGCAGGGCCAGCAGGAGGAGCAGCGCAACCGGGCCCTGGCCCTGCAGGAGACCGACCGGCTGCGCACCGCCCTGCTGAACTCGGTCTCTCACGACCTGCGCACCCCGCTGGCCTCGATCAAGGCGTCGGCCTCCAGCCTGCTCGACCGGGAGGTGCGCTGGAGCGACGCCGAGCGCGACGAGTTCCTGGCCACCATCAACACCGAGGCCGACCGGCTGACCCGGCTGGTCCACAACCTGCTCGACATGTCCCGCATCGAGGCCGGCGCCCTCGACCCCCGGCTGGTCGAGAGCTCGCTCGCCGAGGCGGTCGGCCCGGTGGTCCGCCGGGCCCGGGCCGCCTCCAGGCAGCGGGTCGACGTGGACGTGCCCGACGAGCTGCCGCCGGTGCTGGTCGACCAGGTCCGCCTCGACCAGGTGCTGACCAACCTGCTCGACAACGCCCGCACCTACGCCGCCGCCAGCCCCATCCAGGTGGTCGCCCGCCGGGCCGGCGACGCGGTCGAGCTGCGGGTGGTCGACCACGGTCCGGGCATCCCGGGCCCGGAGCGGGAGCGGGTCTTCGACCAGTTCTACCGGCTCAAGGGGGGCGGCCGGCGGCCCGAGGGGACCGGCATGGGCCTGGCCATCTGCCGCGGGATCGTGCAGGCCCATGGGGGCAGCCTCCGGGTCGAGACGACCCCGGGGGGCGGGGCCAGCTTCGTGCTCACCCTCCCGGTCTCCCAGCGCCCGGCCCCGGCCGAGGAGCCGGCTCCGGGCGAGGAGGTGGTCCGGCGGTGACCCGGGTCCTGGTGGTCGACGACGAGCCGCCGATCGTGCGCGCGGTCGCGGCCAACCTGCGCGTCCGCGGCTACGAGGTGCTGACCGCGTCCGGCGGCGAGGCCGCCCTGGCCGCGGTCGAGACCCACCAGCCGGACTGCGTCGTGCTCGACCTCGGCCTGCCCGGGATCGACGGGCTGGAGGTGCTGCGCCGCCTGCGCACCTGGACCGAGATCCCGGTGGTGGTGCTGACCGCCATCGATGGCGAGCGGGACAAGGTGACCGCCCTCGACCTGGGGGCCGACGACTACGTGACCAAGCCGTTCGGCGTGGCCGAGCTGATGGCCCGGATCCGGGCCGCCCTGCGGCGCGCCCGCCCGGCCGGGGCCGACCGCCCGCGGGTCGTCCGGGCCGGCGACGTGGCCATCGACCTGGACGCCAAGCTGGTGACCAGGGCCGGCGCCCCGGTGCGCCTCACCCCCATCGAGTACCGGCTGGTCGAGACCCTGGCCACCAACGCCGGCCGGCTCTGCACCCACCGGTTCCTGCTGGAGCGGGTCTGGGGCCCCGGCTACGGCGACGAGTCCCAGTACCTGCGGGTCTACATGGCCAACCTGCGCAAGAAGCTCGACGACCCGGCGGCCCCGCAGCTGCTGCTGACCGAGCCCGGGATGGGCTACCGGTTCGTGGTCCCCGACGCCGACAGCACGCCCGCGGAGGCCTGAGGCGTGCGGGTGGTGGTCGACGGCTGCTGCCGGGTCGGGCCCGGCCTGCGCCGCCTCCTCGGCGGCCAGCTCGGCGGCTCCCACACCCCCGCCGGCCGACCCCGCCTGCGGTACACTGCCACCTCGAAACGGGATGTAGCGCAGCTTGGCAGCGCGCCACGTTCGGGACGTGGAGGCCCCGGGTTCAAATCCCGGCATCCCGACCGTATCTAGTCCGCCGGCGTGCCCGTCGGGCGTCGGCGGCGCTGCCGATGCAGCGAGGCGGCCGACGTCCGGCGCCGCCGCGACGGCGGCGGTGAAGGTGCCGGAGAGGGTGTGGCTCCGTAGGGCGGCGGGGCCGAGCCGTCTCGGAGCGGCAGCGGCCAGCGGACGACCAGTGGCAGCTCGAGGTGCCCCCGGCGGCTGGCCAGCTGGACGCCCTCGGCGGCCAGGGTGGCCGCCAGGTCGCAGGACCCGGTGTGGAGGCTGACCACGTGGCCGTCCCGCACGGTGACCACCAGCGCCTTGACCACGAACTCGACCTCCAGGTCGAAGGTCACGGTCGCCACGTGCACGTCGTTGACCAGCAGCTCGACAGAGGGATGGTGGGCCGAGCTGATGCGGTGGGTGGCCAGCTCGACCACCTCCGAGCTGCCGGGGTTGGCCGCGGTGCGCTCGGCGGCGGCGGCGAGCTGGTGCTGCTTGCGCCAGCCGGCGACCACCAGGTCGCCCAGGTCGAGGTCGAGCAGCCCGTTGGCGACGACGGCGACCTGGCCGCCGGCGGCCTTCCGCCCGGCCTGTGACACCAGCTCGAGCGCCGTGCCCGTGGAGCTGAGGACTCCGTGCTCGTCGAGCGCCTGGGCCAGGGCCTGCTCGGCGTCCTGGTCCCCGCCGAACAGGAAGGCCGAGGCGGTGGACGGTTGTGCGATGGTCATCAGGTCACCTCTCGGAGGGTCTGGTTGCCGGGATCGGGATGCGGCTCCAGCCGCGCGCTGAAGGTCCGCGTGGTGTCATGGGCGGGCTCCACGGCCACCTCGACCGGGTTGGTGTGTGGCTCGGCCCGGATGTCGTCGGGAAGCTCACCGGCCCTGCGTTCCTGACGGGAGGGCCGCCATCTGCGGAAGGCGGCTCGGGCCAGGGCGCCGGCCAGCAGCGCCCCCGCGCCGACGAGCAGCCTGAGCGGCAGGCTCAGCCCGGCTGGGCTCGGAACGGGCGCGACCTCGAACGGCGTCTCGGCCACGGTCTGGGCGGTCAGCGTGGTCAGCCGCAAGGACATGGGACCGGGCCTGGCGTCGCCGGGCACCTCCCGTTCCCCGGAGATGCTCCCATCGGACCGAACGCGGATGTCGGGGCCGAGGGGGATCCCGCCGAGGAGGAGCCTGAGCGGGCAGGCGGCCAGCCCGCGGTCGACCCTGGCCGTGACGCGCAGCCTGGTCCCGCCCGCGCCGTTGACGGGGTCGACGTGGAGCGGTGGGCTGGCACCGGCCGGCGGCACACAGGCCCGGGGATCGACGCGCACCGTGACGGTGGCGGCTCCGCAGTCGGCCGTCCCGCCGGCGTTGAGCACGTCGTCGCAGAGGCTGTACCCGAACCGGTCCTGCCCGGAGAAGCCCTCGTCGGGGGTGTAGCGGACCTGGTTGTCCGCCTGCACCTCGGCCGTGCCGTGGGAGGGCGGGCTCGAGACGAGCACGAGGGTCGCGTACCCGTCGGGGTCGTCGGGGTCGCGGTCGTTGGCGGTGACCTCGATGGCGACCGGGGTGTCCAGGAGGGTGGAGGTCTGGTCGTCCAGCGGCGCCGGGGGCTGGTTGGTCACCGTGAGCCCGGCCTCGGCCAGCTGCGGCCTCCCGTTGCAGTCGACCCGCAGCTCCAGCCGGTAGCTCCCGGGGAAGGTGCCCGCCGGCACGGTCAAGCTGCTGGCGAACCCGCCGGTCTCGTCGCCGGCGACGACCATGGGGATGTCGACCGTCCCGTGGAAGACCAGCGTCCCCGAACGGTTGCAGGAGCCGGTGTTGCCGACGACCTCGACCGGCCGTCCTGGCGGCGTGGCGCCGGGCGCGACGGACGAGATGACCGGCGTGTCCGTCACGGTCACGGTGACGGTGGCGCTGTCGCAGTCGGCCGTCCCGTTGGTGTTGAGGACGTCGTCGCAGAGGCTGTAGCTGAACCGGTCCTCGCCGATGAACCCGCTGCCCGGGGTGTAGAGGATGCGGTTGTCCGGCTGCACCTCGGCCGTGCCGGAGGAGGGCGGGCGCGAGGGCAGCACCAGGGTCCGGTAGCCGTCGGGCCCGTCGGGGTCGCCGTCGTTGGCGGTGACCTCGACGCTGACGGGATGGTCACGGGTGGTGGTGACGGTGTCGTCGTTCGCCACCGGCGCCCGGTTCGTCACGGTGAGGGACCGGTCGGCCCGCTGGGCCCGGCCGTTGCAGTCGACCCGCAGCTCCAGCCGGTACGTTCCCGGGAAGGTTCCCGGGGGCACCGTGAGCCTGACGGTGAAGCCGCCGTCCTGGGCGGCGGCGACGGTCGCCACGGCGCCGGTCCCCTGGAGGGTGAGCGTCCCCGTCCGGTTGCAGGAGCCGGTGTTGCCGTCCACCTCCACCGTCCGGCCAGGGGCCGTGGACCCGGGCCTGACCGAGGAGATCACCGGCATGGCGGTCACCGTGACCGTGACGGTGGCCGACGAGCAGGCGCCCTGGGCGGCCGCGTTGACGCCCACCGAGCCGCCGCAGTAGTCGTAGCGGAACGTGTCCGTGCCGGTGAACCCCGGCTCGGGGGAGTAGCGGACGCTGCCGTCCGGCTGCCGTTCGGCCTTGGCTCCTGGGCTGGCCGGGCGCAGCACCCGCAGCTTGGCGATGTCGGGATCGGTGTCGTTCCCCGTCACGTCGATCCTGACCGGCCGGTCCCGGACGGTGCTGGCGGGGTCGTCGACCGCCTTCGGTGGCGGGGCGCTGACGGCCACGGTGACGGTGGCGGCGCCGCAGTCGGTCGCGCCCGCGGCGTCGACGACGTCGCAGAAGCGGTACCGGAAGTGGTCCACGCCGACGAAGCCCTTGTCGGGGGTGTAGCGGACCCGGTCGCCCGACAGCACCTCGGTCGTGCCGTTGGCTGGCTTGGCGGCCTTCAGGGACGTCGCGTACCCGTCGTCGCCGTCGGGGTCGGTGTCGTTGCCGGTGACCTCGATGGTGACCGGGGTGTCCCTGGGCGTGCTGGCCGGGTCGTCGACCGCATCGGGCGGCTGGTTGTCGACCCGGAGTGTCTGCCGCACCAGCCGGGCCTGCCTGTCGCAGTCGACGCGGAGCACCAGCCCGTAGGCTCCGACGAAGGTCCCTCCAGGGACCTTGAGCCTCGCCGTGAACGTGCCGTCCTGGCTGGCGGTCACCGCCACCGGGACGTCGCCGCCCGGCGGCGGGATGAGCAGCGTGAGCATCCCCTCCTGGCAGGACCCGGTGGTCCCCCTGACCACCACCTCCTTGTTGGGCGGGGTGGGATTGGCGACGACCGTCCTGATCTCCGGCGGCGGCCTGACGTCCACCGTGACGACCGCCGGAGCGCAGGCCGCCGCCGCGGTCACGTCGAGGATCGGCTTGCAGTAGTCGTACCTGAAGCGGTCCGTTCCGGTCACTCCCCGCCCGGGGGTGTACCGGATGGTGCCGTTCGGCTGCACGACGGCCGAGCCCTGGGGCGTTGGCTCGGGCAGCACCTGCAACCTGGCGGCGACCGGGTGGACGTCGTTCTTCATGACGTCGATGTCGACCGCCCTGTCCCGCTCGGTGCGCTCGTTGGGGTCGTCGACCGCGACCGGCTGCTGGTCGCTGACGACGATCGTGGCCATGGCCTGCTGAAGCTGCCTGTCGCAGGTGACCCCGAGCGTCAGCGGGTAGCTCCCGGGGGGGATGCCGGGCGGGATCCTGAAGGTTGCCGTGAAGCGACCGGCGACCTGCTGGGCGACGTCCAGCTCCCTGGAGCTGAGGATCCCCTCCTGGCCGCAGGAGCCGGTGAGCCCCTGCACCGTCACGTCGCTGCCGGAAGGGGAGGGATCCGGGACCGACTCGAAGGCCGGCGGCACCCGGCCGTTCACCACCTCGAGCTCGGCGGCCTCGGAGGTGATCGCGGGGTTGCCGAACACGCCGGTGACCTTGAACACGCCGTTGTCGTCGCAGCTGAGCTGACCGCGGATGACGGTGCCCTGGTGGCACGGGGAGACCACCG
>Ga0307301_10000565_pt1 | contig 10518 bp, 7 predicted proteins | sample ER_DNA_182_FD_194506 | JGI IMG/M metagenome (GOLD analysis project Ga0307301, IMG submission 194506) | Bulk soil microbial communities from the East River watershed near Crested Butte, Colorado, United States - ER_DNA_182 | ecosystem: Environmental > Terrestrial > Soil > Floodplain | place: USA...
GCGAGCAACCTTGAGCTCGTCGTTGCTGGTGCCAGCGGCCACCATCGGCCAGACCATCGCGTCCTTGTGCACGACGAAGTCCACCACGACTGGCACGTCGTTGATCGAGTTTGCCTTTTCGATCACTGCATCGACATCGGTGGAGGTCTCTGCCCGCAGCCCCACGCACCCCATGGCCTCGGCCAACTTCGGGAAATCAGGGATTCGGTTGGTCTTCAGGTCGGTGTTGGAGTAGCGACCCTGGTAGAACAGCGTCTGCCATTGCCGGACCATGCCGAGACTCTGATTGTTGATCACTGCGATCTTGATCGGAATCCCTTCTAGGGCACAGGTCGCGAGCTCCTGGTTGGTCATCTGGAAGCAGCCGTCGCCGTCGATTCCCCAGACGATCTTGTCGGGTACGCCGACCTTGGCACCCATTGCGGCCGGCACGCAGTACCCCATCGTGCCGAGCCCCGCTGAGTTGAGCCAGCGCCCGGGCAGTTCCCACGGCAGGTAGTGCGAGGCCCACATCTGGTGCTGCCCGACACCCGCCGCATAGTAGGCGTCCGGGCCGGTGATCTCACCGATCCGCTTGATCACATACTGCGGCGACAGGCTGCCGTCTTCGGGCTCGTCGTAGCCGGTCGGGTAGCGTCGCTTCAGGTCTTGCAGGTAGTTGACCCATTCGTCGATCGCGAGCGGACGCTCGCGCCTGAGCAGGCTGGTCAGTTGCGCGATCACTTCTTTGCAGTCGCCCACAATGGGCACATCGGCGACGCGGTTCTTTGAGATCTCAGCCGGGTCGATGTCGGCATGGATCACCTTCGCCAACGGCGCGAAGCTGGACAGCTGACCGGTGACCCGGTCGTCGAATCGCGTACCAAGCGCAATCAACAAGTCGCTACGCTGCAGTGCCCCGACTGCGGCGACCGTACCGTGCATGCCAGGCATGCCCATGTTCAGCGGATGGCTGTCGGGAAACACTCCGCGGGCCATCAAGGTCGTGACCATCGGAATGCCGGTCAATTCGGTGAGCTCCTTGAGCTCTGACCAGGCACGGGCTTTCACGACCCCGCCGCCGACGTAAAGCACCGGTCGGCGTGACTCGGTGATCAGCCGACAGGCCTCACGCATCTGCTTGCCGTGTGGCCTGGTCACTGGACGGTAGCCGGGAAGATCCAGCTGTGCCGGCCACTCGAATTGCGTCTTCGCCTGCAGAGCATCTTTGGTGATGTCGACAAGCACCGGTCCCGGACGTCCCGTCCCGGCAATGTGGAATGCCGATGCTATCGCCGAAGGGATATCCGCGGGCTTAGTGACCAGATAGCTGTGCTTGGTGATCGGCATGGTGATGCCACGGATATCGGCTTCCTGGAACGCGTCGGTGCCGATGGCCGCGCTGCCGACCTGACCGGTGATCGCCACGATCGGCACGGAGTCCATGTGCGCGTCCGCGATCGGCGTCACGAGATTCGTGGCCCCGGGACCAGACGTCGCCATGCACACGCCGACCTTCCCCGTCACCATTGCATAGCCTTCGGCCGCGTGACCGGCGCCTTGCTCGTGCCGAACCAAGATGTGGCGGACCGTCTCGGAATCGTAAAGCGGGTCGTACGCGGGAAGGATCGCCCCTCCCGGAATCCCGAATACAGTGTCTGCGCCTACGTGCTCGAGCGACCTGACGAGAGACTGTGCTCCGGTCAGCTCGTCTGCTCTGTCGTTGTCAGACATCTCGGGTCTCCTTGCCCTGATGATCCCCCCTCAGATTTCCGTTGTGGGGGGATTTCCGTTGTGGATGTTACGCCCGCAGGTCTCCGTGCCAACAAAAAACCCCCGCCGCTGGCTGCAGACGAGGGAGCGTGTCGGGAAGTTGAGCTGTGCTCAGCCGACACGCTGACGTACGAGGAGAATGGTTCCTGTGATGCGCACGCCGCAACAATAGCCGCCCCTGGGTGGGAGTCCAATCAAGCGTGACGCGGGTCTTGCAATCCGGATGGACCTTCGGATGCCCTAGTAAAGGCGTGCTTCTCAGCGACGTAAGGTCGGGCAATGGGTCGTGCCGCTGCCACGCTCTGCCTCGTCGTCTTTATCGCTGGCTGCTCTCTGACACCACCTAGCCCAGCGACGGGCGTCTCCGAATCCGCGACTCCGAGTACGCCATCCGCAACCACGGCTAGTCCAGCCGCCCCATCACGAACCCGGAGGGCAGTCCGGCCGCCGGCGCCAACTCCTACGTCACGACCCACCATGAATGCGCGCGCGGCGCTACGCGATGTCGTCCATCTGGCCTCTGACATTGGCCCGCGCGAGGCAACATCGAGGAACTTCGCTACCGCCGCCTCCTTCGTCGAAACACGTTTCGAGCGCCTCGGCTACGAGGTGCGGCGCACAACAGTACGGGTGCCGGCGGGAAACTCCTGGGGCACGCCCGTACGCCGCGGTACCTCGGTCAATGTGATCGCCGAACCGAAGGGCTTCGACGCGCGCAAGCCGTACGTCGTGGTCGGCGCCCACCTGGACACGGTGCCGGTCGCACCCGGCGCCGAGGACAACGCGTCCGGCATTGCCATCATGCTGCAGCTGGCTGCGATGGTGAGCCAGCAGCCGGCAGCGCTTCCGGTGCAGTTCATCGCTTTCGGTGCCGAGGAGCCTCGCGGCAGCGGTGACGCGCTGCATCACTTCGGCTCGCGGCAATTCGTGGCTGACCTGAGCCGCTCCGAGCGGCGCGCAATCCAGGCGATGGTGGCGCTGGATCGGGTGGGGGTACGGGCAGGCTACGTACCGGTTTGCAGCGCGAACGAGGAAGGCAACCGGCTCCGCGCTGCGATCCGAGAGACGGCCCGTCGAGCTGAGATCGTCACGCGAGCGTGCACCAACCGCACCAGCGACCACTGGCCGTACGCCAAGGCGGGCGTTGCCGCCATCCGGCTGGGCGGCATTCCGTACTCGGGTTACCACTCCCGGGGCGACGTGCCGCGGGTCGTGGACCGGCGCCAGCTTGATCGGGTGGGCCGGACGATGTGGGCGTGGCTGCTGACGCTGAATTAGCCCAGCGCTCACGACGTCGGCGCAAACGGACCGCGGCTCGTGTCCCAGATGTCGTCGAGAATGCCTTGGGCGCGGTCTCCGCGGACGGGCAGTGGGCTGAAGGTGTCATCGATCAGGTACGGGACGGGTTCGACGGCCTTGACCGTGTCACCCCACAACACGATCTCCAGAAAGACTCCCTCACGGGTCTTGGTCTGGAAGTCCATGTCGAAGATGAAGTTGCCGAGCGAATGGACCACAACGGTCGAGCCGGCCATTTCCCAACCTTGGACCCAATGCGGATGCCCGCCGATCACCAGATCTGCGCCGGCGTCGGCGAGGGCGCGCGCCGCCAGCCGTTGGCTGGGTTCGGGACGATGGGTGTACTGGGTGCCCCAATGCGTCATCACGACCACGACGTCGACGCGTTTGTTCAGTTGCCGGATGTCGGAGCTGATGCGTCCCAAGGCAGAGCGGTCCAGTGGCCCGGTACGCGGTGGCATGTTCAGCCGATTCGTTCCCGCTCGGGTGCGGGTGGCGGCCGGCGACTCCCCGATCGAGTCGACAGCCAGGAATCCGACCCGTACCCCATCTCGGTCGAGAACAACCGGCCGCCGGGCGGCGCTCAGATTGCGTCCCGCTCCGACGGTGTCGATCTTGGTCGACCTGAAACGGCTAAGGGTCTGGCGCAAAGCGCGGTCGCCGTAGTCGCCGAGGTGATTGTTTGCCAAGGAGAGCAGGTCGAACCCGGCGGCTCGCAACCCGGATGCGACCCGTGGGCTGGCGGCGAAGGAGTCGCCGCCCTGGGTGGGTGACCCGGCAGTGGACAGAGTCGACTCGAAGTTGCCGACCGTGATCTCGGCCGCAGCCAACCGCTTGGCGAGAGGCTTCAGTGGTGCGCCAGGGTCGGCGCGATGACGGTCGCCGACCCGGCGCCCGAGCATGATGTCACCGACGGCGGCGAGGGTGGTGACCTCCGGAACCGGTCGTACCGAGTGGGTCTGCAGCGGATAGCGCTGCGGATCCCGGAGCGGATGACGGCCGCCGACCGTCAGCACCCGGACTCTGGCGTCGATCGCGTCGGCCGGGACGATGCCGAGCACGTTCGGGCTCGCCCGAACCGCCCTCAGCACATCGCTGGCCCGGTGGTTCTCGGTGCTGAGTACTCGCATTCGTCCGCCTGATTGCCCAATGGCTGACCAGCGACTCGCTCCCGACGCGAGAACGCGGCGTGCATCGGCCATCGGGACATCGGCTGCGGGTCGGGTGGCATGGACTACGAATGCCAGCGGCATCAGGTACTGGGGCGAGGGTGTTGGTGCGAGGGGCGACCGCTCGGCGGGACTGGTCCTCGGTTCAAGAGAAGACGCAGCAGACGGCGAGGGCTGGGGCTCCTCGCCCGATGCTTGGCAGCCGGCGAGCAGAACCACAGCCAAGGCGGCTGAACCTGCTCGCGCCCTCATCCGGCCAGCGTAGGTGTTCGTTAACCCGCGGCCGCCTGCCACCAGGCCATGGCTCCTCGACGTGGCACGTGTGTCAGGTGGTGCGGGTGGAGGCCGGCCCTCGCACAGTCCTGGTTCCCAGCAGTCGGGCATGGATGTCGCCGAGGAATCGGATGGTGAATCGGGTGTTGCCGATCCACGACTTCATCTCATCGATACGTTGATCGATTTCACGTCGCCGGGGAGCCGCGACCCGCTCGAAGTAATGCGTGTGGATGGTCCCATCCTTGGTCTGCGCCCACGCTCCGACCACGCGCCCATCAACCCACAAGCTGGGGCCGCCGTTGCCGACCCCGTCGAAAACCTCCAGGGAGGTACTGGGCAGGTACCAGTCGCGCTGCTTCCAGCCCATGATGGTCGGATCTAGACCCGGTAGCACGGCCACCCACGGCTCAACTGGCCCGACCGGCGGGTCGTCCTCGGCCAGCCAGCCAGCGACGCCATCCAGGTCAATCTGCACCGCTCCGCAATCGGCGAGCGACTGCTTCGTCCTGGCGACTGTCCAGCCCATCCACCACTGCAGGTCTGCCGTCGTCGCCGGTCCGAACCGCCGTAGCCAGCGGCCAGCTAGCTCGGCGGCCGCCTGCCTCGGGTCGAGCTCGCCGAGTCCGCCTGGCAGCCAGGACTCGGCGTCGGCGTACCGGTAGGCACCGTTGATCCAGCTGCTCGGCCGACCCCGCAACATCTGGCCGGCGAAGCCAAGTATGTAGAGCACCCGCGTGTGGGCTGACTGTGCAGCGGCGTACGACTTGCCCGGCGCAAGCTGGAGCCGCTGCCGCAGCGGCTCCAGCCGCTGGCCGATCTCCCGCGCTGTGCTCGGACCATGCTTTCGGAGATCCGCAAGCACCTGTACCTCCGCCTCGGCAAGCCATTGTTCGGGGCTTTGGACGCCAGCCGCGGCGAGGAGCGTGCAGGTACGGCGGCGCTCAGGGGCAATCAGATCGCGAGTCGCCGCAGCATGCATCAGGCGCGCGACCGGCGGGGTCGCCACCCACAGAGTCCGGCGCATGCCGTGGTGCCTGATCAGGCTGCGATCGGTGTAGAGCGCCTTCTCGACCGCCTCGAGCGAGGGATGTGCCATCCGCGCCATGGCCGACAAGAACACGGTGACCGGATCGGAGGAGTGCAAGGCGACCAGGTCGTCGGCGATCTCCGGAAGGTCGTCGATCCGGGTACTCGGTAGCAGCAGGTGCCGTTCGGCCAGCCGTACCCGCCGCTCCTCAGCGTCGATTGCTACACCCACGCCTCGACCGTAGCGAGAGGCGGCGACACGACGCGCTCAGGCACATGCCCGATCAACCACAGATGGCGCCGACATTCGCGGACCGGACCAGCTTGACGTACTTGGCCAGCACCCCGCGTGGCACCGGTCGAGGCGTCGGAGCCCACGCGCCCCGCCGGCGTTGCAGATCGGCCGCATCAAGACTCACGTTCAGCAGGCCATTCGCCACATCCAGGACGATCTCGTCGCCGTCTTGCAGAAAAGCGATCGGGCCGCCGTCCGCGGCCTCCGGCGCAATGTGGCCGACGCACAGGCCGGTGGTACCCCCCGAGAACCGGCCGTCAGTGATCAACATGACGTCCTTGCCCAGGCCGGCGCCCTTGATCGCGGCGGTGATCGCCAGCATCTCCCGCATTCCAGGGCCACCCTTGGGACCCTCGTAGCGGATCACCACGACATCACCCGCGGTGATGACGCCGTTCTCCAGGGCATCCATCGCTGCTCGTTCACCGTCGAAAACCCGCGCCGTGCCCTTCCAGACCTCGGTATCGAATCCAGCACTCTTCACAACAGCACCTTCCGGCGCGAGAGATCCACGCAGGATGGTGATGCCGCCGGTCGGGTGGATCGGATTGTCCAAGGCGCGCACGATCGTTCCGTCGACATCAGGCGGTGCGATGTCGGCCAGGTTCTCGGCCATGGTCTTGCCCGTCACGGTGAGGCAATCTCCGTTGAGCAGGCCCGCGTCGAGCAGAGCCTTCATCACCACCGGCACTCCCCCGACCCGGTCCACGTCGTTCATCACGTACTTGCCGAACGGCTTGAGGTCACCCAGGTGCGGCACCGTGCGGCCGACCCGTACGAAGTCATCAAGACTGAGGTCCACCTCGGCCTCGTTGGCGATTGCCAGCAGATGCAGCACGGCATTGGTCGAGCCGCCGAACGCCATGGTGACCGCGATGGCATTCTCGAACGCTTCCTTGGTCAGGATCTGTCGCGCGGTGATGCCCTGCCGCAGCATCTCCACGACGGCCATGCCGCTCCTACGCGCGAAGCCGTCACGGCGGCGGTCGACGGCAGGCGGCGCGGCGGAGCCAGGCAGTGACATGCCCAGCGCCTCGGCGGCGCTCGCCATGGTGTTGGCGGTGTACATGCCGCCGCAGGCACCCTCGCCTGGACAGATCGCCTTTTCGATCTCGGTGACATCGGCGCGGCTGATCAAGCCTCGGACACAGGCACCAACCGCCTCGAAGGCGTCGATGATCGTGACCTCCCGATCACCCACCCGCCCCGGCATGATCGAACCGGCGTAGAGAAAGACCGAAGCAAGATCAAGGCGAGCGGCGGCCATCAGCATCCCGGGCAGCGACTTGTCACAGCCGGCAAGCAGCACCGAGCCATCCATCCGCTCCGCCAGCATCACCGTCTCCACCGAGTCGGCGATGATCTCCCGGCTCACCAGCGAATAGTGCATCCCCTCATGGCCCATGGAGATCCCGTCGGAGACCGAGATCGTGCCGAACTCCAGCGGATATCCACCGGCGGCGTGCACGCCATCCTTGGCTGCTTTGGCCAGCCGGTCGAGGGACAGGTTGCACGGGGTGATCTCGTTCCAGCTGGAGGCGACCCCAATCTGCGGCTTGACCCAATCCTCATCACCCATACCGACCGCGCGGAGCATGCCACGCGACCCGGTGGCCTCCAGGCCATCGGTAACGACTCGCGACCGCGGCTTGATGTCAACACCGTTCCCAGCAGCCGGCTGGATCTCCTCGTTCGTCAGGCTTTCCTGAGTCATGGCGGTCAATCTAGCCGCTTGGCGCGAGCCGGACGGCTGCACCCGGCTTGCTCACGACCAACTGGCACGCCAGACCAATCACCATGATCACCCCAACGATCGGGCCGAGGTTGGCCACCAGCTGCTGCAGAAAGTCGAACTGCCGCTCGCGACCGCCGCCGTACGGGAGCACGGCAAGCGGCAGGCAGAGACAGACCCAGACCACCCAGAAGCCGCCGAGGTACCGGGCCCAGCGCGGCACGCCTGGCGACAGCACGGCCATGGCCATCGGAAGGATCCAGACATAGTGATGAGTCCAGGACAGCGGCGAGGCCAGACATGTCGTCAATCCGACAATGGCTACCGCGAAGACCTTTTCGTCGTGCCGCCACCAATGGGCCGCGACGAGGCAGCCCAGTATCGCCAAGACACCGGACACCGCGAGTCCGACCAGAGCGGTGACGCGCGAGGAGTCTCCGAGCCGGAAGAACACCCCGAGCAACGACTGGTTCCCGGCGTAGAGCGGTGAGGCGGTACGCGTATCGCCGCCGGACAGTCCGCCGAAGAAGACCAGCGTCTCGCGGAACAACAAGATCGCGCCGATGCCGGTGAAGACGGCAAAGCTGATCATCGCCGTAATCGCTGCACGCTTCTTGCCGATCAAGAACGCGAAGATCACGAACAGCGCCGGCGTCAGCTTGATAGCCGCGGCCAGACCGATCAGCGTGCCTTGCGGGATGCGCCTCCGCTCCCCCGGCGCGTCCGGCAGCAGGTCCGCAACCACTAGTGCCATCAGCACGGTGTTCACCTGTCCGTATCCCAATGTGGTCCGGATCGGCTCCATGACAACGAGCACCGCAATGCCGATCAAGCCAAGCTTCCAGCCGCGGGGAGCGCCGCAGCGCTTCAGTACCGACTGCTGGGCCCAGACCAGGCCGCCGGTCCAGACCACCTGCCACAGCACGTACGGACCAAACGCCAGCGGGGTCAGCAGGATCCCCGCGATCGGCGGATAGATGAAGTAGAGATTCCAGAATGGCGTGGTGGTGGCGAAGATGTCTTTACCGGCCAGCATGTCCTTGACGGCGTAAACGTAGACCTGCAGGTCGATCGTCGACGGCTGCCAGGGGAGCAGCTTGCCGTACTGGATGATGAAGGGCAAGATCAACAAGGCGGCGGCGAACGGTGGCAGAAACTCCGCTGCCGCGCGAGCGAGCCGCCGGCTGACCGATAGTGATGTTGCCGGTGCCGAACGAGTCGGCAGGCTCACGCGCCCGCCTGGATCTGGCGATACACCGAGTCCAGTTCACCATCGGGCACAACCCCGCTGTTGACCAGCATGCCCAAGCCAGGCTCACCGGCGTACCGGGGCACGACGTGCACGTGCAGGTGGAAGACCTCCTGACCAGCGGCCTGCCCGGATGAGGACAAGACGTTGATCCCATCCGCCGCCAGCCGCTGCATCAGCAGCTGCGCGACGGCTTCGACCGCTGGGGCGATCTCAAGCAATGTGCCGGGTCCGGCAAGCATGTCCGGGACGTGTCGTTTCGGCACTACCAAAGCATGCCCACGATGCCAGGCGCCGATATCGAGAAAGGCCACGGCGCGGTCGTCGGCATAGATCCGCCGCGACGGCAGCTCCCCGGAAACGATCTTGCAAAAGATGCAATGTGGATCGATGGCCTGAGGCTCGGGCATCTCGAAGGGGGTCATCTGACGATGTTCTCCAGTTCCTTGCCAGCGGCGAAGCGACCCAGCTGGGCCGCGATGAGTCGGTCGGCGCGTGGGAAGAATGCACTACTTGGCCCGCCAACATGTGGTGAGATCAGCACCCCAGGGGTGCGCCACAGCGGATGCTCGGGAGGCAACGGCTCAGGCTCGGTGACATCGAGAGCCGCCCTAATCCGGCCGGTCGAGGTCTCGGCCAGCAGCGCGTCGGTGTCGACGAGCTTGCCCCGGGCGACGTTGATCAGTACGGCTCCGTCGGGCAGTGCGGTGAGCTCGCGACTGCCGATCATGCCCTGGGTCTCCGGCGTGTGCGGCGCCACCAGGAACACGACATCGGCGTCGGGAAGCAACTTCGGCAGGTCCTGGATGGCGTGCACCAGGACCGGTTCGCTACGCGGCCGCCGTGCCACCCGAGTTACCGAGGCGACCTCGAATCCGGCCAGCCGGCGCTCGATGGCGGCGCCGATGTGACCATAGCCGATGATCAACACGCGCTGGTCGGCGAGTGAGATGCCGAGCTGAAAGTCCCAGATGCCGCTCGTCTGGTTGCGCGCGTACTGATCAAGATGCCGACCGCTCGCCAGCGCCAGCGCGACCGCAAGCTCTGCGGTGCTGGTGTCATGGACGCCGGCCGCGTTGCATAGGATCACGCCTTCCGGCACGTACGGCAGGAAGTTCTCCACCCCGGCTGTCAGGGTCTGGACTACCTTCAGCCGCTTCATCTCCGCCACTCGGTCGAGAACCTCCTCGCCCTTGAGGTAGGGCAGTACATAGAACTCGACCTCGGCAATCGATTCCGGCCAGCTCGCGCCATCGGCCCGGTAGACATCGACCTGGATGCCCTCGGGGATTCCACCGAGTCGCTGCTCGGCTTCCTGGGTGCTGGCGTACGGCAGCCAGGCAACACGCTTTGTCACAGGCACCGGCTCAGTGTCTCCCCGTTGGAGCAGGTGCGGGGTGGCGTACGGGAAAACCAGCGGCCGCAATTGCCGCCTTGACCTCCGCGATTCGCAGGGTGCCGAAGTGGAAGACCGTCGCTGCCAAGACCGCATCGGCGCCTGCGGCGATCGCCGGCGGGAAGTCTGCGGCCTGACCTGCTCCACCGGAGGCAATCAGCGGCACATCGACCACGGCGCGTACGGCACGGATCATCTCCAGGTCGAAGCCTGAGGTCGTACCGTCAGCATCCATCGAATTCAGCAGGATCTCTCCCACCCCCTGCTCGACCCCACGGCGGGCCCATTCCACCGCATCCAGGCCGGCAGCTGTCCGCCCGCCGT
>Ga0307301_10000578_pt1 | contig 10422 bp, 8 predicted proteins | sample ER_DNA_182_FD_194506 | JGI IMG/M metagenome (GOLD analysis project Ga0307301, IMG submission 194506) | Bulk soil microbial communities from the East River watershed near Crested Butte, Colorado, United States - ER_DNA_182 | ecosystem: Environmental > Terrestrial > Soil > Floodplain | place: USA...
GGGTGATGTTGTCGATGTCGACGACCGCTTCGTCGATGACCAAGACCAGCGCTGCGACGAGCCCTGCGAGGACCATCGCGTTCATCGTCCTTCCGAGGGCGTAAAGAACGAGGACACCCGTGATGATCGACAGCGGGATCGTCACGAGGCCGACGACAGCCGCGCGCCAGCGCCCCAGGAAGGCGGTGAAGACGAGGGCCAACAGAACAGCGGCGGCGATCAACGCGAGCCTGACGTTGGAGATTGCCTTATCGATGTACGAGGCAGGCCGATAAACAGTGGTGTCGAACTCGAGTCCCGAGAGCCCCGGCCGCATGCTGTCGATCGCGTCCTCCACACCTCGAGTCACGTCCAGCGCACTGGCGTCCGGGAACTTCTCGACGACGAGAACAAGGCCGCGACCGTTCTTGACGACGGCATCACCGATGAGCGGCTGATGGTTCTCCACGACGGAGGCCACGTCGCCGAGTTGCAACCTCCTACCGTTCGTATCCTCGAGTGCTACCTGCGAGAGCGTGGCCGCCGTGGTGATCGGCGAGAAGTGCTGAATCCCAAGCCGTTGGTTGGCGGTGTCGATGAACCCTCCCGTACCGGGTGTCGATGCCTCAACGAACGACAGCGGGGAGAACCACAGCGCGTTGCCGGTGGACTCGATGACCTGACTCAGGGAGACATTCCGATCGCGCAGGCGCTCCGGGTCGACCTGCACCTGGAGCTGCCGGTCCCGCTGTCCCCAGATGGCCACATTGGCCACGCCGGGCACACCCATCAGACGCGGCACGATCGTCCAACGCGCGAGTACCGACATCTCGATCGCGGACGTGCTCTGCGACGAGACGCCGACCATCAGGACCCGGTTCGTGGACGACACCGGCTGCAGCATCTGCGGAGGTTTCGACACGTTCGGCAGCGCGTGTGCCTGCGTCAGGCGTTCGGCCACAGCTTGTCGAGCGCGGAAGATGCTCGTCCCGGGCTCGAAGATCATGAGGATTCGCGAGAGCCCGGGAACCGACTCCGAGCGGATGTCGTCGAGGAACGCAACGCCGTTCAGCAGGTCCTGTTCCATTGGGACGGTGATCAGTTGCTCCACCTCGGGGGCGGACAGTCCCAGAGCTTCGGTCTGAACCTCCACGGTCGTCGGACCGAACTCGGGGAGGACATCCACGGACATGTCGCGAAGCTGCGTGATGCCGAGCGCCAAGATCGCCACCGCGAGCGCCACGACCAAGCCTCGAAACCTCAGACTCGATCCGACGATCCAACGCATCATCGGTGTGACCCTCCTTGCCGCGGAAGGAGGACTTCTACGACCCTGGCCGATGGCCAGGTTGACGCCGAACGCAGCAACCACTCGACGACGAAGCCGTCAACGCATCTCTTGGCGTATCGCCGGCGGGATCCGCTATCCTGCGCGTCGCTGATCACTCTGGTCTGCCTTTTCCGGGGTGTGTTGGCTTCGGGGCCGGGTGCAACCGGCCCCTTTTTGTACTGAGGTCTTTACGGTGGAACCGTCACACGGATCCGATCGCTCGAGCGTCGTCGTTCGTCGAACGAGGCTGCAGCTATGGCGGCGCCGAGATGAAGCGCGGCGGAAACGCCGCGCCAGGTTACGTTCAAGCGCCCGTCATGCCTGCCTTCTCGCCCTTTCAACTTTCCCCTTCCCCAAAGCCTGCAATGGCCAGCGGGAGCCACAAGGGTACAACGGCCCTAATTTGGCGTCAACGAGCGCGACGTTGGCTTGAACGCCAACAACAATGGCAATGCCTAGATAGAGCTGCAACAACTCCCCGTGCGTATAGGTGAGACTGGCGGGTCAGTGAGGCCGCTGATCTTCCTTCGCGACGTGCGCACTTCCACTGTGCGCGTCCGAACTCGCACTGTGCGCGTCCCGAACTCGCGGAGAGCTGATCGCCCTAGTGGGCAAAGACCCGTTCGAGCTCGTCGACAAGCTCCAACCCGTGGACGGCTTCGGCTTGCACCTTCTTCTGCGCGCTCGGCGCGAGCCGCTTCATCGCGGCCACGTGCTCGGAATAGGCCCTAGCTTGCCTTGCTCCTCCCGCGGCAATGACCTTTGCCCGTAGCCGCGTCCAGGTTGGCCCGAGCTTTCGCACGGCCGCCGAGACCTTCTCCGGCTGGCGGGCGAGCGAGCGAAGTTGAGCCTCGCGGTCGAGGTAATCGAGCGCGAGGACCGCGGCGGGGACACGGTCCCCGAAGCGTCCGTATAGAGCGGGCATCACCTGGGAGACGGCGTTTGCAGCAAGCGCGATGTCGATGAACGAGCCGCTGCGCGCGAGCTGGGCGACGCGGCTTGCCCGCCGCTGGAGCTGAACGACCTTTCCTGACGGCGTACCGAAGCGGCTGAGCGCGGCTGCGGCGGGACCGTTTGCGGCCGCCTTCAGCCTCACAGCCTCAGCGGCCACCGCACCGCGGTCTCGCGAGAGCGCAAAGTCGACGATGTCCTCCGCGCTCGATTCCAAAGCCTTGAGGCTCGGCGGCACGGGTGCCGTTGCGAAAGCCGCCTTCCGGATCGACACGCTTGCAGCGTCCCCGGGCGCAGCGGTGACGCTTACCACACCACCTACAGGGAGGAGCGCCGCCAGGGCCGCAAGAACGCAGGATGTTGCCGTCTGCCTACTCACTCGTAGCCGCCATGGCACTCGGCAGCGCAATCCAGGCGTCTGCGCCGCCGCGTTCCTTGTTCCCGACGTGCGCGCTGCCCCCGTGTGCCTCCGCGATCACGCGCACGATCGAAAGCCCGAGTCCCGAGCTGCCGCCGGTGCGCCCCTGGTCGGGACGAGCAAAGCGGTCGAACGCCTGGCCGAGGAAATCAGGCGGGAAGCCCGCGCCCTCGTCCGTCACATGAAGCTCGACCAGGCCGTCCGCCGCCGACGCCGACAGCAGCACCTCTCCTTCACCATGCCGAAGCGCGTTTTCAACGAGGTTCGTCAGCGCCTGCTCGAGCCTGATCCTGTCGGCGAGTACCTCATATCCCGATCTGGCGACTGCGCGGAGAGGCCGGCCGGTTTCCTGGGCGCGCCACTCGAAGCGGTTGGCGACCGAGCCGAGGAGCTCCGATGCGTCGAACGTCTCGAGCTGCAAGGCCAGTTTTCCCCGGTCGGACCGGGCGATCAGCAGGAGGTCCTCCGCCAGCTGAGCGAGCCGGTAGACCTCCTCCGACGACAGACGCACGGCCTCCCTGAGCTCCTCGGCAGACTCGGCATGTCGCAGCGCGAGCTCGAGCTCCGTGCGAAGAAGCGCGAGCGGCGTTCGAAGCTCGTGGCCGGCGTCGGCGACGAAGTCGCGCTCGCGCTCGACGGCGGCCTCGAGTCGAGCGAGCATTGCGTTCAGCGTCTCGCCGAGCCGCTCGACTTCGTCCCCAGTCTGCGGGACCGGCAATCGGTCGCCCGGTGTCTCCGCGGAGATCGCCGCGGCACGCCGGCGCATCGATTCGACGGGACGTAGCGAGAGACCCGCCAACACGTAGCCGGCGATGCAGGCCAGCGCAAGCGCAATCGGGCCGGCGATGAGAAGCTCGTTTCGGAGGCTCGCGAGTGTCTCGGCGGCATCCCCGCGCGTGGAGCCGACGACGAGCACGAGCCTCTCGCCATCGCGCACGAGCGGCGTGGCAAGGAGCCGCGATGGCTCGTCGAGACCTGGAACCGCGACGCGATCGGCGAAGATGGCTCCGCTTCGCGCGGCGCGAAGCTCGGCGGCGCTCAGGAGCGAGGCCGTGCTCAGCGGCGCCGTGGCGTCCAGAACACGGCCGCTGCCGTCGAGAAGCTGGGCGAAGGCCTCGCCCTTCTCCAAGAGCGGGGCGCCGTTCGAGCCGGAAAGGCCGGCCGCCCCGGGTCCCCGGACGAGCGCCGCGAGATCCTGCGCGCGCAACTGCAACCCGCGGTCGAGGGCAAGCGACAGCTGGGAATCGAGACGCGTGTAGAGGAACCAGCCTGTCCCTGCGAGCACGACCGCCATCGCAACGGCGAACGCAGCCGCCACTCGGAGCCGGATCGGGGTCCGTCTCATGCCCCACGGTCCGCACGCAGCTTGTAGCCCGCGCCGCGGATCGTCTCGAGCGAGTGTCGGCCGAATGGCTGGTCGATCTTGCTGCGCAGGTGCCGGATGTAGACGTCGACGATGTTCGAGCGGTTCTCGTAGGCGAAGTCCCAGGCGTGTTCGAGCAGGTGCAGGCGGGAGAGCACGTGATCGGGTCTGCGCATGAACGTCTCGAGCAGCGCGAACTCCTTCGAAGTGAGTTGGATCTCGGTGGACCCGCGCCAGACTCCGCGGGTCGCCGGGTCGAGTCGAAGGTCGCCGACCTCGAGCACGCTGGGCCGCTCCAGCTCGCCCCGACGCGCGAGCGCCCGGAGACGGGCAAGCAGCTCGGCGAAGGCAAACGGCTTCACGAGGTAGTCGTCGGCGCCGGAGTCGAGGCCCGCGACACGATCGTCTACGGAGTCGCGTGCGGTGAGCATGAGCACGGGGACCCAGACACCGTCGTTGCGCAGGCGGCGGCAGGTCTCGAAGCCACTCATCCCCGGCAGCATCACGTCGAGGACGATCGCATCGTAGGTCAGAGAGTCCACCATCCAGAGCGCGTCCTCGCCGTTCGCCGCGATGTCGGCGGCGAGCCCTTCCTTGATCAGGCCGCGGCGAATCAAGCTCGCCATGCGCAACTCATCCTCGACGATCAGTACGCGCATCGCCTCATCGTCCCGAATACTTCATGAACGAAGGATGAACGTCAGTCGCGCACGTTCATCGTCCGTTCATCTTTGCTTTCTACTTTAGACCAATGCAGGCAAAGGGACTACATGCCTGGGCGTAGGGGCACCAAGACTGTCGCGCCGCAGCGATCGGCATGACGCCGGCTGTCGAGGTTAACGGCGTCGGAAAGCAGTATGGCTCGCTCGTCGCACTCGACGGTCTCACCTTCTCCGTATCCGCCGGTGAGGTCATCGGCGTCCTCGGCCCGAACGGCGCGGGCAAGACGACCGCCATCCGCGTCCTCACCACCATCCTTCCGCCAAGCCGCGGAAGCCTCTCGGTGGCCGGCGTCCCTCACACCCGCCCGGCCGAGATCCGCCGGCTGGTCGGTGTGCTCCCCGAGAGCTCCGGCTACCCGGAGCGGCAGACGGGTGACGAGTACCTGCGCTACTTCGCGCGGCTCTTCGGGCAGAGCCGTCCCAGCGCACGCTCGCTCGCGGAGGCACTGCTCACTCAGGTCGGGCTGTCCGAGCGACGCCACTCCCTGATCGCGAGTTACAGCCGTGGAATGCGTCAGCGCCTAGGAATCGCTCGTGCGCTCGTCAACGACCCCCAGGTCGTCTTCCTCGATGAGCCCACACTCGGGCTCGACCCGGCCGGACAGCGTCAAGTCCTCGCGCTCGTCCGCCGCATCACGGCCGAGCGCGGCGCGACCGTCCTGCTCAGCACCCATCAGCACGCCGAGGACGAGGAGGTCTGCTCGCGTGTGCTCATCCTCAACCGTGGCCGACTTGCCGCCGAGGGCACGGTCTCAGAGATCGCACGCCGGGCAGCGGCTCCGCGGAGCGCCAGAATCCGCGTCGCCGCCGAACACGTCGACCGGGCGCGCGCCACCTTGACGGCCTCCGCGGGCATCGAGCACGTCGAGCCGGCCGACGGCCAGCTCGGGTCGCTGATCGCCATGCTGAATGGACAGACGAGCGCCATCGCAATGAACAACGGACTTAGGGCGCTCGCCGATGCGGACGTCCCGGTGCTCGCGTTCGAGCTCGAGGGTGCGCGCCTGAGCGACGCCTTCCTCGCGATGACGGAGGAGGCGTGATGGCGTCTGCCGCTGCCACCACCCGTGCCCTGCCGCAGCGCCGCACTCCTGGCTGGGTGATCGTCGCCGAACAGGAGCTCCGCGACCTGTGGCTCGGCGGAAGAGGGTTGCTCCTCAGCTTTGCCTTCAGTGTCCTCTTGAGCATCATCACCTACCTCACAGCAACCAACCAGGCCCTCAACTTCCTCGAGCAGCGCGAGTCCGTCAACGTGACGCTCCAGGTGGCGATCGCCGTCGGCTCGCTTCTCACGCTTCTCGCGGCGGCAGATGCAGTCAGCGGCGAGCGCGAGCGCAGCACCCTCGAGAGCCTGCTCTTGACACCCGTGCCGCGGCTTGGGCTGACGGCCGGGAAGCTGCTCGCCTCACTCTCGCTCTGGCTGGCTGCGTTCGTGATCACGATTCCGTACGTCTGGTTCCTCGGCCGCGGCGTCTCCCTCGTGGGCGTCGCACTCGTCAGCGGAATCGTCGTCGGGACGCTCCTCGCGGTCTTCCTCGCTTCTCTCGGGATGATCATCAGCGTCTTCGCAAGCTCGAACCGCGTCAGCCTCTCCGTGAGCCTGTTCTTGCTCCTGGCGGTCTTCGCCCCGAGTCAGCTCCCCTCGAGTGCGCAGAAAGGCTGGGCGGGAGAACTTCTTCTGCGCGCAAACCCACTCACCGCCGGAGAGCACTACGTCGGGAAGATCGTCGTCAACGGGCACGCCTGGAGCGAGGACGCATCCTGGCTCATCTCTCCGCTCGCGGCCGCCGTGTTGTTCTCGGTGGCTGCCGTGATCGTGGGTGCTCGCTTCATGCGATTGGGTCGAAGCGGCACCTAATGAGCGTGCCTCGTCGTCTGGGGGTCTCCTTCGCAGTGATGTGCGTTGCGCTCGCCCTCGCCGGGACAACCGCCGCAGCCTCGAATGAGGTGTCGGTGGCGGTCGACCACGCGCGGGTCACGACCAAGCTCGGACAGAAGTTCGTGTTCCAAACAACAGTCGCCAATCACGCGTCCGCCCCCACAGGCTCACTCGTTGCCCACCTGAACGTCCTCAGTCTCCGTAGCGGAGTCGAGGTCGATCCGGAGGACTGGTCGACGCACCGCACGCGGTACCTCGGCTCGATTCCGGCCGGCGGGGCGCGGGTGATCACCTGGACAGTCCACGCGATCACCACCGGCAGGATCGCTCTCTACGTCGCCGTGCTCCCGCAGGCCGGCGTCGAGACCCGTCCGACGACCGGCCCGACGGTCCAACTCGTCGTGGCCGAACGGGACACCCTCAACTCCGGCGGGATCCTCCCGCTCACCCTCGGGATCCCGGGGCTCGTCGGCCTGCTGGCCGCCGCCCGCCTCGCCCGAAGACGGCGTTGATCGAATCGGGGCAACCGCAGCAGGAGCTGAGCTCGGTCACCTGACCTTGGAGCTTCCGAACATTCAGCGCAAGGTGTCGTGGGCGAGATCTCTGCCCGCCGCCGGGTCGAACTCCTCCCCTAGCGTGCGCGTGTTCACTTAGCGTAGGTTCGGAAACCACCGCACATCGGATCAGTACGAACAGGGAGTGAACGATGAGCGAGAGCGATCAGCCCAGCCGAATCGAGACGTTCCTCTACGACGCCGACGGAAATCGCACGGATGACGAGAGCGTCGCGGTGCGCGGCGAGGTCGTCGAGCTGGATGCAAAGGGCCGAGTCATTGCGACGCACGCGCACGATGCTCTCGGCTGGAAGGTCGATCCGATATCGCTCGAAGGTGATCCGGGCGAGCTCGCGACTCGACCGAAGCACGAAGCTCGCTGACGCTCGACTAACGCGACAGCGACCGCGCCCAACGGGTCGGGCGTGTGTGAACAAGGCAGGGAGCAAGGAAAGCGAAAGGCGCCGTCCTGCGCTTGGCCGCGAGGCGGCTCGTTGTTGACAACAGAGGCCTCGTTTCCTGACGTTTGGCGCAGCGAGGAGGAAAGCCGCCCGCCTGACTGAAAGCCCGCTCCAAGTGAGTTCCAACACCACCGCGTCGCTGCTCCGGGACCGGCAGTTGCTGAGAGGACGACCGATCATTCGATCCGCGCTCGCAACACTCCTCCTCGGCGTGGCAGCGCTTGCCTTTTCAGGCAACGCCTCGGCGGCGAATGGCCCCCAGATCACTGCGTGTGTCAGCCGGGCCACTGGAGCGGTCAGAATCATCGCGGCCGGGAAGGGGTGCCGTCCCAGCGAGTACGTCGTTTCCTGGGATCGGGGGGTGAGCCCTGGCCCGATTCAAATCTACGCTTGTGTCAGGAGGCGAACGGGCCGAATTCGGATCGTTTCGCAACGGAGGCGCTGCCGGCGATCTGAGTACCGGGTCGCCTGGGTGCGTGGACCTCAGGGCGCGACGGGTCCCACCGGACCAACTGGCGCGACTGGCCCTGCAGGAACGGGTGGGGGCGGAGCGGGCGGTCCCCAGGGCCTGCCCGGCGCAGGTGGACCGGCCGGCGCTGCGGGGCCCGCGGGCGCAACAGGTCCTGCTGGACCCCAGGGGCCGATCGGCGCAACGGGCACGACCGGTGCGACGGGTTCGGCCGGTGCGGCCGGCTCGACCGGTGCGGCCGGTGCAACCGGTGCAGATGGAGCGACAGGGCCTGCAGGTCCACAGGGACCGACCGGCCCGACCGGCCCCACGGGCACGACCGGCGCGACCGGTGCAACCGGTGCAACCGGGCCGGCCGGACCCCAAGGACCAACCGGAGCCACAGGGCTGACCGGCGCAACCGGAGCAACGGGCACGACCGGTGCGAGCGGCTCGACCGGCGCAACCGGCCCAACCGGTGCAGATGGAGCGACAGGACCTGCAGGTCCACAAGGACCGACCGGCCCCACCGGAGCAACGGGCACGACCGGCGCGACCGGCTCGACCGGAGCAACCGGCTCGACCGGCGCAACCGGCTCGACCGGCGCAACCGGCTCGACCGGCGCGACCGGCTCGACCGGAGCAACCGGCTCGACCGGAGCAACCGGCTCGACCGGCGCAACCGGCTCGACCGGAGCAACCGGCTCGACCGGCGCGACCGGTGCAGATGGAGCGACAGGACCTGCAGGCCCACAGGGACCGACCGGACCAACCGGCTCCACGGGAGCAACGGGCACGACCGGCGCAACCGGAGCGACCGGCTCGACCGGCGCGACCGGTGCAGATGGAGCGACAGGACCTGCAGGCCCACAGGGACCGACCGGCCCCACCGGCCCCACGGGAGCAACGGGCACGACCGGCGCAACCGGAGCGACCGGAGCAACCGGCGCAACCGGTGCAGATGGAGCGACAGGACCCGCGGGCCCACAGGGACCGACCGGCCCCACCGGCTCCACGGGAGCAACGGGCACGACCGGCGCAACCGGAGCGACCGGCTCGACCGGTGCGACCGGTGCAGATGGAGCGACAGGACCTGCAGGCCCACAGGGACCGACCGGCCCCACCGGCACCACGGGAGCAACGGGCACGACCGGCACGACCGGAAACACAGGAGCCACAGGTGCAGCCGGCGCCACGGGCGCAACAGGAGCGACCGGCGCGACCGGCGCGGCGGGAACGACCGGCTCGACCGGTGCGACCGGCTCGACTGGAGCAACCGGCTCGACCGGAGCAACCGGCGCAACCGGTGCAGATGGAGCGACAGGACCTGCAGGCCCACAAGGACCGACCGGCCCTACCGGCCCTACGGGAGCAACGGGCGCGACCGGCACGACCGGCGCAACCGGAAACACAGGAGCCACCGGAGCAACCGGCTCCACAGGGGCGACCGGTCCAGCTGGCCCTCAAGGCCCAACCGGATCAACCGGCGCAACGGGCGCAAGCGGACCGGCCGGTGCGACGGGGCCCGCAGGCCCGCAGGGACCGACCGGCTCGGCGGGAGCAACGGGCGCGACGGGTGCGACCGGCGCAACCGGGCCGGCCGGACCCCAAGGGCCGACAGGTGCGACCGGATCAACTGGCGCAACAGGTGCGACCGGCACGGCCGGTTCCCAAGGACCAGCGGGTCCGACTGGCGCTACCGGTCCTACCGGCCCGGCCGGAACGAACACAATCACGCTCTACAGCGCGACGTTTACCGCTGCTGCGGGGCAGGTGAACTGCCAGAACAGCACGTCGTCGACCATGAAGGCTGTCGGCGGGGGCTCTTCCGGCGGAACTGAGACGACGAACAACAAAGATCTGCTGAACTCGTTCGCCATCAGTGGTACCGGTACGACGCTCCCCGCGAATGGATCGACGAATGCCAACGGTTGGCGTGTCGAGTACGCGGCGTCTACCACCTTCACCGTTTTCGTTCTCTGCGTCCCTTAGGCGATCGCTTCTAGTGCGTCTCTCACCGTCGCTTCGGGCGAGTCGTCAACAGCGAGATTCGTCCGGGCTGACCACGAGTGGCCCGAGCCCGTACTCAGGGCCACCGCTGCCCGGCGCAGCCACACTGCTTGAATAACGAAGCTCGACGTTGTGGACACCCGTGACCAACGTCACCGACCCGAGCGATGAGAATTGACCTGAGTTGTTGAGTTGGTCGGTTCGCGCGCCGATCTTCCGTCCGTCAACCAGGGCGGCGAGCCGGTTACGGAAGGAGCCGCCGACCCACACCGAATAGCGTCCCGTCGTCGACAACCTGATCCGCGCG
>Ga0307301_10000588_pt1 | contig 10318 bp, 9 predicted proteins | sample ER_DNA_182_FD_194506 | JGI IMG/M metagenome (GOLD analysis project Ga0307301, IMG submission 194506) | Bulk soil microbial communities from the East River watershed near Crested Butte, Colorado, United States - ER_DNA_182 | ecosystem: Environmental > Terrestrial > Soil > Floodplain | place: USA...
GATCTCACATAGATCGACCGTGACATCGACATGGCGCGAAGTCAGGACACGTGCGAGCAGGCGTCCCTCATCTTCTTCCGTCAACCGTCCCCAAGCCACGACGTATGGGCGTGACTCTGGCTTTCCAATCCTCTCGATGACCGCCATGACCGGCGAATCGTGGCATCTCGAAGCTAGCTACAACAGTCGGACCATCTGGGGAGCCACACCGCCGAAGGTCTACTCCCCAGAATCCCTACAGAATGCGGGCTTCTACCGCCGCGCTGGGACGTTCGCCGATCGGCACGGAACCGGAGGGCGCGGCAGCGGGAGGCCCCAGGACCTCCTCTCAGCCTGAGCCTCCCGTCCTTTCGGAGGTGCTGACGTGATCACCCCCGCCGAAGACGGGGCCGTACTCGCGATACGTCGATTGCGTGATTGCGCGCAACGCTGAGGCATGCCTAGGGTCAAAGTGTCCACTAGCAAAGGAGGCTTCCCCATGCAGTGCGACCTCGTCCGCAAGACCCTCGGAGCTGCATTCATCCTCATGGTGGTCGCTGGCATCTCCGCGCCAGCGACGGCGCAAACGGACGGTGACACGGAGGTCACCGTCGGAAGCAACGACGGGATCTTCTCGCAGAACAAGCAGAACGAACCCGCGGTCGCGATCGACCCTGCGAACCCCACTGTCGTCGCCGCTGGGTCGAACGACAACATCGACATGGAGGCGTGCAATGCCGGGCCGCCGACCGATTGTCCGTTCACACCCGACGTTGGAGGGTCCGGCGTCTACTTCTCGTTTAACAGCGGCGATTCGTGGATCCAGCCGACCTACACCGGACTCACGGCTCGGGACTGCCTTGGCAACCCTGATCCCACGGTGACGACGGACGTGTGTGTCGCGCACCCCGGTCCGATCGGGACGCTGCCCCACTACGACGAGGCCGGCTTGGTCTCCGACGGGGACCCGGCGCTCGCGTTTGGGCCGGTGCCGGACGCGAACGGAGACTTCGCCTGGGCGAACGGATCTCGTCTGTACTACGCGAACCTCACGTCAAACGTCTCGGTGAGCGAGACGACCACGTTCAAGGGCTTCGAGGCAATCGCGGTCTCCCGGATTGACGGTGATCCGGCGCTGACGCCCGCGATCGTGGCCGATGAGGACAACTGGCTCGACCCGGTCATCGTAAGCAAGCAGTCATCCGCGACGTTCGCGGACAAGGAACAGCTCTGGGTCGACAACGCCGAGAGCAGTCCGTTCTTCGGCAACGCGTACGTATGCTTCGCGAGGTTCCAGGGAGGCGGAGCGGCGCCGATGACGCTCGCGACGTCCACGGACGGCGGCGACACCTGGTCGAGCGACCAGGTCAGCCCCGGGCACAACGTCGCTCCTCGCAAGTGGGGCCAGTCAGGGTGCACGATCCGCACGGACAGCGAGGGCGTCGTCTACGTCTTCTACGAGCAGTTCCAGAACCCCGAGGTGTTCCTCCCACCCACCGGCAGCCACTTCATGGTCAAATCCTTCAACGGCGGTGGGTCGTGGACCCGTCCGCAGTTGATCCAGACGATCACCGACCCGTGCTACGCGTTGCAGTTCGACGGTGCGGGCAACCGATGCGTTCAGGACGGGATCGCGGGGGCGCGCAACGACCTGGCGGCCTCGCCCAACATCAGTATCGCGAACGGCGCGCCTACCGGGGCCGATGCGACGGATGAGATCGTCCTCAACTGGGCAGGCTTCAACGGCGGCTCTGCCGAGCACGTCTTCGTGCGGACGTCGACGGACGGTGGAGATTCATGGTCGGCGAGGGTCGCCGTGGAACGGGCGGGGGACCGGGGTATGTACACGGCACCGGCCTTCTCTCCAGACGGCGACGACATCTATCTCGTCTACAACGCGTTCACCACTCCCTACCGCGACGACACCACGAGCGCCCGTGGCTTGGTCGGCGTCGTTCTCCACGCCGACGTGGGCGCGAATGGCATACCGGGCGCTTGGACGGAGCTACATCGAGGAGCCGTCGGCGATCCGCGCGCCTCTGCGCAGAACAACATTGTGATGGAGTTCCTCGGCGACTATGTCTATGCGGCAGCCACGAATGACTACTCGGTCGCCGTCTGGAACGACGCGCGTGACGGGGCGGTCTGCGGACCGGTCCAATCGTGGCGCGCAGATATGCAGGAGGATCCAGCATCGTTCCCCGAGGGGCGGCCAGCGATACAGCAGGAGTGCGCAGCCACGTTCGGCAATACGGACATATTCGCTTGGTCGGGAGCCGATCCCACGCCATAGATCAGACGGACGTCGCGTTCCTAGCGGAAGGAGGAACCGTGATGACACGTCGAGCGCTCTTCTCGCTCGTCACCCTCGGGCTGGTGGTGGGCCTCGCGGTGCCCGCGCAGGCCGCCACCGAGTCGAAGGTGACCGACGACGACACGGCGGGCAGCTACCAGCGCGCGACCGGTGGGACCGACGCCACCATGACCGCATGTAGCGTCGGGCGGCGCCAGCAGAACGAGCCGACCGTGGCCATCGACCCCATGGACACGGACATCGTCGTGGCGGGCTCGAACGACTACTGCGCCTCGATCGTGAACAACGAGGTCTGGGCCGGCTACTACCGCTCCACCAACGGTGGGCAGACGTGGTCGCTCAGCCTGGTGCCGGGATATCCGGACGACACTTCCGCTGCCGGCGTGGCGTCGCCGGTGCACGGAACATGCGGCGCGTCCGGCGACCCGACGCAGTCCTTCGACGGCGACGGGAACCTGTTCTACGGGTTCATCTGCTTCAACCGGTCGAAGCCGATCAACGGCGGGGTTTACGTGGCCAGGTACTCGGACCACGGCGCCGACTACGACCAGACCGTGCTGGTGAAGAGAGGGTCGCCCTCGGGTCTGTTCGGGGCAGGACTGTTCCAGGACAAGATCAACCTGACCGCTGACCAGACCGACGGCGAGTTCTCCGACAACGTCTACGTGGCCTGGTCGCAGTACCACGGCCTGCAGTCGGGAAACAACGCCGTGCTGTTCGCGCGATCGACCGACCAAGGGCTGTCGTACTCGAGGCCGTTCAAGGTCACGCCGAACGAGCACGGAACGGCGTCGTTCGTCGACCTGGCCGTCGGTCCGGACGGCACCGTCTACATGACCTACCTGACCTATCCGTCCAGCAGCCGACCCACGGCCGACGTGTGGTTGCTCAGGTCCGACGATGGCGGTGTCTCGTTCACGTCCCCGTCGCACGTCGCCTCGATCGAGCTGTTCGACTCCAACCAGTTCGCGGGTGCGACCGGGACCGTGGACTGCGGGGACGGACCGTTCATCTGCGAGAGCGGGTTCACGTTCTCCCGGTTCTTCAGCAACTCGGCCGTGGCGGCGGACGAGGACGGCGTCCACGTGGTGTGGGCCTCGGAGCTGGCGACTGGTCAGAACAAGGTCTTCGTGCGCAACTCGACCGACGGCGGCGAGACGTTCGGCAGCGCTGCGACGCTGGACGGGGTGACGGTCGGCCACCAATGGTTCCCGGACGTCGCTTCGGCCGAGGGCGTGCTGAGCGTGATCTTCTACGACTCGCGGACCGACCCCGCCTACGACCCGAACCGGCCGCCCGGCAACACGGCCTCGGGTCTGAACTCGGGCAACGTGGTGCAGGCACGAGTCGCGCAGTCGTCCGATGGAGGCGAGACGTGGTCCGAGCAGGTCGTGAGCACGGCCGGCAGCAACTTCGGGTGGAAGACCCACGGTTCGCGAAGGGTCGGCTTCTGGGGCGACTACCTCTACGTCTCGGCCGTGCCCGGGGCCGTGAACGTGGTGTGGACCGACTCGCGCCACCTCGTGCCGGGTGACGATCCGAGGGACGGCGCGATGGAGAATGGGTTCGCCGTCTTCCAGCCGTGCACGTATGTCCCGAACGACATCAACGCGCCGGCGTACACGTCGCCGACGAATGCGGATCCCTGCCTGAACCAGGGAGGTCTAGACCAGAACATCTACGGCGCTCGCCTGTAGGGAGGTCGAGTAAAGAGGAGGAGGGCGGGCTGCCGGCAACCGTCCCCGGTGTAGACGGCTGGCACCAGCGCGACGTCGAGCCGTCTACGGAGGACTCGGCGATCCTGCAATCGTTCATGAACGCCGGCCACGCCGTCAGCGTGGAGTTCCTCGGCTGACGTGCCGCACACGTGCCGCAAGAGGAATAGCACGGACCGATAGGGGCTGATACCCGAGTGGCCCCTGAGCAGGGGTTTCGTGCAACGGCTCGCATCTCGTGCGTGCCTGGACCACCTTGCCAAGGTGGGGGTCGCGGGTTCGAATCCCGTCGTCCGCTCCAGAGAACCGCAGGTCCGACGCTACGACGGGCTCGACGGGACCCGACGCCGAACCCTCCGCGTGCCGGAGCCGTGCCGCACCGTGCCGCGCCCCCAACTTCGATTTCGATGCCATTCGCATTGAGGCATACGCGCAAGCGCGTATCAGCACGAGGAAGTGAACGCAATCGTGGGTGCTTGCAAGGGTTCGAAGAACGCACCCGGCAGCAAGCGAGCGCCATGCGGTAGCACGGTCAAGGTGCCGTGGCCGCATCCGACACCGAAGGGTAAGTAGGTACTCGCGGCGGGACTCGCGTCTCCACGAAGAAGGGCCGCCGGTGAAGGGATGGAGGGCCGCACCGCAGCAGTGGTCGGTTCTCGGTTCGGTATGGACCGAGGGCCTCGGCTCCCAGGCGCAAGGAAGGCTGCTCCGGGTCCTCGGCTCACCGGGCCGGGAATGCGCTCCACCGACCGCATTCACCACCTAGCTCCGGCCCCTCCTAGGCCCGCGGGACGGTCGGGCCGCGGCGGCCGGCTACCGGCCACGGCCCTCGATACGAAATGTCCGGTCTGAGAAGGTCGGGGCGGGCCCCTCTCGTGCCGACGAGCTCGGGGCGGCGCGCGCGCGCATGCTCCGAGAGCCGTAACAGGCCGGCGAAGAGAAGCACACTGAAGAGGGCGAGGACAGGCAGGGCTGCAAGGGAGCCGAGCTCGCTCTTGGGAATTGTCAGTGCGCCCAAGATAATGAAGTTCCAGACCCCATGGATGGCGATGGGGAACCAGATGGACCCGGTCCGGAGACGGACAACGCCGAGCATGAGACCGAGGATGGTCGCCGCCAAGACTCGGTGCAGTGACTCCCCGAGCGACCAGCCGAACGCAAGACCCGCAAGATGGGTGACGCCGAAGAGCACACTGCTCAGGATGAGAGCGAAGCGCCGGCTGCGCAGGCGTTCGAGGCCATAGAGCAGGATCCCCCTGCTTGCGGTCTCCTCATTGAAGCCGACCATGAATTGGCCAAGAAGGAGCGTCGGCACGAAGCCCGCCTGAGCAGACGGAAACGCACGGAAGGCGATTCCTACACCCGCGACGACCAGGAGGCAGACAGGGAGGAGCCCTACCAAGAGACCAGGCCGCAAGGGGGGCACGACGAACCCGCAACCGCGCCGCCACCCCAGCCGAAGGACGATCGCCAGCGCCAAGGTTCCGGCGAATGCCCCCGGGAGCACGACCCGTCGGACCACGTCCTCGGGAGTGGCAGCCTGGCTGAACCATTCCGGGCCGACCGCGAGGAAGCGCGATGCGAAGATGTTCGTCAGGGCGACTCCGAAGTAGGCCGCGATGAGTCCGGCCATCCCCAGATGGGCCTCGGGGGCATGCGTGATGGTCTTCGCGCCTTCCAGTGGTGACTCCTTCGGGGGCACATCGTTCTATCGGAAGAGGGGATACGGGACTCAAGCAACGTCTACGAGGGGCCCGCCGACCGTCGTGTCCGGCTCCACCCGCTCGACGCGAAGACCAGCCACCGGGCGGGGGGGTGCGAGTCCGCCTACGAGACCGATCCCGCCGTGCTCAAGGCCCTCCTGAAGGTAAGCCCGGCGCTGGCTGTTACGACTGGGTGGAGTGCGGCAGCTGCGACGCCGGCTGGCTGGGTCCGTACTTCGCCGAGAGCGTCAGGTGACGAGACGTGCGAGGGAATCCCGATGAGGTCCGTCGGCGGCTGACGTCAGGCGATCCGGAAGCTCTCCTCGACAATCAGCTGCGACCCGAGATGCTCCTCGAAGGCACTCGGCGAGGCCGTGAGCGTGATCACATACCCGGTGTCGTCCCGGACCTGGTACGCCTGACGTTGACGGAGCGCCGTCCCTTGGCTCTCCCAGCGATAGTCCATCCACCGAGCGGGCTGCCCGTCGATCCGCGTCCGCCCCTCGTCCACGAGTTCGAAACCAGCGAACGTGCCACCCACCGCCTGCTTCGACGCCAGGTAGTACTCATCCGTGCTCAGCTCGAGTCGGAGGGGCTCCATGACGACGTTGATGTTGGGGAGGACCCCGTCCTGCCGAGCGGCGCTCGGCGCGGAGATGACAACCTCCACGAGCCCCGTCGCGGGTTCGCCAGGGATCCACGACGCCGGATACGAGAAGGAGTATCCGTCTCCCTCGTAGGTCCGGGTTTCCACTGGACCCGAGGACCCCGTCGGGGTCGGCGTCTCGGTCGGGGTCGAACGCACCGCTGCGTCCCCGCCGCACGCGGCGAGTGTGAACACGATCGCGACGCCGATCGCCCGTCGCCGCACGTCCATCGGCGCACGATAGCGCGTGATGCGCCAGTCTTCGGACACCCTTGCCCTCATCTATTGGTTATCGGCCGGACGAGCGCAACGACTGAGCGGGTGTGGAGCGCGACTCCTCGGCACGGGCAATTCGCGTGCGACGCGGCCATCAAGTGGCCGGCCTCCCGCAGCATCCCCACCAGCACCACCCGCGCTTGAATCGGGCTCGTCACCGATTCACGACGTCGACTTGAGCCGGGAGGCGATTCGTGCTGCCAGGTCCTTTGCGCGTTGCGGGACCAGCGCGCTGATCCACCGATAGGCCGGGTATCGCCGCAGCGTTATGTGAAGCGGAATGGCCGGCTCGTGAAGCCGATCCCAGGCCTGATCGTTGAGCTCGGGCACAGACATGATGGGCACCCGAGCCCGGGTGAACGCGGCAAATGTGGCGCGGTTGGGGCTCTCCTCCACGAGGGGCGGCAGAAGGCATTGCAGTACCGACGAGTAGCCCACGTCGGCGAGGGCATCGCACAACGATGCCCGGGTGAGCTGGAAACTCATGGGGTTGCCGATGGAGGACCACAAGGCATCACTGGAGAGTGGAGGCGTGTCCGGAGGGGGCTCCGGAAACGGCATACCCAGATACTGGCGGCCCCGATGATCGCGCCGTTCACTCGGGTAGGTGCGACGCGGGTCTCAATGATGACGAGGTCACGGCAGAGGTCCCGCATGCGTTCAAGCAGCCGGAAGACGTCGGGGGCGCATCGAGATGATAGAGGAGCCCCAGGCAGAGAACGACGTCGAACGCGCCGTGCCGCTGCGGGTCGAGTGCGCGCACGTCCTCCAGCCGTACCTCCAGATTCTCGAGCCCGAGCGCCTCCTTTGCCAGGCGCATCTTCTCGAGACTGGCCTCTCGGCCTTCGATGGCGACGACCGTGGCACCCTGCCGAGCGAGTTCCACGGCGAAGAGACCCTCGAACGCTCCCAGATCGAGGACGCGCAATCTCTCGATCGGCCCGTGCGCGAGGTCTGCCACGAGCTGTACCACTCGCCGGACACGAGCCTCGTTCCCGCCTGCAACCCCTCGCCGAATGGTGTAGAGATCGTCTTGGAGCTGCAGGTTGTGCGAGATCCAAGCTCCGTAACGGCGCTCGACCTCGCGCTTCCTGTTTTCGAGCTCGTCCCGATTCACCGCGCCCCCAGACCGTCAATGACCGAGTGAACTCAATCCCCATCTTGCGTGGTCGTACCGCCTCCCTCCAATCCTAAGACGGCGGCGTGTGAGCAGTCGGCCAGGATCGTGCCGACGAGCGTATGACGGCGGCCTCGCAAGGCGGCCGCGGAGCGCGACGAAGTGCCCGAGCCCGAAGCGCCTCCGGAGGACGTTCTAGGCCTGAGGTATCGTCGGGTCGGTACCAGGAGGAGCGGAAGCGAGATGCGTTTCGAGCACTACTCGTTTGGTTCCATACAGATCGACGGCGTCTCGTACGATCACGACCTCGTCGTCGACCGGGGGAAGATCCGTAGGCGCAAGAAGGCTGCGTCCAAGAGGTTCCGCGACGCGTATGGACACACGCCGCTTTCGCTGGTGGAAGAGATTCCTTGGCGGTGTCGACGGTTGGTGATCGGCACCGGTGCTCACGGCTCTCTGCCGGTGATGCGGGAGGTCGAAGAGGAGGCTCGCCGACGGAATGTCGACCTTTTCATCGCGCCCACGGCTGACGCGATCGAGACCCTGAACGAGAGCACGAAAAGCACCAACGCGGTCCTCCACGTGACGTGCTGAGTCCCCCATAGCCTCAGGATCGGACAACCAGGCTGACCGGTTCCATCCTCGAGATGGCGGTTCGCCGCTCCTCAGGCCGTCAACTCCTGCGTCGCCTCGATGTTCCCGTTGACGTCGACAGCCCGGAACCGGATGTTGCTTCCGGCGGCGAGGACAAACGGGCCCGCGTACCGCTGCCATGGACCGAGATCGAGCCGGTATTCGATGCCGGCGACGGCGACGTCGTCGGCGGCGGCCAGGATCACCCACGTGCCGCCCTCGACCGGGGCCGTCGCGGCCGTGGAGGCCGGGGGGATCAGGTCCGTGAAGTCAAACGTCGCGGCCCAGGTCACGTCCGCCAGACCCCGCTGTCCCTCTAGCGAGGGATGGAAGTAGTCGCGCCTCGAGACGTCCTCCGGGGTGAACGGGTCCTCGAACACCGCTCCTTCGTCGAAGCGGCAGTGGACATACATCGCGCAGACCTCGGCAAGCTCGGTGTTGAAGGTGATGTTGCGCTGCCTCACGCTCCTACGGCGCGCGACGTCCCCGGGGTTGGTGGATCGCGGATCCTCGAGCAGGGACTGGCAGACATCGAGCGTCCGCCATGCCACGCGGGCGAGGAGATCGTCCTTGAGGATGGCCCACAGCCCGTAGACGTTGGGGATGCTCACGACGTAGATGCGGGCGCGAGGAGAGCCGGCTGAGAGGGTGCCCATCGCCTGTTCGAAACGGGATCGGAAGTCATGGATCGAGGTCATCCCTGCGACCGTCCGGGTGCAGAGGTCGTTGGCCCCGATCAGGATCGTGACGTAGGCGACGCTCTGCTCGGTGGCGGTGCTCACCTGAGCGTCCAGATGGACCATCTTCGCACCGCTCATTGCGTCGTTGAAGTTCCTCTCGAGGATCGCCGGATCGGCGGCAAGGATGCGCACGTAGTGGCTTTGCACAGAGGTCCGCGTGCCCGTCGACCAGGAGTTCCCAGGCGCGTCGGTGAACGGCACCCCGCCCGTGTTGAACGCCCGGGTGATCGAATCGCCGAGCGAGGCCATGGAGTTCGGATACCCGGTCAGGGTCGGAGGGGGCCCAGCGAAGAGGCCACCGAGGACGACGAAGCCGGCCACGACGCCCCTCAGGGACCGTTGCATCATCCCTCAGGCACCTCCGGAAGGCGCGCCCTCACGAGACCGCATCGCCGCTAGATCTGCCCCGCTCCGCGGGTGCGAGCGCCTTCTTCGAGCGTGAGATCGTTCCCCGCATCCTTCCTTTCTATTCCCTCCCGCCGACACAGGTATCTTCCCCAAACGACCACGTTTCGCCGGGTCGGTCCATGCTCGTCGGCAACCTCCGGTGAGCAAGATGTCTTCCCGCGCTCAGGCGACCAGCCTTGCGATCGACCGTCGACCCTTTGTACCCTGACGCAGCCATGAGCAAGACGTCCGCTTCGAACGCATCGCAACGACCCGCGCCGTAGGCGCGCGTCGCTTCCTGCCGTCGCGCGCCTACCCCTCCGCGGAGGGGTTCTTCGTTTACGGAGAGAGACCGATGAACGCGCGTGTCCGAGCGACGGAGGGAAGTGTTCGTGATGATCGAAGAGTTCGGAGGCGGTGTCGGGGTCAGGTCGTGGGCTTCGATCCTCGACGACAAGACGAGAGAGCAGGCGGAGCAGACCGCGCTGCTTCCTATCCTCACGGAGCCGATCGCGCTGATGGCCGACGCGCACCTCGGGTACGGGGCGACCATCGGTTCGGTCATCCCCACCGAGTCGGCGGTGATCCCATCAGCGGTTGGCGTCGATATCGGGTGCGGCATGGCGGCCAGGAAGGTGGATCTTGCCCGGATGAGGGCCCTCGAGCACGCCGAGAGGTGGGTGCTCAACTGCGAAGCCTCGATCCCGGCCGGCATGGGGAAGGGCAGGTCAGGAATCTCGGCCGCAGCAAGAGAGTGGATGGCGGCCCACGCTCCCCCTGGCACGCTCGAGAACCCGCAGCGGGCCGA
>Ga0307301_10000591_pt1 | contig 10298 bp, 10 predicted proteins | sample ER_DNA_182_FD_194506 | JGI IMG/M metagenome (GOLD analysis project Ga0307301, IMG submission 194506) | Bulk soil microbial communities from the East River watershed near Crested Butte, Colorado, United States - ER_DNA_182 | ecosystem: Environmental > Terrestrial > Soil > Floodplain | place...
GTGCCAATCTTCCCAGGCTTGCGCCGCTGCCTTGATCGCCTGCTCGACGTGACGTGCGTCACCCTTGTGCACGGTCGCGAGCACGTGATCCCTGTCATGCGGCATCACGGCCTCGAAGGTGTCGCTTGTCCGAACTTCCTCGCCGCCGATGACCATCGGAGCCTCGAGCTGGTCCGACTGCATCTGCTGGAGGCGGAGACGTAGCTCCTCGCGCTCGGGCGTGCCGGGCGCGTAGGACTTCACCGGCTCGTTCTCGGGCATCGGCGGGCGGAAGAGGCCGGGTGCAGCAGACATCGGGGGCGATTGTAGGCTTGGGCACCGTGTCTGTGGCGTGCATCCCCTACGAAGCCGAAGGCTGGGGCGTAGGGGAGGTCTGGCTCGAGAGCAGACGCCTGGTGTGGCACGAGCTCCCGCAGCCCTCCCTCGGTAGACGCGCGCGCGCGCCTGCAACCCCCGCCCATCAGGGAGGGGCTGATCGCCCACCGCCCTCGCGGTCGACATTACCGGCGAAGCGCGCACGCGTTCGCAACGAAAACGCGCCGACTGCGGTCAAATTGATCCGGAGATTCAAGGCCTACTTCGCCGGGGAGCGGGACTCTTTCGACGACGTCCAGCTCGAGCTCGAGGGGTGGACGACCTTCCAGCTCGACGTCGTCCGCGCCCTACGGCATGTGCCTTACGGAGAGGTCGTGTCCTACGGCGATCTTGCGCGGCTCGCCGGCCACCCGCGGGCTCAGCGCGCGGCAGGAACCTTCTGCGCACGCAACCGCTTCGGAATCGTTGTCCCCTGCCACCGCGTGGTCGCGTCTGACGGCCTGGGGTCATATGGATCTCTCGGTGCAGCGTACAAACAACGCCTGCTGGCGCTCGAGGGTGTCACTCTCTGAGGATCTCCGACACGAGCTCGCGGCGATCACGCCGCGCAGCGAGTGCGATCGTCTGGCAGAGCTCTCAGGGCTCTTCCATTCTGCGGGAAGCGTGCATCTGAAGGGCCGCGGCGAGGTCTCCGTGCATCTCGACGTCGGCGACCCGGCGGTCACGCGTCGAGCGTTCAGTCTGCTGCGTGCGTTCGGCGTCGTGTCCGAGATCCGGACGTACGCACGACACGCCTTCGATGGAGGCACGAGGTATCAGCTGCACGTTGCCGGAGACGATCGCGCACTCCAGGTGCTCCACGAGGCCGGCGTGCTCACGTCCCGCCTCACGCCGATCGAGCGGCCGCCACGGCGAGTAGTAGCGCGCTCGTGCTGCCGCGCTGCGTATCTCCGGGGAGCGCTGCTCGGCGGCGGTTCGCTCAGCGGGCCCCGCTCGCCGCATCTCGAGATCCGCAGCGCAGGGATCGACGGTGCCGAGTTCCTCGCGCGCATTGCCGGCGAAGAAGGTGTGCGCCTCGGCGTTCTCGACCGCGGACGGCACGCCGTCGCCTACGCGAAGGGAATCGAAACGATCGCCGACACACTCGCACTTGCCGGCGCGAGCCGTACCGTCTTGCTCTTCGAAGAGCGCGCGGTCATGGCGGCCACGCGCTCGCGGGCGAACCGCCTGGCAAACGCCGACCATGCGAACCTGGTCCGAACGAGCCGTGCAGCGCACGACCAGCTCCGAGCGGTAGAGCGACTTCGTCGGAGCGGCGAGCTGGCAAAGCTTCCCGCGCGGCTCCAAGAGATCGCCGAGCTCAGGGAGCGACACCCGACACTCCCTTTGCGCGAACTCGCGCTCAAATGTCGGCCTCCCGCCACGAAAGCGTCGGCGCACAGGCGTTTACGGAAGCTACAAGAGCTCGCGACTACCTAACTTTCGCGCGTGGTTGTCGTCATGCCGAGGCTTTCGTCATACTCACCAGGTGGCGGGTCCGCGCTCGTCCGGCGCCGGATTCAGACCCCGTCCGACGCCAAGGTCCTGAGCGTGGTTCAACCGGAGAGGGAGGTCGTCCTCGGAGCTTCCTCTCCGGCCCGCCTTTGGCGGGCCGGTCGAGCGTTATACGGCCGGACGGCAAAGCCGCCCGGCCTTTTATGCGGCAGCGCAGGCGCCGCCTCGGCGGCCCGAAGACGGTCGGACTTCGTCCAACCTAGAGGAGCGCGCCTGCAGACGACGCTCCTCTAAACTCGGGTCATGGCGAAGACACGCGTGGGGATCAACGGATTTGGACGCATTGGGCGCAACTTCTTTCGGGCTCATCTCGAGCGCCCCGGCGACTTCGAGATCGTTGCCATCAACGATCTCGGGGACGCCAAGACGATGGGGCACCTTCTGAAGTACGACTCGGTTCTCGGGCAGCTGGCCGAGGATGTCGAGGTCGGCGACGGGGTGATCAGGGCAGGGAAGTCGGAGTTGAAAGTGCTCTCCGAGCGGGACCCGGCTGCGCTCCAATGGGGTGACCTCGAGGTCGAACTCGTGATCGAGTCGACAGGCTTCTTTACCGACCGCGAAGGTGCGCAGAAGCATCTCGACGCCGGCGCCAAGAAGGTCGTGATCTCCGCGCCGGCCACTGACCCGGACGTGACCATCGTGCTCGGTGTCAACGACGACACCTACAACCCCGAGCAACATCACATCATCTCGAACGCGTCTTGCACCACGAACTGCGTCGCGCCGCTCGCGAAGGTGCTCCACGACATCTTCACAGTCGAGCAGGGATTCATGACCACGATTCACGCCTACACGAACGACCAGCAAATCCTCGACCTTCCGCACAAAGACCTGCGCCGTGCACGCGCGGCGGCAATCAACCTCATTCCGACCTCGACCGGCGCCGCTCGTGCGATCGGATTGGTACTGCCCGAATTGAAGGGCAAGGTGGACGGCATCTCCGTCCGCGCACCTGTCCCGACCGGGTCGATCACGGATCTGGTCGTCCGCCTCGGTCGCGACGTGACGATCGACGAGGTGAACTCGGCGTACCGCGCTGCAGCTGACGCGGGCCCGCTCGAGGGCATTCTTCGCTACGCGGACGATCCACTCGTCTCCACCGACATCATCCACTCGCCCTACTCCTGCATCGTCGACAGCGATCTGACGATGGTGAACGGGAGCATGGCCAAGGTGTTCGGCTGGTACGACAACGAGTGGGGCTACAGCTGCCGGCTCGTCGACGTCGTGGCGAAGATCGCGGCCGACATCCCGGCGACCGTCTCCGCATAGGTGCGCACGCCGCGGTCGGTACGCGATGCCGACATCGCCGGCAAGCGAGTACTCGTACGCTCCGACCTGAACGTTCCGCTGGAAGACGGACGCGTCGCGGATGGCACGCGTGTCAAAGCCTCGCTGCCAACTCTACGGTTGCTACTCGAGCGCGACGTCGGCGAGGTGACGGTCTGCTCGCATCTCGGACGTCCAAAAGGAGAGGACCCGGCGTTCTCGATTCGCCCTGTCGCCGACTTACTGCGTGAGTTGCTGCCCGACGATCGCGTTCGCGTGCTGGAGAACACACGGTTCAACCCGGGCGAAACGACGGACGATCCGGCGTTTGCCCAGGAGCTGGCCGACGACAACGACCTCTTCGTGCAGGACGCATTCGGATCCGTCCACCGGGCACACGCCTCCACCGTCGGAGTCGCCCACCTGCTTCCTGCGTACGCCGGCCTCTTGCTGGAACGCGAGCTGATCGAGCTCGGGAAGCTCCTCGGCGACGTGGAGCGGCCGTTCGTGCTCATTTCGGGCGGCGCGAAGGTGGATGACAAGCTCGGCGTGCTGACGAATCTCGGCGGAAAGGCCGACGAGGTGCTCGTCGGCGGGAAGATGGCGGAGCAGATCAGAACCGACAATCCACTTCCGTTCGACGTCGTCCTTCCGGTCGACGTCGTCGCGGCGAGCGAGTTCGCAGCGGACGCAGAGACGAAAGTGGTGCCTTACGACGCGCTCCCGGAAGGATGGCTCGGGCTCGACATCGGACCGGAAACACGCGAGCTGTTCACACGACGGATCTCTGAGGCGCGCACGATTTTCTGGAACGGGCCAATGGGCGTCTTCGAATGGCCTCGCTTCAGTGAGGGCACGAAGGCCGTCGCCGAGGCGGTGGCCTCCTCGGACGCCTATTCGGTTGTGGGCGGCGCTGATTCGGCAAGGGCGCTGACCGAGCTCGGGCTGGCGGACAAGGTGTCCTGGGTCTCGACGGGCGGCGGTGCAGCACTCGAGCTCCTCGAAGGCAAGGAACTTCCCGGCGTCAGGGTGATTCCGGCGTCCTAGCCACACGCGGCATTCGCGGACGGAGGGCACCCTCAACCGCCGTAAGATCTGGCGACTTGGCGCTGATCGCAGGGAACTGGAAGATGTACAAGGGCTCGGCCGAGACGGCGGAGTTCTGCCTCGGGCTCCGCGAGGAGGACCTCGAGGGCGTCGACGTCGTCGTGTGCCCGCCGTACGTGTCGCTGGCCGTCGCGGTCCAGCTGCTGGCGGGCACCGAGATCGCCGTTGCGGCGCAGAACGTTCACTGGGAGGAAGATGGGCCCTACACGGGAGAGATCTCGGCCGAGATGCTCCTCGAGCTCGGCGTCTACGGTGCGATCGTCGGTCACTCGGAGCGCCGTCAGCACTTCGGCGAGAGCGACGAGACCGCGGCGAGCAGGGCGCGTACCGCACTCGCGGCCGGCATGTTCGTGATCGCCTGCGTCGGTGAAACCGAAGAGGAACGCGAGACCGGGCAGACCGAACAGGTGCTGCAGCGCCAGGTGTCGGCGTTCGAGGCGGACGACAATCTCGTCCTCGCCTACGAGCCCGTGTGGGCGATCGGAACCGGAAAGACGGCCACACCGGAGATCGCGCAGGAAGCGCACGCATTCATCAAGTCGGTGTTGGACGTCCCCGTGCTGTACGGCGGTTCGGTCAAGCCGGACAACGCCGCCGTCCTCCTGAGCCGGCCGGACGTCGACGGCGCGCTCGTCGGCGGAGCGTCGCTCGATCTCGAGTCCTTCATCGCGATTTGCCGAGCGGGCGCGAACATCCCCTCGTAGCGCTTGTGATCCTCGACGGCTGGGGCCTCGCGCCGCCGGGCCCGGGCAACGCCGTCGAGCTCGCCGACACGCCGAACTTCGACCGGCTGTGGGCGACGTTTCCCCATACCCAACTCGATGCGTCGGGCCAAGCGGTCGGGTTGCCGCCCGGTCAGATGGGCAACAGCGAGGTCGGACATCTGACGATCGGCTCCGGCCGCGTCCTGTTCCAGGACCTCATGCGCGTCAACAAGTCGATCGAAGACGGGTCGTTCTACGACAACCCGGCAATGGCGAGCGCCTTCGAACGGGGCGAGCGGGTCCATCTGCTCGGGCTCGTTTCCTACGGCGGCGTCCACTCGCACATCGACCATCTGCGCGCGCTGTTGCGCTTCGCTCCCGAGAAGACCTGGATCCACGCGTTCACAGACGGCCGGGACGTCTCGCCGCACTCCGCCGTCCACGACCTGGCCGAGCTGCCGCAGGACCGGATCGCGACCGTTGCCGGCCGCTATTACGCCATGGACCGCGATCAGCGCTGGGAGCGAACCCAGCGTGCCTTCGACGCGATCGTCGAGGGGAAAGGCGAACAGGCAGCCGATCCAATCGAGGCGATACGTCGTAGCTATGAACGAGGGATCACCGACGAGTTCATCGAGCCCATCACAGTTGGTGGCCGTCCAAGGCTTCAGCCGGGGACGGACACAGCCATCTTCTTCAACTTCCGTCCCGACAGAGCACGCCAATTGACTATGCAGCTCCTCGAGGCAGGTGCCGATATCACCACGATGACGAGCTACCGGTCGGACCTCCCAGTGCCGATCGCCTTCCCCGAGCAGGAAGTGCACGAGACGCTGGCCGAGGTCCTCGCCGTCCATGGCGTGCGCCAGCTGCACGTCGCCGAGACCGAGAAGTACGCCCACGTGACCTATTTCTTCAACGGTGGCCGCGAGGCGGAGTGGGCGGGGGAGACCAGGATTCTCGTGCCCTCGCCGCGCGACGTTCCGAGCTACGACCAGAAGCCGGAGATGTCTGCGCGGGAAGTCACCGACCGGTTCGTCCAGGAGCTCGACCGCGACGGCTATCGCTTTGCCGTCATCAACCTGGCGAACCCGGACATGGTCGGCCACACAGGATCGATCCCCGCCGCGGTTAAAGCAGTGGAGACAGCCGACGAGTGCCTCGGCCGAATCGTCGAGGCGGTCGGCCGAACGGGCGGTGTCTCGTTGATCACCGCAGACCACGGAAATGCGGAACAGATGCTCGAAGCAGATGGTGCCAGCCCGCATACGGCGCACACGACGAACCCCGTCCCGCTGATCGTCACCGACCCCGCAGTGACCCTTGAAGACACCGGCGAGCTGGCCGATTTAGTGCCCACTGTGCTGGGGTTTTTAGGTTTCACGCAACCCTTACAGATGACTGGTAAACCCTTAACGACCCCGGCCTGATCCGGGCTATACTCCGGAACCTTTTGTCACTTCAGCAACCTGATTTTGGCGTACTGCGCAAGGCACAGAAAGGCGACGAGCGAGCTTTCTCGCTCATCGTCCGTGCCTATCAGGTGCCTGTCTTCAACTATGTGCTGCGACTCGTCGGCGACCGGTCGCTTGCGGAGGACCTGACTCAGGAAGTCTTCCTGAGGGTCTTCCAGGGCCTGCCGCGCTTCTCGCTCCGCTCGAAGTTCACGACGTGGCTCTTCCAGGTGACGAAGAACCGCGTGCTGGACGAGCTGCGCGCCAACGAGCGGCGCCCACGTGCAGTCGTCGCGCTCGAGGACGTTCCGCCGCTCGAAGTCGTGGACGCACCGATGGAGCGGCTCGAAGCGATCGACGCGGTGTGGCGCGCCGTCGAGGGACTGAACGTCGACCTGAAGATGGCACTCCTCCTCCGCGACATCGTCGGCCTGTCGTACACCGAGATCGCCGACTCCCTGGAGATCACGCTCGCCACCGTCAAGTGGCGGATCTACAAGGCGCGCGAGGACGTCCAGCTTTCGATGGCCCGCGAGGGCATCACCTTCGGCGACGAGAAGCAGCCCGCCGCCGAGCGCGCCGTTTCTTAGCTATCTGGAATGAGCACGTAGCCAGGCTGCGAGGTTCCGCGCCTCGGCCGCCGGCGTCGCTCCGCGTACCGGCGCCTGGATCTGCGGCGGCTCGGGCCTCGTCGAGGAACTGCCCCCGCCGAGGCTGAGCAACCCCAGGATCAAGGCAACGATCGCGACGGCAGCCGCGCCTCCGATCCAGAGCCACGCGCTGCGCCCGCGCAGGCTTCGGTACTTCCGGGAGTGCAGCGGCTCTGTGATCGCGGTGGCGAGCAACCGCTCGGTCGGAGGCCCCGTTGCGGCGGCGAGCTCGTGCGCGAACTCGGATGCAGATGCCGGCCTGAAGCGTGGGTCGCGCGCGAGTGCGTGCATGACCGCGCCTTCGACCGCTTCCGGAACGGACGGTTCGAGGTCGCGGAGCGGGGTGATCACACCGGTCGTCTGCTGCGCGGCCAGCTCCGCCAGCGAGTCGAACTCGTAAGGCGGCCTTCCGGTCAGGAGCTCGTAGACGACGGCGCCGAGCGAATAGACGTCGGTCGCGGCGGTGACCTCCTCGCCGGCGGCTTGCTCGGGCGACACGTAGGCCGCGGAGCCGAGAACGGTCCCGTGCTGCGTCAGCCGTGTGAGCTCCGCGGCGCGCGCGATCCCGAAATCGGCGATCTTGAGAACGTCGTCCTCCCGAACGAGGAGATTCGCGGGTTTCACGTCCCGGTGGACGAGGCCGGCGTCGTGCGCGTGCTGCAACCCGGCGCACGCCTGGAGCGCGAGAGGAACGACTTCCGTGTGAGCTAGCCGCCCGCGCTCGGCGACCGTGTCGCCCGGGACATATTCCATGACGATGTACGGGCTGCCTTCCGTTTCGCCGGCGTCGTACACGTGGACGACGTTGGGATGGGAGAGCCGGCTCGCAAGCCTCGACTCCTGCAGGAAGCGCGCCCGGAAGTTGTCGTCGTCCGCCAGGTGCTCGGCGAGCACCTTGACCGCGACCAGGCGGTGCAGCTCCTGGTCGCGCGCGAGATAGACGACCGCCATGCCTCCGCGGCCGAGCACGCGCTCGATGCGATAGCGGCCTGCGGCGAGGAGAAGCTCGGTCAATCGTCCCCCTCGTGCTTGTTCTTCTTCTCGCCCTTGTGCTTGCCGTTGTCGTGCTTGCTCTGGGCCGGGACGCACTGGATTCGGGAGACCAGGTCCCCGACGGTCGAGCCGAGCTCCTCCTGAAACGCGCCGGGGATCTGCCCGTGGTTGATCGCTGCCACGGTCTCTTGCTGCAGGTGTTGCGCGAGGCTCAACGCCCCGCAGGGATCGCCGGCGGTCAGCGCTTGGGCGACCTCTTCGCTGCGGGAGGCCAGCGCCGAGGCAACCGGCCGCGGAAGCTTGGGCTGCGGTGCGTCTCGATGTTCCGAGCCGCTGCCGCAACCCGCCAGGCAGAGCGCGGCCGTCAGGGCCGCGCCCAGCTCAGGACGTCTCGTTCGGGTCTTCCTCCGCGGCAAGCTTCAGGGAACCCTGCCTGACCTGCTCCAAGTGGCGCCGCTGGATCGCTCGATTAGTCGCCACGCTCGAGCCGAGCCGCGAGAGCTCTCGGAAGACCCTGCTCCCGCATTTCGGCCTGCGTGCGCTCGATGGAATATGGGACCCGGCGGAACGCAGCAACCCTTTCGTGGAGATCGAGCAGCAGCCAGGCGGCGCGGGGATCGCCGTCACGCGGCTGGCCGACGGAGCCAGGATTCAGTAGCCACCGGCCGTCCAGCGTCACCCTCGAGCCGCCCGGCGCCGGCCCGCCGCCAACGTGGCCGTCGTCCGCTGTGATCGCCAGCGCGACGTGGCTGTGTCCGACAAGGACGAGCGGTGCGTCCGAAAGCTCGAGTGTCGCCTGAGCGGCTTCCTCCGTCAGGATGTACTCCCAGACCGGGTCGCGGGCGCTCGCGTGGAACAGGTCGACGCCCTCGACCTCGCCGAACGGTTTTAGGCTCGCGAGGAACGCGCGCGACTCCGGCGTCAGGACCTCTGCCGTCCAGATGGCTGCGGCGGCGGCCTCGTCGTTGAAGTCGCTGACCGTGAGCTCACCTAGCACGACCAGGTCGTGGTTGCCCACGAGACACTGATCGGCGCGATCTTTCACGATGTCGCAGCACTCGTTCGGACGCGGCCCGTAGCCGACGGTGTCGCCGAGACACCAGACGGCGTCGACGCGCGCGGCGTCGATCTCCTTCAGCACCGCTTCGAGCGCGTGATAGTTAGCGTGGACGTCCGATATGACCGCGACTCGCATCAGCAGAGTCGCGACCTTAGCCGTCGCGGCACTCGTGTGGGCACTCGCTGCCTCGGCCCTGTGGCGCACGCAGGTACCCGCCGACCTCCGCCTGCCTCAACTCGACCCGCGGGCCGTGTTCGGCGCCGACGCTGTGCGCGCCGGAGTGCGTTACGAGCGGTTCCTCGACTACGGCTGGCTCCTCGGGACAGTCGCCAAGGTGCTCGCGCTCGTCGTGATGGTGGCGCGTGGCCCACGACTCGCCCGCTCGCTGGGGCTCGGCCGAGTGAATGCGGGATTGATCACCGGGGTCGTCGCCGTGACTGTGCTGTGGGCGGTGTCGCTGCCGTTCGGCATCGCGACCGGCTGGTGGGAGCGGCGCCACGGCATCTCGAAAGAGGATTGGGGAACCATCGTCTTCTCGCCGTGGCAGGGGCTCCTGAGCGGCACCTTCACCACGGTCATCGTGCTCGCGATCGTGCTGCTGCTCGCGAAGCGGTTTGCACGGAACTGGTGGATCGGGGCGGCCGCGATCCTGCTCGCGCTCGCTGTGGTCCAGCAGCTCGCTGTTCCGTACGCGACGCGAATCGGGACGCATCCGATCCGGTCGTCGCAGCTGGCCGCCGCCGTCGAGCGGCTCGAGGCGCGCGAGCACGCCGGCCACCCGGCCGTTCGCATCCAGCAGGTGCACGACCAGACAACTGCGGCGAATGCTTTCGCGATCGGAATCGGTCCCAGTAGCAGCGTCTTCATCTGGGACACGCTGCTGGACGGCCGCTTCACGCCCAGGGAGGTGCGCTTCGTCGTCGGCCATGAGCTCGCGCACATCGCACGTCTGCACCTCTGGAAAGGGATTGCCTGGGGCGCACTCGTCGGCATTCCTCTGCTCGCAGCGATCGCCTTCGTCACCGGACGACGCGGCGGCCTGCGCGAGCCGGGAAACGTGCCTCTCGCTCTCCTGACGCTCACCGTCCTCCTACTGGCCGTGACTCCGTTCACGAACGTGGTCTCCCGGCGCTACGAGGCGGAAGCGGACTGGGTGGGTCTGCGGGGAACGCAGGATCCGGAGGCGGCCAAA
>Ga0307301_10000595_pt1 | contig 10260 bp, 8 predicted proteins | sample ER_DNA_182_FD_194506 | JGI IMG/M metagenome (GOLD analysis project Ga0307301, IMG submission 194506) | Bulk soil microbial communities from the East River watershed near Crested Butte, Colorado, United States - ER_DNA_182 | ecosystem: Environmental > Terrestrial > Soil > Floodplain | place: USA...
CAGAGCGCGTAGCTGGTCGAAGTAGCGATGCCAGACGTCGCCGACCGAGCGGTGCTCCCACGCGCCCGGCTCGAGGTCGATCGCCTCTCCGTCGACGATGTGCACCGACCCGACCAGGTAGTCCCACGGATAGGGCTCGAGTGCCTGGGCGAGCTCCTCCTCGCGTCCCTGGAACCAGTCGACCTCGAGCGCGAGCTTCACCGGGAGGCCCCGGCTCTTCGACTCGACGACCGCGTCGACATAGGTTTCGAGGTCGTGATCCATGCGGTCTCGCTGGTACGGATGCGTGACGAGGCCCTCGAACTGGCGAAAGTAGTAGAGGTGCTCGGTAAAGCCGATCTCGTCGACGCCGTGCGAGGCCGCCGCGTTGACATAGGCCTCGACCGCCGCTCTTGTGTGCTCGACCGGGCCCTCTTCCGGCCCCGGGCCCGGACCTCGGAGGTGCATGTGGTAGTCGACGATCACCGGCTCAGCAGCGCCTCGACGAACTCGAGGTCCTCCGAGGTCGTCACTTTGACCAGACGTCTGTCCCCTTCGACGATCCGGACGCGCCCGCCGCTCGCTTCGACGAACCCCGCACAGTCTGTGGGCGATTCGACCGAGGCGGTGAGAGCACGCCGGAAGGTCTCGGCGACGAACGCCTGAGGCGTCTGGACTCCGTAGAGCCCATTCCTCTCCACGGTCTCGATCACGGCGCCGTCGGCCCGGGCCCGCTTCATCGTGTCGGCGACCTCGAGGGCCGGCACGACTCCGTCCCAGCCCTCCCCGAGAGCCTGGAGCACTCGGTCGATCACCTCGGTCGGCAGGAAGGGTCTCGCGGCGTCGTGCACCAGGACGACCGCCGCCTCGGTGGGGACTTCGGTCATTCCGAGGCGCACCGAGTCGGCCCGCGTCTCCCCGCCCGGCACGCATGCGTTCACCTTGCCGGCGCCCAGCTCCTCGGCGAGGAGGATCGCCGGCTCGACCCAGTCCTCGTGCACAACGACGACGATCGCCTCGATCCACTCGGAATCCTCCAGCCGCTCGAGGCTCTCGGCCAGCAGAGGCCGATCGCCCAGCTTCGCAAACGCCTTCGGGCGCTCACCGCCCAGGCGCTCACCGCGCCCAGCTGCAACAAGGATCGCCCAGACGCCGGTATCGGACACCGGTGTAGCATGCCGCGCCGCGCCGGTCCGAGGTCGAGCAGCGCGGCCGACGGCACTGCTGCGTTTCGGCGAGCCCTCCTGCTAGGTAGTGGCCAGGGCAGACTTGCCGACCGCGCTGAGCTCCTCGTCGAGCCACGCGGTTGCGCCGTCCTCGTCGAAGCCCTTCGCGTACATCAGCTCGCTGGCAAGGATCTTCTTCGCCTTCACGAACATCTGCTTCTCGCCTGTGGAGAGCCCCTTCTCGCTGTCTCGCAGGGAGAGGTTTCGAACGACCTCGGCCAGCTCGAAGATGTCGCCGGTCTTCATCTTGTCCCGGTTGTACTTGAAGCGGCGATTCCAGTTCTTCGGCATCTTGGTGCCGTCGCCGTGCAGGACGTCGAGCACCCGTTCGATGTGCTCCTCGTCGATGACGCTCCGGAGGCCGACCCGCTCCGCGTTTTCTGCGGGCACGTTGACGGTCATGTCGTTGTGCTCGATCTTGATGGTCAAGTACACCCGCTCTTCACCCAGGACAGTGCGAGTTTCCTTCTTCACGACCGTGCCTGCGCCGTGGTGGGGGTAGACGACCTTGTCGCCGACTTTGTACAAGCCCTCTCCTCCTCTAACTGAAATGAAAAGCAGTCCGGGACGCCGTATGAACGGGGCCATTCTAGCAGAAAAATCCCCAAAACAGCGACGTTTCCAGGGATTTTGCGGCCGGAGCCCCTGCCCGTCGGCGCCATGTCCGCAACGTGCAGGGGTTTTACATTTGGAGATAGCGGTCGACGAGGTTGTGCTCCTGAAGGCGCCGAAGCCCTTCGCGGATCTCGCGCGCCCGGACAGAGCCGACTCCGTCGACGGCCTCCAGATCGCGATGGCTCGCCCGGATGACGGCATCCAGAGACTCGAAGTCATTAACCACGTGGCGAATGACGGAGTCCGGAAGACGAGGGATGTGAGACAGGACCCGGTAGCCACGGGGCGCCACCGTCTGGTCGAGCGGGTTCGAGTTGCGCGGGAAGCCGAGGAGCTCGGTCAACTCTTCGACCTCGAGGAGCTTCGGGTAGGAAAGCGCCGCGAGCTCCTCCAGCACTGCTGCCGCACGGGCTGAATCGCCACTTGCCTCGTAGTCGAACACCACGGCCGCCTTCTCGTTCGGTACGGCTTCCATCAGCTCGTCGAGATGCATGCGGATCAGGCGGCCTTCCTCGCCGAGCTCGATGCAGTTGCGCTCGACCTCCTCCGCCATCCGCGTCGTCATCTCGGCGCGCTGCACGACGACGAGGACGTCGTCGAGGGTGACGGCGCTCTGGAACTCGAGTGCCGTGAGGCGCGTCAGGCCCTGATCGAGCCGTTGCCGGTAGGTCTCGAGTGTCGCGAGCACCTGGTTGGTTCTCGCGAGCACGTCAGAGATCTCTCCTAGCTGGTAGCGGAGCTCCCCGAAGAACACGGTCACGGTTTCCCGCTGTTGCGAGATCGAGATCACGAGCGCGCCGGTTTGCTTGGCAACACGCTCTGCGGTGCGGTGCCGCGTGCCGGTCTCGGACGAAGCGATCGCAGGGTCGGGCATGAGCTGGACGTTCGCGTAAACGAGCTTCGAGATGTCCGCGCTGACGATGATGGCGCCGTCCATCTTGGCCAGCTCGTAGAGGAGCTGGGCCGTGAAGGGAAGGTCGAGCCGCATCCCTCCCGAGAAGAGGAAGGCAATGTCGTTGGGCTCGTCGATGACGATGAGCGCACCGTGCCCCGATCTGATGATGTCGTCGATGCCCGCGCGAAAGGCTGTCCCCGGAGCCACGAGGCCGAGGGCCGAAATGAGCTTCTTATCCTTCCGCGGATCTGCCCTCATCCAGCGCCACCCCGATCGCCTGCCGAATCGTCGCCGCCGCCTGCAGGGTGATTCTGCCATGCGGCTTCGTCCCTTCCGAAACGATGGCCTCGGAAAGGCCGAGCTTGGCGGTCTCGGCGAGGCGCCGTTCGGCCTGTGAGACGGGGCGCAGCCGGCCGGTGAGGCCGACCTCCGCAAAGCATGCGAGACCAGGCCGGACAGGCTTCCCACGGGCAGCCGAGGCGATCGCGACTGCGACCGCGAGGTCTGCACCAGGCTCGTCGATTCGAACGCCGCCGGCGACGTTCACGAACACGTCCGCCTGGCCCAGAGAGACACCCGCATGGCGGCCCAGGACAGCGACGATCATGGACAGGCGCTTCGGGTCGACACCGGTTCCCACCCTCCTCGGCATCGCGAGATCGGTCGGCGAGACGAGCGCCTGGATCTCGAGCAGGATCGGACGCGTTCCTTCCAGGGCGCACGCGACGGCGGAACCGACCTCTCCCTCGGACCGCCCGAAGAGCTCGGAGGGATCGGCGACGCCGGCGAGGCCGGTCGACGTCATCTCGAAGACTCCGAGCTCGTTTGTGGAGCCGAAGCGGTTCTTCACGGCGCGAAGCACGCGGTGAGAGCGGTAACGGTCGCCCTCGAACTGGAGCACGCAGTCGACCAGGTGCTCCAGGACGCGAGGGCCGGCAACCGCGCCCTCCTTCGTCACGTGCCCGACCAGGAATGTGGCGATGCCGTGCTCCTTGGCAAGCCGGAGCAAGCGACCTGCGGCTTCCCGGACCTGTGCCACCGACCCGGGGGCCGAGCCAAGCTCAGGGTCGTAGAGCGTCTGCACCGAGTCGATGACGCAGACTTCCGGCCGCTCCCGCTCGAGCGTCGCGCAGATCTCGGGAAGGCTAGTCTCGGCGAGGATCTGGACTCCGGCGCCGCCCCCGAGCCGGTCGGCCCGGAGCCGGACCTGGGCCGAGGACTCCTCCCCCGTGACCAGGACGACTTCATGCCGCTCGGACATGTCCCGCAACGCCATGAGGAGAAGCGTGGACTTGCCGATGCCCGGGTCGCCGCTGACGAGGACGAGCGAGGCAGGCACGAGGCCCCCGCCGAGGACGCGGTCGAGCTCAGGAACACCGGTCGGGAGGCGCTCGGCGTCCGAGGCCGCGACGTCTACGAGCCGAAGCAGGGGGCGAGCCGGCGGCGCAAGCTTGCTCTTCATGGTGGCAGCGCGCTCCTCGACGAGGGTGCCCCAGCTCTCGCACTCAGGACAGCGGCCAAGCCACCGTCCGGTCGTGTAACCGCACTCGGAGCATGCGTGCTGGAGAGCTGCCTTCGCCACCCGTCCAGTCTAGGAGCCGGTCCCGACGCCGCCTACCGACGAGTGCGCCGGGTCTGCATCTCATTCGTCACCTTTCAACAGCGACGGCGAGGCCATACGCGCCTGGTGTGAAGATCGCGCATCATCGGTACTCTCTCGTCGTGCTTGAAGGCCCGACCGGGCCGCCGGCTGAGGACTTGAAGCCCCTACTGCGCGGCGTCCTCCACCAGTGTGCGTTCTTCCTCTCGCTCCTTGTCGGAGCCGTCCTCGTCGCAACAGCGTCTTCGGACGCCGCCCGGTGGTCGGGGCTCGTCTTTGCAGCCTCGGTGTCGGCGATGTTCGGGGCGAGTGCGCTCTACCACCGCGGCAACTGGGCACCTCGCAGGCGCCTGTGGCTGCGCCGCCTCGACCACGCGATGATCTTCCTCCTGATTGCCGGCACGTACACGCCGGTCGGGCTCATGATCCTCTCCGGTGCCTGGCAGGTGATTGTCCTCACGGTTGTCTGGACCGGAGCTGCGGGCGCGATCCTGATCAGGCTCCTCTGGACGGACGGCCCGCGCTGGATCGCAGTGGCCATCGCCGTCGCCCTCGGCTGGGTCGCGGTGCTCGCACTGCCGCAACTCGTACGCGGGATCGCGCCTGCCGGTGTGGCTCTCCTTCTCACCGGCGGCCTGCTTTACACGCTGGGATCGCTCGTCTACGCCCGCCAGAGCCCGAATCCGCTACCGGCGGTCTACGGGTTCCACGAGGTCTTCCACACGCTGGTCATCGCCGCTGCCGCGTGCCAGTACGTCGCGATCGCGTTCTTCGTGCTCTCGGACTAGGTCAGGCTTCGTCCGGCTCGTCGGCTTCGTCGGCCGGCGGCTCGGGCGGCACGGTGACCTTCTCCCGCTCCTCTTCCGGCGGCGGGCCTTCGACGACACGGATGTCGACCTCTTCTGTCTCGCCCTCCTTGCGGTCGACGACGATCGTCGAGCCGGGCTTGAGCGAGCGGCCGAGAACATAGTCGGCGAGCGGATCCTCGATGAAGCGCTGGATCGCGCGGCGCAGAGGCCGGGCGCCCATCGCGGGGTCGTAGCCCTTGTCGACGAGGAGCTCCTTCGCGCCCTCCGTGAGCTCGATCGCGGCCTCGTGCTCCACCATCTGCTCCCGCAGCCGGTTCATCATCAGGTCGACAATGACCTTGATCTCGTCCTTCGACAGCTTGTGGAAGACGATGACCTCGTCGATGCGGTTCAGGAGCTCGGGCCGGAAGACCTTCTTCAGCTCGCCCATGATGCGGCCCTTCATCTCGTCGTACGAGAGGCCGGACTCGTCTCCAACCGAGAACCCGAACGACTGATTCTTCGAGATCGTGGCAGCGCCGATGTTCGAAGTCATGATCACGATCGTGTTCCGGAAGTCGACCTTCCGGCCCTGAGCGTCAGTGAGCTTCCCGTCCTCCAGGATCTGAAGCAGGATGTTGAAGACGTCCGGGTGTGCCTTCTCGACCTCGTCGAGGAGGACGACCGAGTACGGCTTCCGGCGCACAGACTCGGTGAGCTGCCCGCCCTCGTCGTAGCCGATGTAGCCGGGGGGTGACCCGACCAGCCGGGAGACGGAGTGCTTCTCCATGTACTCCGACATGTCGACCTGGATCATCGCGTCCTCGTCGCCGAACAGGAACTCGGCGAGCGTGCGGGCGAGCTCCGTCTTCCCGACCCCCGAGGGGCCGAGGAAGATGAACGAGCCGGTCGGCCGCTTCGGATCCTTGATCCCCGCGCGGGCACGTCGGATCGACTTGGAGACGGCGACGATCGCCTCTTCCTGCCCGATCACGCGCTTGTGGAGCTCTTCCTCCATCCGGATCAGCTTCTGCGACTCGGCCTCCGTCAGCTTGAAGACCGGGATTCCCGTCCACATGGAGACGATGTCCGCAATCTCCTCCTCGCCGATCTCGGGCTGCTCGACCGTCTCCGAGCTCCGCCATTTCTCCTCGAGCTCGCGGCGCTTCTGCGTCAGCTTGCGCTCCTTGTCGCGCAGGTTCGCGGCCTTCTCGAACTCCTGCGACTCGATCGCCGCCTCCTTCTCCTGGCGGACGTTGTCGATCTCGTCCTCGAGCTCGCGGTAGCGCGGCGGGGCGGTCATCGTCTTGATGCGCATCCGCGACGCGGCTTCATCGACCAGATCGATTGCCTTGTCGGGCAGATGGCGGTCCTGGATGTAGCGGCTTGCGAGAACAGCCGACGCCTGGAGCGCTTCGTCCGTAATCGTGCAGCGGTGGTGAGCCTCGTAGCGGTCGCGCAGGCCTCTCAGGATGAGCACCGTGTCCTCGACGGAGGGCTCCTCCACCTTGATCTGCTGGAAGCGGCGCTCGAGTGCGGCGTCCCGCTCGAGGTACTTGCGGTACTCGTCGAGCGTCGTCGCGCCGATCGTCTGGAGCTCGCCTCTGGCCAGCGCCGGCTTCAGGATCGAGGCCGCGTCGATCGCGCCTTCGGCCGCTCCGGCTCCGACCAGGTTGTGGAGCTCGTCGATGAAAAGGATGATGTCGCCGCGCTGGGTGATCTCCTTCATCACCTTCTTCAGGCGCTCCTCGAACTCGCCGCGGTACTTCGAGCCCGCGACCAGCGCAGCCAGGTCCAGCGTGTAGATCTGCTTGTTTTTCAAGAGCTCGGGCACCTGGTTTGAGGAGATGCGCGCGGCAAGGCCCTCGACGACCGCCGTCTTCCCCACGCCCGGCTCGCCGATCAGGACCGGATTGTTCTTCGTCCGCCGTGAGAGAATCTGCATGACCCGCTCGATCTCGGTCTGGCGACCGACGACCGGGTCGAGCTTGCCCTCGGCGGCGAGCTTCGTGAGGTTACGCCCGAACTGGTCGAGCAGCTTCGAGCTCTTCGACTTCTCCGGCGTGCCACCCCCGCCCTGCTGGCGGCGGCCGGGGCCGGAGAGCATCCGGATGATCTCGTTGCGGATCTTCTCGGCGTCCGCGTCGAAGTCGAGCAGGATGCGCGCGGCCACCCCTTCGTTCTCGCGCACGAGCCCGAGCAGGATGTGCTCGGTGCCGATGTAGTTGTGGCCGAGGGAGAGCGCTTCGCGCAGCGCGAGCTCGAGGACCTTCTTGGCGCGCGGAGTGAAGGGGATCTGACCGGTCGTCACCTCGTCGCCCTGGCCGACGATCCGGGCGACCTGCGCGCGGACCTCCTCGACGGTGATGTCGAGCGACTCGAGGACGCGCGCGGCCAAGCCTTCCTCCTCGCGGAGGAGGCCGAGGAGAATGTGCTCAGTTCCGATGTAGTTGTGCTTGAGGGCACGGGCCTCGTCCTGGGCGAGGACGACAACCTGTCTTGCTCGTTCAGTGAAGCGCTCGAACAACGCTCGCGTCCTTTCCGTCTACTGCCGAACCCATGCTACCGAACCGGTCGGGAGGTACTTCCGTGCTGCCTGAAGTGCGTATCGGCTCTAAGCGCCATCCTCTACAGACCTTATTTCTTCTGTGGCTCCGAACTGGCCGATAGGGTCGTCTCGTGGTGCTCGAGACCGACGTGCGGCCATGTCCCCCCTATTCGCTCGCACTCTCCGCACGGCTCAAGAGCGACGCCACGCGGAGTTTCCGAGACGGTGTTCTCACAGCCGTCTTCGAGGCCGGAGGCCCCGCGCTCGCCCACGTGCGCCAGAGGGCGGACGGGACGCTGGCGGTCCGGCTCGAAAGCCGGGAGCCGGATGCGGCCATGGAGGTGCTGCGGTTCGTGCTCGCCGCAGACGACGACCACTCCGAGTTTCTTCTTCGATTCCGGAACGATCAGCTGCTCGGGCCCAGGATCAGATCGCTCCGCGGCATGCGCCCCCTGCGGGTCGCCACGGTCACGCACGCGCTCCTGAAGGCGGTCTGCGGGCAGCTGATCCAAGGCCGGGCGGCAAGGCTCCTCGAGGCAAAGCTCATCCGCGTCGCTTCCGAGGAGCACGAAGGGCTGCGGCTGCCACCGACTCGCGCCACGTTCGCGAGCTTCGCGCCGGCCGAGTTGGCCCGGATTGGATTGGTCAGCCGCAAGGCCACGGCGCTCGTCCGGCTCTCTCGCGAGCTCGACCTGGAGCGCCTGCACGGAGTCCCGACCGCTCAGGCACGGGCCCGCATCGAGCGCGAGCGGGGCCTCGGGCCCTGGTCGGCAGGCGTCATCTGCCTCTACGGCCTCGGACGCTTCGAACACGGCCTTGTCGGCGATTTGGGACTGATCAAGCTGTGCGCGGCGCTCAACGGCCGCCGGGCCGACGAGGACGACACGCGCGAGCTCCTCGAGCCGTACGGCGAGTGGGCCGGGTTGGCGAGCTTGTATCTCCTGGCAGGCGGTGGCGCCGGGCTGGATACGTCCCGCTCGCACATGTAGCCCGGGCCTACGGCGCCCGCTCGCGCAGCGTCGGGAAGAGGATCACGTCACGGATCGTGTCCCTCCCGGTGATGACCATCGCGAGGCGGTCGATCCCCAGGCCGAGCCCACCGGTGGGCGGCATGCCGTACGAGAGCGCCTCGACGTAGTCCGGGTCGCCCGGCTCGGCAGTCGCGTCCCCGGTCTCCAACGCCACCTCCTGGTCGCGAAAGCGCTGTTCCTGCTCGGCCGGGTCGTTCAGCTCGGTGAATGCATTCCCGAGCTCCATGCCGCCGACGAAGTACTCGAACCGCTCCACGATCGTCGGGTCCTCGTCCGTCGCCCGAGCGAACGGCGAGAGCTCGATCGGATAGTCGTGCAGGATCGTCGGCTGGAGCAGGGCGGGCTCGACGTACGCCGAGAGAGCATGGTCGACGAGCTGCGCCCAGGTGCGGTCGGCCCCTGTCTCAGTCCCGCGCTCCTCGAGGCGACGCCGGAGCTCGCCCTCCTCCCGGCTCCAGAGTCCCTGCTCCTCGAGTGCGTCGACGAGCTTGACCCGCTGCCAGGGGGGCGCCAGCTCGATCTCGTGCCCCCGGAACGAGACCTTCGTCCCGCCCGTGGTCTCGCGGGCGACCCTGTCGACCAGATGCTCGATGCGCTCCATCGTGTCGCGGTAGTCGGCGTAGGCCTCGTACCACTCGAGCATCGTGAACTCGGGCTGGTGCTTGTAGGAGACGCCCTCGTTTCGGAAATCCTTGCCGATCTCGTAGACCCGCTCGAGCCCCCCGACGATCAGCCGCTTCAGGTAGAGCTCGGAGGCGATTCGCAGATACAGGTCGACATCCAGCTCGTTGTGGTGTGTGACGAAGGGCTCCGCGAAGGCGCCGCCGTACCTCGGCTGCAGGATCGGCGTCTCCACCTCCACGAAGCCGTCTTCGTCGAGCCCGCTGCGGATGGAAGAGACCATCTGGCTTCGAAGCAGGAAGTCGCGCCGGGTCTCCTGGTTGATCAGCAGGTCGAGGTAGCGCTTCCGATACCGCGTCTCGGCGTCCACCAGGCCGTGGAAGGTGTCCGGTAGCGGCCTGGCCGTCTTCGCAAGCAGGATGAGCTCGTCGACGGCGACCGAGGGCTCGCCGCGCTTGGTCTTGGTGGGCCGGCCTTCCACGCCGACGATGTCTCCAAGGTCGAGGTCCACGGGCCCGACCCGTTCCGCGCTCAACAAGAGTTGGATCTGCCCGGATCGGTCGACGAGGTCGACGAAAACGAGCTTTCCGTGGCCCCGCCGGCGGAGCACGCGCCCGGCCAGGCGTCTCGGCTCAGTGCCCTCCTGGCTAGGGTCGAACGTCTCGGCTTCGGCCCTGACCGCCGCGGCCTCGACTCGGCCGGGAAAGCGCTTCGGAAGCGAGCTCATAGAGGCCGCGAGCCTACCGTCTCCACGAAACGGCGCCCGGGATCACAATCTCTCATCTGTCTCTCATCGTTCCGTCCACAATGAGGGAATGCGGGTGCTGATCGTCGAGGACGAGCTGAAGATGGCGAGCCTCCTCAGGCGGGGGCTGCTCGAAGACGGGCACGCTGCCGACGTCGCGGCGAAAGGCGAGGACGCACTCTGGATGGCCCGGGCGACGGACTACGACGCGA
>Ga0307301_10000596_pt1 | contig 10243 bp, 7 predicted proteins | sample ER_DNA_182_FD_194506 | JGI IMG/M metagenome (GOLD analysis project Ga0307301, IMG submission 194506) | Bulk soil microbial communities from the East River watershed near Crested Butte, Colorado, United States - ER_DNA_182 | ecosystem: Environmental > Terrestrial > Soil > Floodplain | place: USA...
CGCTGCCAGTTCAACGCGCCCGCCCCTGCCCCCGCAAGGGGTCACCGTCTGGTTCACCGGCCTGCCGTCGGCCGGAAAGACGACCATCGCCAACCTGGTCGGCGAGCGGCTGGCCGAGCGCGGCCACCCCGTGGAGGTGCTGGACGGGGATGTGGTCCGCACCCACCTGTCCCGCGGGCTGGGGTTCTCCAAGGCCGACCGGGACGAGAACATCCGCCGCATCGGCTATGTCGCCGGGCTCCTGACCGGCCATGGGGTGACCGTGCTGGTCTCGGCCATCTCGCCCTACCGCGCGGTCCGCGACGAGGTCCGCGCGGCCGTGGAGCGGGTCGGCGGCTTTGTCGAGGTCCACGTGGCCGCCGACCTGGCGACCTGCCAGGCCCGCGACGTCAAGGGCCTGTACGCCCGGCACGCCCGGGGCGAGCTGCGTGGTCTCACCGGGGTCGACGACCCGTACGAGCCACCGCTGGCTCCGGAGCTCATCCTGGACACCGCCGCCGAGCCGCCCGAGGCGTCGGCGGCCCAGGTGCTGGCCCTCCTCGAGCGCCAGTCGGTCCCGGCGCTGGCCGGAAGCCGATCATGACCGCCGTCCCGGGTAGCTCGGCGTGGCTGCCGGCACCGCACGGCGGGCGCCTGGCCGAGCGGCTGGTCCCCGCCGACCGGGCCGAGGCCCTGGCCGCCCAGGCGGCCCGGCTCCCGACCCTGTCCCTGGACCGGCGCGCCCTGGCCGATCTGGAGTGCCTGGCCGTCGGGGCGTTCTCCCCCCTGGCCGGGTTCCTCGGCGAGGCCGACTACGCCAGGGTGGTCGAGCAAGGACGGCTTGCCGACGGGACGGTGTGGACGCTGCCGGTAGTGCTCCCGGTCCCGGCCGAGGTGCTGGCCTCCGGCCCGGACCGCCTCGCCCTGACCGACCAGGCCGGAACGGTGCTGGCGGTGGTCGACGTCGAGGAGGTCCACGACCCGGACCCGGCGACCGAGGCCAAGCTGGTGTTCGAGACCGACGACCCGGCCCACCCGGGGGTGGCGGCGACCCTGGCCCGCCGCGGTCCGCTGGTCGGAGGGGCGGTGCAGGTCCTACGGCTGCCCGCGACCCCGGCGGAGCTGGGCCCGCGGCTCACCCCGGCGCAGGTCCGGGCCGACGCGGTCGCCAGGGGCTGGCGGAGCATGGCCGGGTTCCAGACCCGCAACCCGGTCCACCGGGCCCATGAGTACCTGCACAAGGTGGCCCTGGAGCACCTCGACGGGCTGCTGCTGCACCCGCTGGTCGGGGAGACCAAGGACGACGACGTGCCCGCGGCGCTGCGCATGGCCTGCTACCGGGTCCTGCTGGAAGACTACTACCCGGCCGGGCGGGTGCTGCTGAGCGCGTTCCCGGCCGCGATGCGCTACGCCGGCCCCCGCGAGGCCGTGTTCCACGCCCTTGTCCGCAAGAACTATGGCTGCACCCACTTCATCGTCGGGCGCGACCACGCTGGGGTGGGCAGCTGGTATGGCACCTACGCCGCCCAGGAGGCGTTCGACGCCTACGATCCCGGCGAGCTCGGCATCCAGCCGCTCCGGTACGAGCACGCCTTCTTCTGCCGCCGCTGCGAGGCCATGGCGACCAGCCGCACCTGCCCCCACCCGCCCTCGACCCGGGTCCACCTGTCGGGCACGGCCGTGCGCGAGCTGCTCGGCCGCGGCGAGCTGCCCCCGCCCGAGTTCTCCCGGCCAGAGGTGGCCCGTCTGCTCGCCGACGGCTACCGGGCGCGACGGGATTGACCATGCGCTATCTCCGCAAGATCAAGGAGCTCAATCAGGTCGAGCAGTGGAAGCTCGAGCGCCATCCGCTGGACGTGCGCGACGCGGTCCTGGACCGCTACGCCGAGGAAGGCCCCGACGCCATCAAGACCGTCCCCGGCGAGGTCGAGCGCCTGAAATGGGTGGGCCTGTACCCTCAGCGACAGGGCGGCGACGCGTTCATGCTCCGCATCAAGATCCCCGGCGGGCGCCTGAACGCCGCCCAGGCGCGAGCCATCGGCGAGATCGCCGAAACCTTCGCCCGCGGCCCGGCCCCCAACCCGGTGTTCGGCGACGCCTACCTCGACATCACCACCCGCCAGGACATCCAGCTCCACTGGATCCGGATCGGCGCCGTCCCCGAGATCTGGGGCCGGCTGGAGGCGGTGGGTATGACCACCGTGCAGGCCTGCGGCGACTCGGCCCGCAACGTGCTCTGCTGCCCGGTGTCGGGCCTGGACGCCGACGAGTTGCTGGACGCCCACCCGGTCGCCCAGGCGATCTCCGACTTCTTCACCGGCAACCGCGAGTACGCCAACCTGCCCCGCAAGTTCAAGCTGAGCGTCACCGGCTGCCGCGAGGACTGCGCCCAGGCCGAGATCAACGACATCGGGCTGTGGCCGGCCCGGCTGCAGGACGGCACGGTCGGTTTCAACGTGCTCGTCGGCGGCGGCCTCTCGGACGGGCCGCGGATGGCCTCCGACATCGACGTCTTCATCACCCCCGACCCCGACCGGGTGGTCGAGCTGTTCCGGGCCATCGCCCAGCTGTTCGGTGAGCTCGGCAACCGCGAGAACCGCGGCCTGGCCCGGATGCGCTACCTGGTCCAGGAGCTGGGCCCCGAGCGGTTCCGGGCCGAGCTGGCCTCCCGGGCCGGGTTCGGTCTGGAGGCGGCCGGCCAGGCCCTGACCCGCCGCTACCGCGGCGACCACGTCGGCGTGCACCCCCAGCGCCAGCCCGGCCTGCACTACGTCGGCCTCAACGTCACCGTGGGCCGCATGGCCGGGAGGAGCCTGGTCGAGGCGGCCCGCCTTGCCGAAGCGCACGGCGACGGCGGGCTGCGGCTGGCCACCGACCAGAACCTGATCCTCACCGGCGTGCCCGCCGGGCGGGTGGAGGCGCTGCTGGCCGAGCCGCTGCTGGCCACCCACTCGCCCACCCCGGGCGCCTTCGAGCGCGGGGTGGTGGCCTGCACCGGCAACGAGTTCTGCCGCTTCGCGATCGTCGAGACCAAGGCCAGGGCGGCCGCCTGGGCCCGCGAGCTGGACCGCCGGCTCGGCCCCGACGAGGCCGGCGACGGCATCGTGCGGATGCACTTCTCCGGCTGCCCGGCCTCCTGCGCCCAGCCGCAGATCGCCGACATCGGCTTCCGGGGCGAGACCGCCCACCGCGACGACCGGATCCTGGAGGCGGTCGACATCGGGCTCGGCGGCAGTCTCGGCACCGACGCCGCCTTCGTCGACTGGGTCGAGGGGGCCAGGCCGGTCGACGAGGTGCCCGAGGCCCTGGCCGGCCTGCTGGCCCGCTACCGCGCCGAGCGACGTGACGGCGAGGCGTTCCACCAGTGGGCCCGGCGGCTGCCCAACGCCGAGCTGCGGGCGACCCTGCGGGAAAGGCGGCCCTGACATGGCCGGATACAAGATCCGCGACGAGATGAACGACATCGAGGAGGCGCCGGGCAAGCTCTGGTTCTGGGAGCTGGAGGCGGCCGTGATCGACGCCGACCGCTGCGTCCAGTGCGGGGCCTGCATCGCCGCCTGCCCCAGCGACTCCATCGGGATCGGCGCCGACGGCCTGCCCAAGCTGGTCAAGATGTGCACCGGCTGCTCGCTGTGCTGGGACTTCTGCCCCCGCGGGGGCATGCGTCACGAGGCCACCTGGTCGCTGCCGGTGGCCGGGTCCGACGGGGCCGAATGGAAGATCACCGGCGCCGCCGGGCCGGCCGGCCAGGGCCTGGGACGGGTGGACGAGACCTACACCGCCCGGGTGCGGCCGCAGGTGCCGGGCGCCCAGGACGGCGGCGTGGTCAGCGCCCTGCTGATCGCGCTGCTGGAGGCCGGCGACCTGGACGGCGCCCTGCTGGCCCGCGAGAGCCCCAGCGAGCCCTGGAAGGGCGAGCCGTTCCTGGCCACCAGCCCCGAGCAGGTCGTCGAGTGCGCCGGCAGCTTCTACAACCAGACCCTGGCCCTGGCCGCCCTCGACCTCTCCGGCCACGACCTGCCGCCCCAGCCCCGCATCGCCGTGGTCGGCACCCCCTGCGAGGTCGAGGCCATCCGGGCCATGCAGGCCCGCCCCTGGACCTGGGGCGCGTCCCAGGTCGACGCGGTCGCCCTGACGATCGCCCTGCTGTGCACCAAGAGCTTCAACTACGAGAAGCTGATGGTCGAGCAGATCCAGCGCCGGCGGGGCATCCCCCTGGAGCGGGTCGGCAAGGTGGACGTGATCCACGGCCGGATGATCGTCGAGGACACCGGCGGCCAGGTCCTGGTCGACGAGCCGGTGCGCGACTTCCACGGGGCCGCCCTGAAGGGCTGCGACGAGTGCGCCGACTTCCTCGGGCACGCCGCCGACCTGTCCATCGGCAGCGTCGGCAGCGAGGACGGCTACTCCAGCGTGCTGGTCCGCACCCCGACCGGCCGGATCGCCTTCGAGCGGGTCCGCGACCGCCTGGAGCTGCGCGACCTCGACCGGGTGGAGGCGCTGCACAAGCTCGACGCGCTCGACCGCAGGATCGCCACCCGCAGCCTCAAGCGGCCCTTCGACCCCTCGGCGCCGCTGTTCATCGACTTCGCCGAGCACGTCGAGCGCTACGCCGGCACCGAGCGGGCCCCGGTGGTGCGCGACCGGTGACCGGGGCGCCCGACCTGTCGCTGCCGGAGGAGCCGGTCGAGCTGCGCCGGCGCACCCGGGCCCTGGTCGAGCGGGACCCCGGGCGGGGCGCCGCGGTGGTCGACGCCGGGTCCTTCGTCGCCGACCCCCTCTGGGAGCGCTGGGGCCCGGCGCTGGAGGCGGCCGGCCTGGACCGGGACCGCTTCGGTGGGATCGTCGCCGGCTACCGCCGCGAGCTCTGGCTGTGGGTGATGGGCGAGCGCACCTGGGCCCAGAGCGCCGGCGGCCTCCTCGGCCGCGTCCGGCGCCGCCTCCCGGCCCCCCGGCCGGGTCGCGGCTAGCGGCCGGCGCCGGAGTCGGGCAGCAACACCCGGAAAGAGGCGCCCCCGCCCGGGCGGTCCTCGATCCAGGCGCGGCCGCCGTGGAGGCTGGCGAACCGGGCGACCAGGGCCAGGCCGATGCCCGAGCCGGGCGCGTGGTCGGCCACGTTGCGGCCCTGGTGGAAGGGCTGGAAGATCTGCTCGCGGAGCTCGACCGGGACCCCTGGCCCCTCGTCCTCGACCACCAGCAGCACGCCGCCGGGGCGCGGCTCGACGCGGACCCAGATGGCGGTGCCGGTCTCGGTGTGCCGGGCCGCGTTGACGACCAGGTTCTCCACGATCCGCTCCACCTTGGGGGCGTCGACCGCCACGTGCACGGTCGGCGCGGACACCACGACGGCATGCTCCTCGTGCAGGTCGGCCTCGTCGACCACGCGGCGGACGAGCGCGCCGACGTCGACCATCTGGCGCCGCGGGGTCAGGGTGCCCCGGGCGAGCCGGTCCAGGTCCAGCAGGTCGGCAAGCAGCCCGTCCAGCTTGCGGGCGTTGCTGGACAGCCGGTGCAGCAGGTCGGCGAGGTCGTGGGCGGGCAGGCCGGCCGCGCGGCGCTCCAGGGTGAGGGCGATGCCGAGGACCGTGGTCAGCGGCGTGCGCAGGTCGTGGGAGACGGCATGCAGGAAGGCGGTCTTCATCTCGTCCACCGCCCGCAGGTGCTCGGCCGCCGCCCGCTCGCGCTCGAGTGCGGCGGCCATCTGGTGGGCGCCGTCCTGCTCACGGTCCAGCGCCTCGGCCAGCCGGACCGCCGTCAGCCGCATGGCCGTGAGGTCGGTCAGGATGCCCTGCCAGAACAGCCGACGGCCGTCGCCGCCCCGGACCAGGACCGCCTCGTCACGGACCCAGCGGACCTCACCGTCACGGGTGCACATCCGGTACTCGGCCGAGAACGGCTCGCCGGTCTGGTTGGTGCGCTCGCACGCCTCCACCACCCAGTCGCAGTCGTCGGGATGCACCAGGCGCTTCCAGATGTCGGCGTTGCCGATCCAGTCCTCGGCCCGTTCGCCCAGCACGGCCTCGAGCTGCGGGCTGATGTACAGGACCGGGTTGGGCGACTCCGGGCCGAGCGTGTACACCACCCCGGGCAGGCGCTCCAGCAGCTCCTGGGAGCTGGCCTTCAGGTCGGCCCGCAGCTGGATCTGGGTGACCAGCATGGCGGCCAGGTCGGCGAGCGTCGCCAGGTCGTCCTCGACCCAGTCCCGCGGCCGCCGGTCGGCGGCGCAGACCGCTCCCAGCACCTGGCCCGAGACGATCAGCGGGACCCCGAGGTAGGCGCCGACGCCGAGCTCGGAGACCACCTGGTGGTCGCGGCCGGGCGGGTCGCGGCCGGTGTCGGGGATCACCAGGGGCCGCCGGGTGACGAGCAGCTGCTGGCACAGCGAGTGGGACAGCGGCAGCTGCCTGGCCGACGCCCACGGCTCGGGCAGGCCCAGGCTGGCCTTGAGGAACAGGCGGTCCTGGTCGACCAGCGACACCAGGACGATGGGCAGCTCCAGCAGGCGGGCGGCCAGCCGGGCGATCCGGTCGAAGGCTTCCTCGGCGGGGGAGTCGAGCAGGTTCGTCTGCCGCAGGACGGCAAGCCGGCCCGGATCGACCAGCAGACTGCTCAGGCTGAGGGACATGCGAGACCGGCCTATCGCCTCAAGGAGGGCAAACGCAATCAACAGTTCTACGTAGAGTCAAGCGCGTCCCCCGGCTGGCTCCGTGACGGGCCGCCGTTGTGGCCGGCAGATGGGGCCCCGGGCACGGAGGGCGGCAGGCGCAGGCCGTGGGTGATGTCGAGCAGCCCCCGGCGGACCAGCACCCGCTTGGCCGCCGTGGTGACCCGCGCCAGCTGGTCCGCCCAGTCGGGCTGCTCCTCGCCGATCGAGGCGACGCCCTCCCCGGCCTCGGCCGGCGCCGGCGGTGACCCGCGCCACCAGTCAGTGACCGGCCGCCAGACGCCTCTGGTCCGCCGCATGCTGTAGGCGGCCAGATGCTGCTCGAAGCCGCGCTGGGTGGCGTCGCCGATGGCGACCTGGTAGCGCCAGAACAGCAGCGCCGACTGCTCGGCCGCGAACAGCTGGGGGACGAGCACGGCGAGCTCCTCGCCCAGCTGGTGGACGGCCGCCTGGGCGGCCGCCTCGCGGGCCCGTGCCGCCCGGAGGTACCGGCGGCTGCGGCGCCGCTGCCGGTATCGCCGCAGCCAGCTCGTCAGCGACCGCCAGCGGGAGGTGTCGGCGGCGTCGGCCCCGTGCGGGGCCGCCGCATAGGCCGCCGCCGTGGCCAGGCCGAGCAGCGCCAGGGCCAGGACCGGCGGGCCGGCCCGGCGCCCGAGCTGGCCGACGGTGGTGGTCAGGATCACCCCACAGACGAGCGCCCCGCCGGCGACGCCGATGTCCAGCTGGCGCCGCCGTCGCTGACCGACGGACCCCTGGGCGGTGGCGCCGAGCTGGTCGATGCCGCCGGCGGTGAGCTGGGCGGCGGCCACGGAGCCGGCCGCCGCCGCGACCGCGAGCAGCCCCAGCGCCAGCGGCCCGAGCCGCGCGTCGCGGGCCGCCGTGGAGGCCAGCACCGCCTGGCCGCCGGCGGTCGCGGCCAGGATGGCCACCTCCGACCAGGGGCCGAGCAGGGCCGTCCGGTCCGGCCGCTCGGGGCGGGCATCCACCGTGGCCGCGGTCTCGGCGGCGGCGGCCGCGGCCTGGCGGTCGTCGACCGCCTGCCGCAGCGTCTCCTCGGCCTGGGCCAGGCGGCGGTCGACCAACATGACCTGACTGGCCACCGCCGTCACCCTCGGCAGCTCCCGTCGGGCCTGGAAGACCAGGCGCGCCCGCTCCTGCGAGCTGACGAAGCGCTGCACGGGCAGCGGGCTGCCCGGGTCCCAGGACAGGCCCGCCTTGACCGTCGCCCTGGCGATCGAGCGGAGCGCCCGGGGGCTGGTCGGGCTGTAGCGCGACTCGACCTCGAGATAGCCCTGGGGCGGTACCTCCCACCATGGAGGTCGCCGCCGCCGGCCCGCCGGCCAGCGCGGACGCCACGGCGCCCGCCCCACCGGACGGGCCGGAGCGCCCCTGTCGGGCGCGGGAGCGGCATCCTTCCCAGCCGCCACCGGGCTCGGGTTCAGTCTCTCGGCCATCCCCTCCCCCGCCTGGGCGCCGTCAGCTGGACATCCGGAGCAAACCCTATCGAATGCCGACCCGGCTAGAGGCCGATTTGGGCAATCGTTTATCGCGACGCTCCGCCGCCCCAAGAAGGAATGACGAACGAAGCAAGCTCGCGTACCGTACCGGCCATGGAGGTCGACGCCTGGTCGGAGTGGGCGGGGAGCGCGCCCCAGGCTCGGCCCGGGGTGCCGGCCCCGGCCGGCCCCGGAGACCTCGACGGCCTCTACGACCTGGTCGTGACCTGGGCGGCGCGGCTGGCCGGCACCGGGGACGCGCTCCTCTGGCTGGTCGACGACGACTCCCGGCTGGTGGTGCGCCGTGGGATCGGCCGCTTCGCCTCGGCCGCCGGCCGGACCCTGGGCAAGGGGGAAGGGCTGGCCGGCGAGGTCTGGCAGGCCGGCGCGCCCCTGGCCGTGACCGGCCTCCAGGGCCTGGGGGCCGGACTGTGCGTGCCCCTGGTCGCCGGCGCGTCGGTGGCCGGGGTGCTGGGGGTGGCCTGGAGCGAGCCAAGCCACCTGGCCGGCGACACCGAGGCCGAGCTGCTGGCCGGCTGGGGTGAGCTGGCCGGCGCCGTGATCGACCGCGCCGGACGGCCCCGGGGCCAGGGCTGGCTGCCCGGGACGGCGGAGCGCTACCGAGCGCTGTCCGAGCAGATCCCGGCGGTGCTCTACTCCGAGGTGCACATCCCCGGCGGCGCCGTCGTCTACGAGAGCCCGCAGTACCAGCAGCTGTTCGGCTACACGGTCGAGGACGCCATGCAACCGGACTTCTGGAAGACGCTGGTCCACCCGGACGACCGCGAGTGGGTGCTGGCCGAGAACGAGCGCGTCGACCGCACCGGGGATCCCTGGAACGTCGAGTACCGGACCATCGCCAAGGACGGCCGCGTGGTCTGGCTCCGCGACCATGCCGTGCTGGTCCGCGGCGAGCACGGCGAGCCGGACTACTGGCAGGGCTACTACATCGACATCACCGAGCAGAAGCAGGCCGAGGAGGCGCTGCGCCAGGCGCTGGAGCGTGAACACCAGGCGCTGGAGCGCGAGCGGCAGGCCGCCCACCAGCTACGGGCGCTCGACGAGATGAAGAACACCTTCCTGGACGCCGTCTCCCACGAGCTGCGCACCCCGCTGGCGACGGTCATCGGCATCGCCCTCACCCTCCAGCGGGCCGGGTCGAGCCTGACCGAGGAGGACACCGTCGACCTGGTCGACCGGCTGGTGGCCAACGCCGGCAAGCTGGACCGGCTCCTCGCCGACCTGCTGGACCTGGACCGGCTGAGCAAGGGGATCCTGGAGCCCCAGCGCAGCCGCACCGACCTCGCCGCGCTCGTCGGCCGGGTCGCCCAGGAGTGGCGCCAGCGCAGCGGGCGCCAGCTGGAGGTGCTGGTCGAGCCGGTGGTGGCCTGGGTGGACTCGGCCAAGGTGGAGCGCGTCGTCGAGAACCTGCTCGCCAACGCCGGCCGGCACACCACGCCGGACACGCCGGTCTGGGTCAGGGTCGCCCGCCGCGACGGGGGCGTCCTGCTGGCCGTCGAGGACGCCGGCGGCGGGGTGCCGCGGGAGCTGCGGGCCACCCTGTTCGAGCCGTTCCGCCGAGGGCCCGGGGCGGCCGCCCATGCGCCCGGGGTCGGCATCGGCCTCTCCCTGGTGGCCCGGTTCGCCGAGCTGCACGGCGGGCGGGCGTGGGTGCAGGACCGGCCCGGCGGCGGCGCGTCGTTCCAGGTCCTGCTCCCGGACGCCGCCGAGCCGGCGGGACGTCGGCGGCCGGGCCTGAGCTGAACCGGGGCCGCGCCCACCGGGGCGTCGTCACAGGACGGCGGGCATGGCCGCCTCGCGTGCCCTCCCGTCCTCGAGCTGCCTGATCAGCACCCCGACGCGGCGCAGGGCCGCGCGGATCGGCAGGACCTGGCGGTCGAAGCCGAGCAGCAGCAGCGCCTCCGAGCCGAAGAACGCGGAGGCGACCAGGGTGGCCAGCTCCTCGGCGGTGAAGGGACCGATCGGCCCGTGGCGACGCTCGGCCTCGCGGGCCACGGCCCCGAGCAGGGCGAACCAGCCGCCGAGCAGCTCGTGCACGGCCTCGCCGATGTCGGCGTTCGACCAGCCGGCGGCGACCATCTCC
>Ga0307301_10000597_pt1 | contig 10239 bp, 14 predicted proteins | sample ER_DNA_182_FD_194506 | JGI IMG/M metagenome (GOLD analysis project Ga0307301, IMG submission 194506) | Bulk soil microbial communities from the East River watershed near Crested Butte, Colorado, United States - ER_DNA_182 | ecosystem: Environmental > Terrestrial > Soil > Floodplain | place...
CTCCGCTGACCTCACCCGTCACCGCGGGCAGCCGGGCCGGCGCAAGCGACATGTGTGAACGTCCGGACTGGATGCGTAGGTCAAGTCTGCTTTGTAGGGCTATGTCAGTGAGGTAGCGAAATACGCTCCGACAAGGGGGAATGCCTCGGAGCCGCCTGAGAGAATCGAACTCTTGACCTACGCATTACGAGCGGGTCCCTTGGACGACGGTGGCCGATGGTTGGTGTCGTCTAAGGCTGGGCTAGTCCTCCAGTCCCTGGCTGGAGGGTGAGCCGATGATGGACGGTCGGGGGCACAGTGGAGGCACGGGTCAGATGGAGGCATCAGACGTCAAGGACGCTGACGTGGTCGGCATCCGAGCGATCGAAAGCAAAAAGCCAGCCCCTTGGACCGTGCCCTAATCGGTCAGTAGTCAAGGCGGGTCAGCGGCGGGCCACGAGGGGTACTGTTAGCGGCGGGCCTTGCCCTGCAGTGAAAGGTGGTCTGGTGTCCACTGGGTCAGGCGACGAGAAGCGCGCGTGGGCCGCTGACAAGCGCGATTTTGTTGCTGACCGGCGGGATGAGGTCGCTGATGAACGCGACAGCGTGGCCGACACCAGGGACCGAACCGCCGACGACCGGGAGGCGGAGCTCGACAAGCGGGAACGGCAGTTGGACGCCCGCGCCGCGGAGCTTGGCGTTCCCGCTGAAGAGTCTGGAGCGTCTGCGCAGCGGGAGGCCCGTGCCGGCCGGTCGGAGGCGCGACAGAACCGAGACGAGGCGCGGGCGACACGGGCGATAGCAGCTGCCGATCGGGATGAATCGACAAAGCGGCGGCAAGCCGACGCTCCACCCACGCGCCTCGCGATGGTGTTCGCCGACATTGCCGAGCAGCTTTACGACGCCGACAGCTTCGATGACGTCCTCTCGCGGATCGCCGGGGCCGCAGTATCGACCATCGCCGGCTGCCAGATGGCGAGCGTCACGCTCTGTGAGCGGAGCGGGTACCGAACCGCCGCGTCCACCGATCCGGCCGCGACGGCCGTGGATCAAGCGCAGTACCAGTTACACGAGGGTCCCTGCCTGGATGCCGTCGATGCCCCAATGGTGTACGCGCAGTCGTTTCCCGATGAGCGCTGGCCGACCCTCGCATCACGTCCGACCAAGTCCGGCGTACAGTCGGCCCTTTCCTACCGCCTGGCCGCGGCGAGCCGCCGTACCGCCGACTCAGGCGGCGGATCCCTGAACTCCTACGGCGTCATTCCGTCTGCGTTCAACGACACGGCGCAGGAGATTGGACTCATCTTGGCCGCGCACGCCTCGATGGCGGCCCGGGCGGTTGATGAACGCAGCACCCTTCGGAGCCTTGGCCGTGATCTGCAGCAGGTCTTGCTGTCCCGAGATGTCATCGGCCAGGCCAAAGGAATCTTGATGGAGCGGCTTAAGATCACCCCGGAGGACGCTTTCGACCTTTTGCGACGCTCCTCGCAGGAGCTGAACCTGAAGCTGCGGGACGTGGCGCGCGGCCTCGCCGAAACCGGCGACTTCCGGATGACAAGAAGCTCCCGCCCCGCCGACCAGCAGTGAGGCCGTAGCCAGTCCCTCAGCTCAACGCTGAACGCGATCGCCGCAATCTGCCTCGCTATTCCTGATGACTCCAACTACCTACTAGTCGGGGCTGCAGTCGTGCAGCGAGAATCAGTTCTTCGACGCTGGCCCGAACGAGCCGAGTCCCGCAGGAGCGTGAGGAGGAGCGCCGCCAGCCAGCCCCACCGGTCGCCTGGGACTGGGGTGGTCTGGCGGCTCTGGTCTGAACCGCCAGACCTAGTCCAGACGGGCTCCGGAACCCGGATGGACCTACCGGCACTATGCCCGGAGCAGTCTGGAGCCAAACCCGCCGCCCCTTCTTCCATGGGGACGCAGTCGTACCGGTCCTCGCTCGATGTGTATGAGGACCCGGTACGACAGTTGGGTCAGTCGCGCGTCCCGGCTTGTCGGTCGAGCGCCGCAGCGGCCTCCTCGGCCAACCGACGCCTCGGCGAGCAGGACGTTGCCCTGAACGCTGTCGAGCGTGCGGCTGAAGACGACCTTCGGGATCGCGCACCAGACGTCGGCGAACGGGCCTCACGCTCGGTCGGCTAGATCATGATGTTGCTGCTGGGGATTTCGAGGCCGCGTACATCGAAAGTTTCCGTTGCCGGCTCCGTCGAGGGTGGAGGCTGATCGCCAGCCAGCTCCCGCATCAGGGGAAAGACGATGTCAGTATTGGCGCGGTCGTAGTGCTCTTTTGACTCCCAGACTTCCAGCACCTGGAAGCCGTCGGTCGTGGCACGCCCGATATGCACCAGCAAGCCGTCGATGAAACCGACCCGCCGGAGAATCTCGCCATGCACTGTGTCGTACATCTCGACGGGTGCTGGGACGGTGGTGATGACCCCGTACATCCTGCAACCTCCTTATTGGTCTTGAGGGCTGGTGCTCTCGTTGACTGTCGTGGACCATCGTCTCGTAAAGCTGCGGCCGCACTGATAGCCGCCGAGCTCGCGTACCTGCCCGATGTGGAAACGAAACTGCTCCTCGCTGGGGGCGTCTACCCGAACGCGCCCTCGCGTCGGCGATAAAGCCGTCCATCGAGACGCTCATCGAGTAGATCAGCATGGCTTCCAGCTCGCCGCACCGGAGCGACGGAGGATGATCGTGATGAGGTTCACCCTTGAGCTTGACACCGGGCGCCCCTACCCTATGCAGTCAGCTCTGCGACCAGCTAGTGGGCGATGGCGAGACAACACTCATCGTCGTGGGCGACTCCAAGCGATCGTACGGCCACCGCCGACGCCACACTGAGATCCTGGAAGCGGAGCGGCGAGTGGTCCTATGTCGCCGGCTCCTAGGAATCGGGCCGAACCCGTCCACGAAGGATGCAGAACTCATTGCCTTCAGGGTCGGCGAGTACAACCCACGACGCGTCACGCTGCCCGACATCGGCCCGCCGAGCACCGAGGGAAAGGAGACGTTCGACTTCTGCGGTTTGATCGATCGGACGGAAGTCAAGATGGAGTCTGTTCTTGCCTGCCTTCTCCTCCAGAACCGGCACGAACAACAGGCCCGGCACCCGATCCGGAGTCGGCCTGATCTCGAACTCGTCCGCGGCGTCGCCCACGACAACCCAGCCCAAGGCGTCGGCCCACCATCGACCAAGCGCGACCGGATCGTGAGCGTCGACGACGACCTGCTCCCAAATGAGATCCACGGCGCGCACTCTGCCACGTCGGTCTCGCAAGCGGACCGACCTACGGGAACAATCCGCCGGCATGGCGTCGGCCCATAGACATGCGCCAGGGACAGTTCGAAACCGAAATGTCTTGACGTCTGCCGCCCGCTAGGTAATCGCGGGAGGATGAACGAACTATTGGTGGGATACGCACGCGTATCAACAGAGCAACAAGATCTCACCGCCCAGCGCATCGGCCTAGACGCGCTCGGCGTCGGTGATGACCGCATCTACGTCGATCACGGTCTAACCGGCGCCAACCGCGACCGACCCGGTCTGCGGCTGGCCCTGGCCGCCTGTCGAGCTGGTGACACGCTGGTGGTTACATAAATCCATCGAACCCGAGCGGCCATTTGCACATCGTGGCATCGTCGCCGAACACGCCAATCAGCGCTCCGCGGAAATTTCAGCCGACCGAGTAATGCGGCCGTGAGTCGATACCGGCGCCTGCTGACTTCAAGCAAGAGGCCCCGACCTCGGTCGGGGCCTCTTCGTCAGGTACCGCCTGCTCTAGAGGCGGCAACTCATGCTAGCCACATTCATGGGCTGACCAGGGTGCCAAGCCGTGCCGCCAGCGGAACCTCATCGAGGAGCTGGACGCTGGCGGGCGGCCGGAGTGCCGTGCTTAGGTTGGCAGCATGAACTTTCGCTACCTCGGCAAGTCCGGCTTCAAGATCTCCGAGATCACCTACGGCAATTGGCTGACGCACGGCTCGCAACTCGAGAACGACCAGGCCACCGCATGCGTCCGGGCAGCCCTCGAGTGCGGCATCAGCACCTTCGACACCGCCGACGTCTACGCCAACACCAAGGCCGAGACCGTGCTGGGCGAGGCGCTCAAGGGCGAGCGGCGGGAGTCGCTGGAGATCTTGACCAAGGTCTTCGGGCCGATCGGGCCACGCGGGCACAATGACGTCGGGCTGTCGCGCAAGCACATCATGGAAGCGGCCCACGGCTCGCTGACCCGGCTGCAGACCGACTACATCGACCTCTACCAGGCGCACCGCTACGACGTGGAAACGCCCCTGGAAGAGACGATGCAAGCCTTCGCCGACCTGGTCCGGATGGGCAAGGTGCTCTATATCGGGGTCAGCGAGTGGACCGCGGACCAGCTGCGGGAGGGGCATAAGCTCGCGACCGAACTCGGTTTCCAGCTGATATCCAATCAGCCTCAGTACTCCATGTTGTGGCGGGTGATCGAGGCCGAGGTCGTGCCCGTCTCCAAGGAGCTGGGCATCTCGCAGGTCGTTTGGTCGCCGATCGCCCAAGGGGTGCTGACCGGTAAGTACCGACCCGGCGAGCAGCCGCCCGCCGGGTCGCGTGCCACCGATGAGAAGGGCGGTGCGGACATGATAAGGCGGTGGATGAGCGACGACGTGCTGGCGCTGGTGCAGCAGCTCAAGCCGCTGGCGGAGGAGGCGGGGCTATCCATGGCGGCGCTTGCCGTTGCGTGGACGCTGCAGAACGACAACGTCGCCACTGCGATCATCGGAGCCTCAAAGCCAGAGCAGGTGGGAGACAACGCCGCCGCCGCCAACGTCAAGCTCGACGCGGACCTCCTGGCGAAGATCGACGAGATCCTGGGCCCGGTCGTCGAGCGCAACCCGGCCAAGACGCAAGAAAGCTCGCCGAAAACCCGCGAGGCGTGACCCCGGTCGGTATGCCGCCCTACCCCACCTTGCTGCAAAACGTCGCATCTGGGTCTGCAATCTGCCCTGCAGCGTCGTCCTGCTCAACGACTCACGTGCCTCGCTCCTCCTGCCGCCGGACACGCGGGCAGGGTGCTCTTCCGGTCCGACTCGTCCCGCAAACCCACCCTCCTAGGGGCGCAGGACTGTGTCAGAGCGGGAACGCGGGTTACGGGCCTGGCATCGTGTTGAACGCGCTTCGCGTATAGCTCATATCGCACTCGCTCTGGCAAACCGCCAGCGTTACCCCTTGCTCCGCCAACCATCGGACCACGTCGCTCCTTCGGTAGTGGCTCTCCTTATGCATTTGATACCCCGGAGGCCCTGTGCCTTCCTTGTGCCACTCGTAGATGGTGTCAAGCGGAACGTTGAGCAGCGCCGCAACCTCATCTGTCGTGAAGGGACGTTCCGACTCAGCGCCGGCCGCTTCGCCGGATTCCGGCACGTCTACCGGAGCGATCTCGGTCGGTGGGCAGTCCGACTTAGGGCAGGACCACAGTGTTGCCATGTGCTTCATCCTCCACTCACCCATTGTCGCGGCCTATGCCCAGCAGGTGACAGCGTGACTATCCCCGCACCCAGCGCCGTCCACCGCATTTGCGGCAGCCGGTCGTGAAATAGACCGGGTCGACACCGCTTCCCCACAGGCCGTTCACGTTATATCGAGCCGGGCGGCCGTCATGGGTAGGAGGCAATCAGGCATCCCTGGGCCATACCGAGCGGGCTCGACGCCGACGATCCGGTCGGCTTTCACGAGGACGGTGGCACCTTGGTGGGGAACGTCGACTAGGAAGCCACTTGCCCCCGGCACGCGGACTGGCAGCCGCTGGGATGGCAGACTCCAAATGAGGTCTATGCAGGAGAAGTGCTCGACGATGGCGGCTGAGCTCGCAGCGCTCCGGGAGGGCGTCTTCGCCGGGGGCCTGCCCTACCTTGCTCTGGGAGACGGGGAGCCGTTGATCTACCTGCCGGGCGGCACAGCGAACCACCACAACCCGCCACCCGGGTTTCAGCGACAGCTGACGTTGCACACCGTGAGGCCATTCGCCCGCGCTGGCTTCGAAGTGTTCTTCACCAACCGCTGGCCGGAAATGAGCATTGATATCACCTGGCCAGAAGTCGCCGCCGTCCATGCAACCGCGCTGGCAGAGCACTTCGGCCGGCCCGTGCACGTGCTCGGACACTCGACCGGCGGGTCGATTGTGATGCAGCTGATCGCCGACCACCCAGAGGTCGTTCGGCGAGCGGTAGTGGCCAGCACGGCCTACACACTCGGTCCCGTCGCTCGCCGCGCACAGCTCAACATGTTGCGGAGCTTGGAGACGACGGGCCGGTTCGCCGCCGAGGAACTCGTTGACGGGATGGTGCATCGCCGCTGGCTGAGAGCGGCCCTGAGGCCTCCGTTAAGGCTGGCGTCCCGCTGGATCAACGTCGAGAATCCCACGGACACCATGGCCATGATCAAAGCTGAGGATGGCTTCGATGTCCGCAGCCGCCTGCCAGGAATCCAAACCGAGACACTGGTGATCTGCGGCGCGAAGGATGGCTTCTGGCTCTTGGAGATGTTCGCTGAGACGGCCTACCGGATGCCCAACGGGCGGCTGATCATGTACCCCGAGCTGGGCCACAGCCTTGTCACCTCACCCAAGTTCGTGGCCGATGTCGTCGCGTTCCTCAAAAATCCGGAAGGTTCCAGCCGAGCGGGCTGAGCCATCCGCTCCAGGCCCACAATGTTCCACAACAGGCGCGATGCTGGTGGCTGAGTGACAGCCCCTGCGCCTGCGCTGCCGCGACATCGCGGCGGGAGGTTGCAACCTTGCCAGCAGTAAGCCGTCGACATGGGCTGCGCCCCAGTCTTCCGATAGGCGAACGGCCTCTGCAGCGCGTGCGGAGTGATAGTTAGCTCAGTTTTCTGACGACGGGAATGAGATTCAGCTCGGCCCTCGGCCTGTCAGGACCTGGGCAACAAGATCACGCCGGCTTCGTACCCCAGCCTTGTCGAAGATCGACTTCAGATGATCTTTCACCGTGTACCCGGACAGATACAGTTCTGCGCCAATCGCCTTGGTGGATGCCCCGCGCAGCACCAGCAGCGCTACCTCGGACTCCCGCGGTGTCAGTCCCAGCGTGCTGAGGATCAGCGGTGCATTGCGGCTTGGGTGGGCCGGCTCAATGATTACGGCGATGTCGTCATGGACCGTGCCACGGAGATGTGTCGCCTGAACGAGTAGCCAGCCGCTGTTCATGGTCCGGACCCGCACCGCAGGAGAGGCATTAGGCAAGGCTGTGCCCCGATCGATGCTCTGCAGGCACGCCGCTGCCACGTAAACGGCCGCCGGAAGACGCCCTGATGTGGACGAATAGTCGGCGATGTCGGCGAGCAGGCGTTCGGCCTCACTAGTTATGGCGGCGAGCGTGTGGTCGGAATGCAGTACGACGACCCCGGGAGTGATGGCAGCAATCCCCTCGGTTCCTGGGGCAGCGAGGCTGAGCCGGAAACCGTTGCCGAGGCTGGCCGCCAGGCGGCCGATGAGGCGCACCTCGGCCGGCGAGAACCCATACGGCGACTCGGCGCGATGCAGGCACAGGTAACCCCAACACCCGGACGGGGTAACAAGTGCGGCACGGAGCTCGTCACCAAGGCCGAGCGGCGCCATGATGTCGCGATACCGGACGCTGCCAGCACGCTTACCCCGAGTGGCCGAGTCCAGCGTCGCCACTCGGCGGGTCCCGGTGGCCAACGACTGGAACTTGTTGACGTCGTCCTGGCCGAACTCATTGTCGAGGAATTGATCAGCCACACCCAGCAGCGGCTCCTCGGCAAAGATGCTCGTGAACAAAAGCGTCCCTGGGTCTGCCGCGGCAAGAAAAACGGCGTCGACGGGAAGCAAAGCATGGATGGCCCGCACCACTTCAGCCTGAAACGCCGTGCCGCCTAGGTCCGAGTAGCAGCGGCGCACCAGATCGTCTGCGCGCCGCGCGACCGCGCGGCTTTCTTCCATACCGCCCATCCTCCTCCGCAGTGGCGTCAAGAAACATCCCACCTTGGAGGGATGGTGGAGTGGTCGGGACCAGCCGACGATGGCGTTATGACCAGCACACGCAACAAGCAAATTGTCGAGGAGTTCATCACAGCCCTGTTCACCGACGGGGATCTGACGGCCGTCGACCGCTATCTCGACCCAGACTTCATCAACCATGACCCGCCGCTGCCCGGCGCCCCGGACGGACCAGACGGTATGCGGCAAGCAGCCGAGCTCTTCCGCCAAGCCTTTCCTGACTGGCGAAGCGACGTACAGCACATGATCGCCGAAGATGATCTTGTCGCCGAGCACTTCATAGCCCACGGCACCCACCGCGGCTCCGTGATGGGTGAAACCCCAACCGGACACGACGTCGTGCTACGCGGGGTCAATATCTTCCGCATCGCTGACGGCAAGATCGTGGAACGGTGGGGGCGGCTCAACGACCTTGGGCTACTCCAGCAGCTCGGGCTCGCGCAGAGGCCCGGCGCCACCACGGTGGCGACCTGACTCGACGGACGCCTCCCCGCATAGCAGTAGCCCGACCTTGCGCCCTCGCCCGACTTTCAGCGCACGGTGATAACGACTATTGCCGCTGACAAATGGCGAATGAGGGAGGGAGGCGCCGAGGTTCGCCGGGTTGATCGTGCCGCAGCCCGCAGAAGCAAGGAGCTGCCGTTGCTCGCACGGCCGGATCTTTTGCTCGCTGACGCCGTTTTGGGGGCGTCTCGCGCACCATGCCATCACGCGTGTTCCGTAACCGACCCGCATGCGGGCACTGATTGGGGAGCGTCGGCTGTGTTGTGAACGGCGCTCGAGGATCCTTCTGCGGTCGCCCGGCGTAGAAGGTGTGGGGATCCAACGACGGCTGCATCTCGCTTCGCCTCCCCATCGCACACCGGGCTGGATGTGTCGCAGGGTGAACCTCCAACGCTCCTTCATTCGCCGATGGTTGCCGAGCGTTGGGTTTTGTTCCACAATCGCGCACCCCTTGCGCTTAGCGCGGGCGGTCGCGAGTGTGGGAGTGGATCGACTTGATCCGCCTACAGGCGGGATTTCTTCAAGGGAGGTTCTCGTGTCCGAGTCGCCGCTCAGTACCCATGCCGGGCAGATCGCTGTGATTGCCGGTGGCTTGTTCGCTGTTGCCCAAGTCGGCCAGTTCGTGGTCATGGATCGCAGCAACCTTGTGACGATGATGCTGAACCCGGCGTTTCGGCTGTTCAGCGCCGCGGTCGCCATCACCTTCCCGCTGATCCTCATTGCCTTGGTGGCGTTGTACTGGCGGGAGGCCCAGGAGGCGGGACTGTTCGGAGCGGTCGCCTTCTGCATCGCGGTCACCGGCACCGTCGCCTTGGCTGGCGACATGTGGTTTGAGGGTTTCGCCTCTCCATGGATCGCGCAGGTCACTCCGGAGACGTTCAGCGCGGATCGGACAGGAAGCTCCCTGGTCAAGGCGTGGCTGGTCACCGTCGTGCTGTTCGCGCTGGGGTGGGCCCTGTTCGGCATAGCGTCATGGCGAGCCCGGGTCTTCCCCGTCGCGTTATCGATTACTCTCGGGGTCGCCGGCATAATCGGGTTCATGGCCGCCATGCCTCCGTGGGGTCTTCCCCTCGGGCTGGCTGTAGCCGCGCTCGGTGTCTGGCTAATCCGGCACGACCGGACGGTTGCTACAGGCTCATCGCTAGCAGCGACAGCGCCACACTGAACCATAGAAACCATCATTGCGGTGTCACAAGCTGGCTCGTCGACGGCGCTGCCATCGCTACGCAGTGGGTCGCGTACTCATCGAACCGTTGTTCCGAACGGCGACAAGAGCTATCGCAGCCGAGATATCAGATGCCCGATCCGGACCAGGCCACCAGCACTCTCGACCAACCACGCGGCTAACCAACGCTCCGCACGCAGCGACCCGGCCAGGGATCGCCTTACGGTCCTCGTGATCTCACCGCGGCCTCTCAGACTGTTGTGCTTGAGGGAACGGTATGTGACAGATGCTGTGAATGGCGACCGTTCCACCTTCGGGGTCGAAGGCTTCTGAGGTGAGGCGTGGGGACGAAGCAGCCGCCACACCATGGAAGAGAACGCGTTTGTCTATGGGTCAGGCATCGACCGATTCGGCCGGATGTCTGGTGAGCCGCGACCGGTGGTCTTGTGACATTGGATTGCTGAGTCAGTTGCCCAACCTGGAACCGTGTGAGCCTCGCGGCCGGAACGGAGACGAGCTTGCGGCGATGGTTTCCTTGCTCCGGGTCCGATGGGGAGGCGGTGTCGACGTGTC
>Ga0307301_10000602_pt1 | contig 10184 bp, 10 predicted proteins | sample ER_DNA_182_FD_194506 | JGI IMG/M metagenome (GOLD analysis project Ga0307301, IMG submission 194506) | Bulk soil microbial communities from the East River watershed near Crested Butte, Colorado, United States - ER_DNA_182 | ecosystem: Environmental > Terrestrial > Soil > Floodplain | place...
GACGCTTGGCGCTCGGTATCGTTCCGGCAAAGAACGCTGACTTCCCTCCTCCTGGTCTCGCTACATCGGTAGTGTTCGACGCAAGATCCTTCAGACGCGGCCCGGACGCTCCGGGTGGCCCGAGCGTCGAGCGTGGACCGGAGTGCACCAATGAGCGAAGCCGACAGTCCGCTGCTGGAGGTCCGCGGGCTCGTCAAGGACTATCCGGGGGTACGCGCCCTGGACGGTGTCGATCTGACGGTCACCCCGGGCCAGGTGCACTGCCTGATCGGCCAGAACGGGGCCGGAAAATCGACACTCATCAAGTGCATCTCCGGGCTAGTGGAGCCCACCGCAGGTGAGGTGAGGTTCGAGGGCGAGCCGCTCCCCGTCGGGGACCCGAACGCGTCCATCGCCCGCGGCATCGCCACCATCTACCAGGAGCTCGACCTGGTTCCGCACCTGTCGGTCGCGCTCAACGTGTTCCTCGGCCACGAGCACAAGCGTGGTCCGCTGTTGAATCGGGCTGCGATGCACCGCGAGACGGCGGCACTGTTCGCCCGACTCGGCGATGAGAGCATCTCGCCGACGGCGTCGGTCAGCACCCTGCGGCCCGCTCAGCAGCAAGTGGTCTCGATGGCGCGAGCGCTGTCGCACTCGGTCAAGCTGCTAATCCTCGACGAGCCCTCGGCGGTCCTCGATGACGTCGAAGTGGAAGCGTTGTTCGGCGTGGTCCGGCGACTCGCCGCCGAAGGAGTCGGGATCATCTGGATCTCCCACCGGCTCGGCGAGGTGGGCGCGCTGGGTGACGTCGTGACGGTGTTGAAGGAGGGCCGGACGGTGGCCACGGAGCTACCACCGGACACACCGATCGACACCCTGATCGGGCACATGGTCGGCGGCCGCATGGATGCGTTGTTCCCCGACCGCGGACCGTTCCGCGAGACGACCGTGCTTGAGGTGCGCGGGTTGACCCGGCCCCCGGACGTCTACGACGCCTCGTTGACGCTGCACGAGGGCGAGATCCTCGGCCTGGCCGGGCTGGTGGGCTCGGGTCGTACCGAGCTCTTGCGCCTCATCTACGGCCTGGACCCCGCCAAGTCGGGCGAAGTTGAGGTCGGCGGCCATCGCCTGCCGCCCGGAAGGCCGGACCTGGCCATCCGAGCCGGGCTCGGGATGGCGCCAGAGGAGCGAAAGTCCGAAGGGCTGTGGCTCGACTGGAGTATGATCCGCAACACTTCGATCGCCGACCTCAGCCGGTTCCGGCGCGGCCCATTCACCGACCGAGCCGCCGAGCGGCGCGACGCCACACGCCACCTACGGTCACTAAACACCCAGCCTGACGCCCCTGAGCGCCCGGCGCGGCTGTTCTCCGGGGGCAACCAGCAGAAGGCGGTTCTGGCCCGCTGGCTGTTGCGTTCCTGCCGCGTGCTGTTGCTGGACGAACCGACTCGCGGTGTCGACGTCGGCGCCCGGTCGGAGATCTACCGGGTGATCGCTGACTTGGCCTCCAACGGGATCGGGATCGTGATGGTTTCCAGTGAGCTTGCCGAGCTGCTCGGTTTCTGCCACCGCGTGCTGGTGATGCGTGAGGGCCACATCGTCGACGAGCTCGATGGTGCGACCAGCACTGAGGAGGACGTGCTGCGGTCGGCTGTCCCGGTTCATCACAGAGCAAAGGCAGGGTGAGCAAATGGCCGTCGATACTGCGCCCACGGTGGACGTCCGGACCCGCTTACGCCAGGTGCCCGTCCAGGAGCTGGTGCTGCCGGTCGTGATCATCGCACTGATCATTGTCGGGGTGATCATCAGGCCTGGCGTCTTCCTGACCAGCGACAACCTGCTCAACGTGCTCACCCAGGCAAGCATCACCGGCATCATCGCCATTGGCATGACGTTCGTGATCGCCACCGGAGGCATCGACCTGTCCGTAGGGTCGGTGCTGGCCGCGGCCTGCATCGCTGGGGGCCTGCTGGCCGAGTATGGCTCCTGGATGTTCATGCTCGGCGCGGTGGGCTTCGCCCTGCTCCTCGGTTCGATCAACGGTCTGACCATCACCGTGGGCAAGGTAGTTCCGTTCATCGCCACCCTGGCCATGTTGACCATTGCCCGCGGTTTGGCTTTGTGGATGTCGGACAAGACGCCCATCAGCCTGATCGAACTAGGAATCCTGCAGGGCTTCGGCAGCGGCCGGGTGCTCGGGGTGCCCGTACCCGCCATTATCTTCGTCGTCGTCGCCATCGCTGGCTGGGTGTTGCTCAACCGCACGACCTTCGGTCGACGCGCGGTTGCCGTAGGCGGCAACCGTAGCGCCGCCCGGATCGCGGGTATCCGCCCCGGACGGATCACCTTCGCCGTCTATGCGCTCACCGGGCTGTGCGTTGGCATCTCAGCCATCCTGCTGTCGGGCCGGCTGGCCAGCGCTTCCCCGGTCGTCGGGAACCTGGTCGAGCTGGACGCTATCGCCGCCGTGGTCATCGGCGGGACCGCCCTGACCGGCGGCAAGGCCACCGTGACCGGCACCTTCTTCGGTGTCATCACGTTCGGCCTGATCTTCAACCTGCTGAACCTGCTCAACATGCCCGCTGAGATCCAAGGGATCGTCAAGGGTGTACTCATCCTCGTCGCCGTGGCGCTGCAGCGCCGCGATTAGGCCAGGCATCAGTCGCTGCCCCACCGCTTTGGCTCCAAGAGGAGCCGCGCCTAGAAAGGGAAAGGAGAGCACATGAGGCTCCCTCGAATACTGGTACTCGGGACCGCACTCGCGGCCATAACGCTCACCGCTTGCACTAATGAGGCCCAGCAGCCGCAGCAACCTGCCGCATCGCAGGCCCCTTCCGCTCAGCAGACCGGTGGCGTCTCCGGCCGTGCCGTCAAGGTCGCCTTCAGCGCGCCCGGTGCTGACCACGGCTGGCTCAAGGCGATCACCGACAACGCCCGCACGGCAGCTGACAAGCTGGGCGTCGACCTCGTACTGTCCGAGGGAACCAACGACTCCGCAGCCCAGGTCTCTCAGGTAGAAACGCTCATCAGCCAGAAGCCGGATGTGCTGGTCATCCTTCCCAATGAGGGTGGTCCACTGACCCCCATCGCGCAGAAGGCAATGCAAGCTGGCATTCCGGTCGTCAACATCGACCGCGAGTTCTCGAGCCCGACGGCCTATCGAACCTGGATCGGCGGCGACAATTACGGCATCGGCAAGGCCGCCGCTGACCTCATCGCCAATGAGCTGAAGTGCCAGGGCAACGTCGTCGAGATCCAAGGTGTCGCCGGCATCTCAGTGACCGAGCTGCGCACCAAGGGCTTCACCGACGGCATCAAGCGCTGCAACGGCGGGATCAAGATCGTCGCCAGCCAGCCGGCCGACTTCCTGCCTGACAAAGGCCTGCAGGTGATGGAGACCATCCTCCAGGGCCAGAAGGACATCGACGCGGTCTACACCCACGACGACGACATGGCGATGGGTGCGGTCCAGGCGATAAAGGCAGCCAACCGGGAGGACGAGATGTTCATCACCGGGGCCGGTGGGTCCAAGGACGCGATGAACCTGATCGCCCAGGGCGGCCTGTACCGCGCGACGTTTCTGTACAACCCCTCGATGTCGGGGTCGGCGGTCTCGCTCGCCAAGCTGATCGCCGAGCACAAGGGCCTCACCGAGCTGGTCGAGCCGGAGGTGCCGAGCCGGATCGAGCTGCCCGCGACCACCGTCACCAAGGAGAATGTCGCCGCGGTGCAGAACCTGGGCTACTGAGAGACCTCTCCTGAATTTGCATCACGGTTGGCTCCAAATAGGGCCCAAACACCCCACCAGTCGTCAACCGTGATGCGAAATCAGGGGGTGACGCCTCGAGGGACTTCTGTCGGCAGCCGGCCGGTGGACACCAGCCGCTGGGCGACATCGCCGATCTTGCTCTGCGTGTCGCGGGCGGCTCGTCGCAGTCGGTTGAAGGCGGTCACCGAATCCACGTGGTCGCGAGCCATCAGATAGCCGACACCGCGCTCGATGATCACCCGATAGTCCAACGCGTACTGCAGTTGCGCTGCCAGTTCGCCGGCATTTTGAGCGGCCACGGCGGCCGCAAGGGTGGATTCGATGACACCGCGATAGCGCCCCAGGGCCTGGCATTCGTCGTCCTGCCAGATGTGCGGCCGGTCATAGAACACGTCAAGGGTGCCGACGGTGACCGCACCAAGGCGCACTGGCAGGCCCAGGACCGCGCGTACGCCGTATGGGCGGAGCGCCGCTGCGAGATCGGGCCAGCGCGGCTCCGCCGTCACGTCGGCGCTCGCCACGACAGTGTTGTTCACGAATGCCTCAGTGCACGGACCTTGCCCAGTCTCGCTTTCCACCACCTCAAGCATTCGCCCGGGCCCGTCGGATGCGGCGACATAGCGTGGAACGTTCTGCTCATCGGCGAGCATGATGCCGCTGCCCGTCACGCCGAAAAGATCCGCGCACGCTTCGGTGACGTGGCGCAGGGCCTCCACCACGCTGGTGCCTGGTTCGCCTAGCGCTGCGAGCCGGCGCAGGCTGGCAGCGAGGGCGTCCGGATCAATCGCCACGGCCTGCCCGATTCGCGAGCATGGCACGCCGCCGCGAGTTTGCGATGGTCATCGTGTTCGATCATGGTCTACAGACGTCGACGTGTCGAGCCGAAATCATCGCAGGTCTTAGCGGGTCGCCCGCTGCCTCTCAGCTGCCGTCTGGACGAGGCGTACGCCGTCAGGCAAATGCTTCTCAATCGAGCTGAGGAGCTCCGCCCTAACGGGGTCCGGCTGACCACAGTGCGCTGCAATCACGGCTTCGGCGATCTCGCGGACCTTAACGTGACCGTTCTGGGACAGGCGCACCAGTAGCGACCAGGCCCGCTCGGGACTGATGAGAAAGCGTTGGGCCAGCAGCCCAGTCGCTACTCCGATCTGCTGGCGCCGTGTCAGCGCGTCCTTGAGCTGGGCGATCTCGGCTTCCAACTCGGCAACTCGGGAGCTGATATGCAGGCTCTCGGCAAGCAAGCCAACCTGCGTAGGTGGTGGCGGCGAGACCATGCGTCACCTCGATGACGTCAGGTCCGCGGACACAAGGCGGAGACCGATAGAGAACCACATGCGAGTGTAGCCGCACGTCGAAACCAGCCCCGCATGTTGCGGAGAATCCTCAGCCGCCAAGACCCGAAGACGCATGCGGTCAGGGAACGGCCCCGCAGCATGGCTTCTCAGCTACGGGGCCTGGGGGGGCACGGATCCTAGGTTCTCAACGCCACCCTGCATGCGACATACCCAATCGGCAGAGAAGCCAACGTCATTGGCGGGATCAACCTGCTGGCGACTGACGTCGGCGCGACCGCGGCCCCGCCGCCCGATCTTTTGATCCGTATTCATGATCATTCAACGCAACGGCGTTTCTCAGAGACTTCTTCGTTCGTTGGTAGTTTCAGAGGTTGCTTCTGAAGCGGCGGTGGTGTTTACATCAAAAGGTGGCCAAGCAGCGCGCCACGCCCCTAGTCCTCGCGAAGGGTGTCGCGCTCATGGCCATCTCCATGACTTCCATGGTTTCTGCTTCCCAGATCCCACGGGAAGAGCTCGCCGAACGTACTCAGGACCTCCTGATTGAGGCCGAGACTGCAGATCGGGCCGAACGCCAGCGGATCCTCGATGAGGTGGTCACCTCGCATTTGTGGCTGGCGGAAACGCTGGCACGGCGGTTCGTGCATCGCGGCGAGGACGAGGAGGACCTTCTGCAAGTTGCGTACACGGGCCTGGTTGAAGCCTGCCAGCGTTTCGACCCGCATCAAGGCTCATTCATTGGCTTCGCGGTACCGACCATCAACGGCGTGCTCAAACGGCACTTCCGTGATCATGGCTGGGTGGTACGTCCGCCCCGGCCGACCCAAGAACTCGCCTCAATCATCTGGCGGCAGTGGCCCACCCTGGTTCAGCAAATGGGCGCCGTGCCACGAGCACGAGATCTCGCCGAGGAGCTAGGCGAGCCGGTCGGGGCGGTGCTGCAGGCACGTTTCGCAAGCCAGGGCTACAGCGCCTCCTCGATCGAGGCTGCCATGTGCCGAGGGATGTGCTTCTGCTCGAACGAGACCGACGAGGACATGGACCGTGCGGAGGCGCGGCTAATCATCGACGACGCGCTGGCGCAGCTCGACGACGACGAACGGCGACTGATCCATCTGCGATTCTTCGAGCAGCGCTCCCAGTCTGAGATCGCGGAAGTGATCGGCACCAGCCAGATGCAGGTCTCGCGGTTGCTGTCGCGGCTGCTGGTGAAGATGCGTACCATCATCGACGCACCGCAGAGCTTGCCCGCCGCCTCGTAATCTGACGGGGCGGTTTGCGTAGGGGTGGGCTGGGAATATCAGACGCATGACCTTTGAGCCCCGTTACGCCATCGTCACAGCCTCTGACTCTGGGATCGGCAAGGCGACAGCCGTTGCCCTCGCCGAAGCCGGCATGGACGTCGGCATTACCTGGCACAGCGACTCCGAAGGTGCCGACGCCACTGCCGAAGAGGTGCGATCCCTCGGGCGCAAGGCGGTGGTGAAGCAACTCGACTACACCGACCTCCCCTCATGCGCCGTCACCGTTGACCTGCTGATCGACGACCTCGGTGGGCTCGACGTCTTCATCAACAATGCCGGCACGGGAGGTTCGACGCCGCTGGTCGACACGTCATATGACGAGTGGCGGAAGATTATCGCCACCAACCTGGACGGCACCTTCGTTTGCATGCGGCAAGCGGCCAAGCACATGATCAAGGCGGGCAGCGGCGGCCGGCTGATCGCGGTCACCAGCGTTCACGAGCACCAACCACGCGTCGGATCGGGGCCATATGACGCCGCCAAGCACGGCATCGGCGGATTGATCAAGACCTTCGCGCTGGAGTTGGGTCAGTACCAAATCACCGCGAACGCCGTGGCTCCGGGCGAGATCGCTACGCCTATGACGGGGCAGGAGGACCAAGATCCCCACCAGGAGGAACGGCTCGGCATCCCACTCGGTCGACCAGGGGACGCTCGCGAAGTCGCGGCGGTGATCGCCTTTCTCGCAGGCCCACAGGCCAGCTACGTGACGGGAGCGTCGTGGGTGGTCGACGGCGGCATGCTGCAGATGGGCCCGCAGGCCGGCTCGCATCTGACCAGCGACGACTGGCGCAAGGCGTAGCACGACGATGAAAGCTGTTACTTGGCAGGGCTTTCGCGACATTGCCGTAGAAGACGTTGCCGACCCGGTCATCAAGGAGCCGAACGACGCGATCATCAAGGTCACGAGCACCAACATCTGCGGATCCGATCTCCACCTGTACGAGACCATGGGCGCCTTCATGAGCCCTGGGGATGTACTCGGCCACGAGGCGATCGGCATCGTGCTCGAAGTCGGCCGGGACATCACTCAGATCCGTCCCGGCGATCGGGTGGTCGTGCCCTTCCAGATCGCCTGCGGCCACTGCTGGATGTGCGAACGCTGGCTCTACACACAGTGCGAGACGACCCAGGTACGCGGAGAGGGCAGCGGCGCCGCGCTGTTCGGCTACTCGAAGCTGTACGGCCAGGTGCCGGGCGCCCAAGCCGAGTACCTCCGCGTACCGGAGGCCCAGTTCACCCACATTTTGGTACCGGAGGGACCGCCGGACGACCGCTTCATCTACCTGTCCGACGTGCTGCCCACGGCGTGGCAGGCGGTGGAGTACGCCGGCGTGCCCGACGGTGGCTCACTCCTCGTCCTCGGCCTCGGACCGATCGGTGACATGGCGTGCCGGATCGCCCAGCAGAAGTGGATCGACAAGATCATCGCGGTGGACCTGGTGGACGAGCGGCTGGAACGAGCACTCGCCCACGGCGTCCAGGTGATCGATCTCCGGGAGCACGAAGATGATCTTCCCGAGGTGGTACGCGAGCTGACTGACGGTCGTGGTCCGGACTCAGTGATCGACGCGGTGGGCATGGAGGCGCACGGTTCGCCTGGCGCAGCATTTGCCCAGCGCGTCACCGCACACCTGCCCGACGCTGTCACCGAGCCTTTGATGAAGAAGGCCGGACTCGATCGGCTGGCCGCGCTCTACACGGCGATCGAGACCGTACGCCGGGGCGGGACGGTCTCGCTGTCGGGTGTCTACGGGGGCATGGCCGATCCGATGCCGATGATGTCGCTGTTCGACAAGCAGATCCAGCTCCGGATGGGTCAGGCCAATGTGAAGCGCTGGATCCCCGACATCATGCCGTTCCTGACCGACGATGACCCGCTCGGCGTGGACGAATTTGCCACTCATCGGCTGCCGCTCGCCGAGGCCACGGCGGCGTACGAGATGTTCCAGCGCAAGGCCGACGGCGCGGTCAAGATCATGCTCAAGCCATGGACATGATCCGGTCGTGATCATTCATTGATCATCGGTTTCTCAGCTCGCGCGGCGCCCCCGGAAGCTGGTGCCGTCGTCGCTCTTCGCGAACAACGGTATTGGATTGCTCGCTCCGCTCGCGGGCGGGTTCGCTTATCGGCTCCTCCGATCACCAGCGGGCGTCTACCGACGCTCGCAGAGGACGCGAAACTTGGTTTACTTCTCGTACCTGCGGGTACCCGTGTGCTATCCACACATCCATCTGATTGGAGAAAGTCGTGACGAGCCCTACCTACGATCCGACGAGCGGGCCCGTGGACCCGGGCGTCGAGCAACCTGACCCCCGCCCCGGAGAGGCCATGCCGACAGGCAACTCTCCCGACTCCGATCTGGGATATTCCCGAACTGAGCGGAGCGGCGAGCAGTACGACCAGCCGGTCTCCTCTGGTTCCGAGGGAGGCTCCACCGTCAATACCGCCAAGGGCGAAGCGGCCAGCGTCAAGGACACCGCCGCCGATGCCGCCTCCGGCGTGAAGGACGTGGCCAAGAGCGAGGTCTCGAACCTCGCCGGTGAGGCTAAGTATCAAGCCAGGAATCTGGTGGACCAGACGAGGTCCCAGTTGCGGGACCAGACGAGTAACCAGCAGTCGCAGCTCGCATCAAGGCTGAACAGCTGGGCGTCCGAGCTCGGCTCGATGGCCTCGAAGTCTGACGATTCTGGCCCGATGACCGAGCTCGCGCAGGAGGCGTCACGCCGCGTCGGCGAGATATCCCATTGGCTTGACAACCATGAGCCCGCTGACCTGCTCAACGAGGTCAAGCGGTTCGCCCGTCGTCGACCGGGCACTTTCCTAGCTCTGGCAGCCGCAGCCGGCGTGGTGGCCGGCCGAGTGACTCGGGGCGCTGTGGCCGCGAACACCAGCGTTGACTCCGACAACGAGCCGTCCCCTGCCCGGGCATACGACGGCGACGTCTACGATCGCGGCGGCTACGACAGCGGTCGGGAAGGCACCGGCGCGTACGGCACCCGCACGTACCAGAGCAGCGGCTACGACCCGAGTTATAGCGAGGTGGCGGGTGAGACCAGCTACCAGGGCGGCGGCATGCCGGCTCCGGGGCCAGGCGAGGTACGCCGATGACCGATTATGCAGGCCAGGCGCCCGCGCGGCGCCAATACGATGACATGCCAGATACAACCGGCGGAGATAAGAGCATCGGCGAGGCGCTTGGCGATGTGACGCGTGACTTGTCGGTCCTGGTCCAGCAAGAACTGGCGCTGGCCAAGGCCGAGGTTCGCCAAACCGCCACTCGAGCTGGCCAAACCGCTGGAATGTTCGCCGGCGCCGCAGTTGCCGCCTTCTTGTTCGTGCTCTTCTTGTCGCTCGCCCTCTGGGTGGCAATCAGCGACAGAACTGGGCCTGGCTGGGGGGCGGTCATCGTGGCCGTGATCTGGCTGGTGGCCGGCGTGGTGCTCTACCTCGTCGCCCGCGCCCAAATGAAGAAGATCAGCGGGATGCCGCAGACGACCGAGACTGTGCGCCAAGTTCCGAACGCACTCAAAGGACAAGAGGAGAGAAACCAGTGACTACCAGCAACGACCCGGATGAGATTCGAGCGGACATCGAACGGACGCGCGCGGCACTGAGCGATGATGTCGACGACCTGGCTGAGAGCGTCAAGCCGAAGAACGTGGCAGGGCGCCAGGTCGGCAAGGTCAAGGAGGCTGCGAGCAACATCAAGGACCGAGTCATGGGCTCCGATGATGATGATGACAGCGGCTCTGCAGTTGGCACGGTCGGTGATAAGGCCTCCTCGGCCAAGGAAGCGGTAGCCGACAAGGCGTACGCGGCCAAAGATGCGGTAG
>Ga0307301_10000617_pt1 | contig 10096 bp, 11 predicted proteins | sample ER_DNA_182_FD_194506 | JGI IMG/M metagenome (GOLD analysis project Ga0307301, IMG submission 194506) | Bulk soil microbial communities from the East River watershed near Crested Butte, Colorado, United States - ER_DNA_182 | ecosystem: Environmental > Terrestrial > Soil > Floodplain | place...
CCGCCGACCGATGCCACAGTGCTGCGCCCCGACAACGGCGACGTGTCGACGAAGGACGGCCCATACCGGAAAGGCAAGGAGCACGTTGGCGGTCTTTCGATCATCGAGGCGCAGGACATGGACGCGGCGCTCGAGTGGGGACGGAAGCTAGCGCTCGCGACGACCCTGCCGATCGAGGTGCGTGAGTTCCAACGAGAGGTGTGATGTTCCTTGCGGTCCCGACCGGATTCGAACCGGCGATCTCGTCCTTGACAGGGACGTATGCTAGGCCGCTGCACCACGGGACCAATGCCGAAGAAAGCGCGCTTTTGCGCTCTCCCCTCACTCCATTATGAAGAAAAAGAGGCGGCGAGTGCGCTTCCTTTCACTCGCCGCCCCGCCGGTGTGGCCAAACTGACGTTCAGCTCGCTACGAGAAATCCTCCCCGCAGTGCCCGATCCCCAATGCGCTGCCGCACCACTTCGTTCGCTATCCGGCTCGTCTTCACGAGCCCGCTGAGCGCGAGGTCGAGACCGACCTCGCGAAGCTCTTCGTATCCGAGTCCGCGATAGAGCTTGTTCGACGCCACGTAGCACATCTCGTCGTACAGGAACGGCCAGTCGACCGCGCGTCGTGACAAGCAGAACGAGATGAAATCGATCGCGACCTGAGCGACACGGTCTTCGGGCACCCCTTCCTTCCCCTTCGCCTTGACGGCCCCGCGCATCATCGTCACGTCGTCGCCCGCGAACAAGACGATCTGTCCACCAACTTCTCCACAGACTTCTCCACATCGCCCGATGCTCGAAATCGCAGCGTTATCCACAGAAGTGATCGTCATCGGTACCTCTGTCCGCTCATGCGACGACGTTCTTTCACCTCGCGTGCACTCGCGCGATCGAGTGCCCCGTCCCCAAAGCGAGCGCGAACTGCGTCTAACGCCGCGTTGAGTCTCGTGTGACGGGCCGCATCAAACAGCCCGAGCTGCTGTCCCTCGCTCACACCAGAGACGGAAACACCGACGAGGCGGACAGGGCTCGTGCGACCGCCCTCTCGGTCCTCCGCCAGTGCGTCGCGAAGAAGCTGTCGCGCGATGCGGAAGATGGTCACGTCGTCATCCGTCGGTTCGCGAAGCGTGCGTTGCCTCGTGCGGGTCTCGAACGGAGCGACACGAAGGGTCATCGTGATCGTCCGGCCACGGAGCGTGTGCCCGCGAAGGCGCCGCCCGACGCCCTCGGCTAGCCGAAGGAGCGTCGACTCGATCTTCGCTGGATCGAGCGTGTTCTCGTCGAAGGTGTGCGAATGGCCCACCGACTTCGGAACGTGGTCGCTGTGCACTTCGCCCTCGTCGATCCCGTTCGCTCGCTCCCAGATATCCGCTCCGTGCTCGCCTAGGCGGCTTTCGAGCACCCCACGGTCGAACGCCGCGAGCTGGCCGATCGTTCGCAGGTCCCAGCCGGCCAGCACCTCGCGGGTGCGCGGCCCGACACCCCACAGACGCTCCAGCGGTAATGGCGCAAGGAACGCGGCCTCGTCGCCGGCCGCGACGATGACAAGGCCGTCGGGCTTGCGCAGGTCGGAACCCACCTTCGCGCAGAGCTTGTTCGTGGCCACGCCGACCGAGACGACGAGCCCGCAGCGTTCCCGGACCGCTCGCTTGATCTCTTTCGCCATCGCGACGCTTCCACCGAACAGATGCTCGGTAGCCGTCACGTCGAGGAACGCCTCGTCGAGGGAGATCGGCTCGACCAGCGGCGTGCGCTCCTCGAAGATCGCCATGACCGCGTCGGACGCTTCGAGATAGCGGTCGAAGTTGCCGGATACGTAGATGCCATCGGGGCAAAGCCGTCCTGCGATCGCAAGCGGCATGGCGGAGCGGACGCCGAACACGCGCGCCTCGTACGAGGCCGCCATCACGACCCCACGCTCATTCGGGCCGTCGCCGCCGACGATGACCGGCTTGCCTCGGTACTCGGGGTGGTCGCGCTGCTCGACGGAGGCGTAGAACGCGTCGAGGTCGCCGTGGAGGATGGCGCGGGTCATGCGAACCGCACCCCGACGGTCGGCGCGTCGGGCGCGAGGAATCCCAGCAGCGCGTCACCCTCCGCTTCGATGGCCACACGCTTTGCAGGTACGAGACGCGCGAACGCGGCGACCCGCAGAACGGCTTCGTTCTTCGCGCGAACGAGGCTCCACGTGCCGGCCGCGAATCCGTCCACGGTGACCACCGCCTCGACGATCGCGTTCTTCGAGTACACGGCACTGCGGTGCGCGGGCGCGATGACACGATCGCGGTGCTGATAGCTGATGAGGAGCTCGTCGTACCGCGGGAGGAACCGGACCGGCGCGGCGACGTCAGCGTCGGGCCGCGGTGCGCGCGGCAGGTCGTAGAGCAGCCGACCCTCCTCGTCGCTGAACGTACGGAGCTCCGGAGCGATCCGCTGGAGCGTAGGCCGAACGCGAGCCGGTACCTGGCCGGCGAACTTCGCCACGTCGGCAAGCGTCGCCGGCCCGAAGGCGGCGAGGCACCGGCGGACCAGGGTCTCGATCGCGTCGTCTTCGGAGGGACGTCCGCCTGACGCGATCCAGTGCCGCGCCGCGACGTACGGCGCATCGGTGCCGCCGTATTCCCAGTGCCCGCCCGGCGGCGCGGTGACGAGGTCCGCGTGCGCGCTCACGAACCGCCATACGAGCCAGTTGAAAGGACCGCCGAGTGATCCGCCGATGCGTTCCTGGATGTGCGCGAGCACTTCCTCTTTCGCACGGGGCTGGCGCGCGAAGGCGATCGCGAGGGCCGCGACTTCCTTCGGGTCGACCCCACGGCCTACCTGGAGGCGATTCCATGCGCCGCGCTGAAGATCCTGCGTCGCGACCGCGTACGCGTAGAAGTCGCGGGCCGAAACGAGGTGCAGCGTGCCGCGCATGAGCCTCGCGCGAATCACCTCGCGGCGCTCTATCGCCGACCAGAGCTGTTCGCGGCGGAAGCCTTTGAGGCGCGACCAGAGCGCGATGTATGGAGACGGCGACCACTGCGCCTGCAGGGCCGCGAGCCGCTCCACCGCCCGAACGACGCCGATACCCGCTCGCTCCAGCAGCAGCTGACGAGCGAGCATCGCGCGGTTCAGCTCGCGAAGCGTGAGGACGGGACTTCCGGAGGAACGCTTCGTCATCCGCGCACCCCGTGCGTCTTCGATTCCGGCGCGTAGAAGCGGACGAGCTTCTCGCCCTCGTCGACGAGGGCCGCGCGGTCGGCCCGCGCAAGCCGCTTGAACGACTTGAGCTCGAGCACCGCCTCTTTCGGCCGGACCGCAACCGACCATTGCCCGGCGACAAATCCGTCGATGAGAAATGTCGGCCAAACCTCCGCCGCGAAGATCACGGACTTCCGGTACTGCTCGGGCAGGATCCGCGTTCGCTCCGGCGCAGCGTGACCGAGGATCGCGGCGTCGAACCGCGCGAGGAACCGTACGGGCGCGGCGACCTCCGCGGAAGGGCGCGGCGCGCGCGTCAGGTCGATGAGCTCGCGTCCGCGCTCGTCGCGGAAACGCCGGAGTCCGTGCATTGTCGCGAGAGCGGCGCGGATGTTCGGGACACGGACGCTGCTCCATGTCGCGATATCGGCGACCGTCGCCGGTCCGAATGCACCGAGGTGTCGCCGCACGACAAGTTCATATGCGACTTCGGGCTTCGGAGCCTTCCGAAGCTTTGCGGGCGGTGCGATGTGGCGGCCGAGCTGCCTGTGCTCGAAATGAGCCCCGGCGGATTCCCACACCAGCCCACTCGTCGCGACCGCTGCCCAGCTGAACCAGTTGCGGAGGCGCTCGTCGTTCGCCGCACTCGGCGGGAGGTGATCTGTGATGAACTCCTGGATCTCGGCGCGCGTACGCGGGACCTTCCCGGCGAAGGCCATGACGGCGCGATGAAGCTTGTCGAGGTCCGCGAGCGCCGGTCCACCCGCCGGTCGCCATGCGCCGAAGCGCCCGTCCATCGTCGCGAGCGAGTACGCAGGATATTCGCGCGCGGAAACGAGGTGAAGCGTCGCCCGCATCAGGGTCGCCTTCACGATCTCGCCTCTGTCGAGCAGTCGCGTGAGCCGCTCGCGTTCGAATCCCGAAATCCGCGACCAGAGAGCGACGTATGGGGACGGGGCCCATTGGCCCTGAAGGCACCCGAGACGCTCGACCGCGTCGACCACGTCGACCTTCTGGCGCTTCAGCAAGAACTGACGCGCCAGGAGCGCGCGATTCAGCTCACGAAGAGTGAGCGTGGGAACGCGAGCGGGCATCGATGGAAGAAGCTAGGACAGCTTGCGGATTACGCCGATGACCTTCCCTTGGATCTGCACATCCCGCGCATAGATTGGCGACATAGTGCCGTTCGCGGGCTGCAGCCGGATGCGGTCCTTCTCTTTGTAGAAGCGCTTCAGCGTCGCCACGTTGTCTTCGAGCACCGCGACGACGATGTCTCCGTCGCGCGCGGTGTTCTGCTCCTGCACGACGACGAAGTCCCCATCGTCGATGTGGTCTTCGATCATCGACTTGCCTCGAACTTTCAGGACGAACGTCTCGCGTCCGCGGCCCGCGGCGAGCTCGCTCGGGAGACCCATCGTTTCGGAGCGGTCCTCGTACGCGTGGATCGGCTGCCCTGCGGCGATCTCGCCGATGACGGGCGCCTGCACGACGCGACCGCCGTTCATCCCAGGGAGGCTGAGCGCTCGCGAGCGCGTGGCTTCTTTGTTGAGCCGCCCGTCTTTCTCGAGCTTGGTGAGGTGGTGATGGACAGCTGAGGTGGAGGCGAGTCCTACCGCTTCCGCGATCTCGCGAACGCTCGGGGGGTAGCCCCGCTCGGCCACGGCCTCACGGATAAACGCCAGGATTCGGTCTGCACGCTGCTGGTCTTGCTTTGTCACGCTTGGCCGTCAGGCTAACCGAACGGATGTTCACTTGTCAAGCGCGCCCGTATTCTCCGCCGGATGCCGCTCGACCCGGCCGTCATCCGCGACAACCTTCTCGATTACGGGGCGCGGACCTTCTGGGCGCTCGTCGTGGCCGCAGTGGCCCTGCTCATCGCGCGGGCCGTCCGCAGCGTGACGATGCGCTCGCTGGCGCGCAATCGCGCGCAGGCGAATGTCACGGTCCTCCTCGGCAATCTCGCGCAGCTGACCGTCATCGCGATCGGACTCCTGCTCATCCTCGCGATCTACACGCAGGGCGCGTTCGGATGGATCCTGGCGTCGTTCAGCGTCGTCGGGGTTGTGATCGGTCTCTCGCTGCAGGACATCCTCAAGAACTTCGTCGCCGGCGTGTGGGTCCTCATCGAGCGGCCCTTCCGCATCGGGGACAGCATCGAGGTTGGCGGTTACAGCGGCACGGTGGAAGAGATCTCGTTCCGCACGACGCAGCTGCGGACCGACGATGGCCGTGAGGTCATCGTCCCAAACGGCACGTTCATGACTTCGCCGGTCGTGAATCTCACGCGCTTTCCTACGCGGCGCGCGGCCGCGTGGCTTGTCCTCCCGGCAGACGCGAAGGCGGTAACGACTGAGGAGATCCGCGACGCTCTCGCGAAGACGGACGGCGTCTCACCCGAGCCGCCGCCGTCGGTCGAGCTTCGCAGCGTCGCCGACGGCAAGGCGCAATATCTGGTGACGTTCTGGGCCGCGAATCGAGATGCGGCCCTCGCTCAGGCGTTACACGGTCTTCGGGCACGTTTTCCGCAGGGAGATGTCCGTATTGGCTAACCGTATCCGCGCGCCGAAGGACATGGGCGAGGTGGTGGACCTCATCCGGCGGCTGCCGACGTACATCCGCCTGGTGTGGGCGCTCCTTCGCGATGGCCGCGTCCCCGCGCAGCAGAAGCTCATCCTCGCCGGGATCGGTGCGTACCTCTTCTTTCCCATCGACCTCATCCCCGACTTCGTGCCGGTGCTCGGCCAGCTCGACGACCTGGCCGTCGTCCTTCTCGGCCTTGACCTCTTCATTCGGAGCGCACCCGAGGCCATCGTCGAGGAGCACCTCGCGAAGATCTCGCAGGACAAAGATCAGCTCCGCCGCGACATCGCGACCGCCGAGCGCCTCCTTGGGGACCGTGTCGGCGACGTCCGCGATACTGTGGAGAAGCTGCGCACGCGCGAGAGCAAAACGACTAGTCGTAAGAGGGGAAGCACATGAGCGACCGTGACTCCGGCCCCGGCTTTTTCGGCGTCATCGAGGCGCTTCTCGCGATCGTCGGCGCTCTCACTGTGATGGGCGTCGTCGCCGTCGCGGCGTCGGTGCTCGCCTGGGAAATGGAGTTGCGGCGCAGCGAGCAGGACACGGCGCTCGATGAGGCGTCCACCTCCTCCTAGACCCGCGTGCGCGTCATCCTCAAGGCGGAAGTCCGCGGGTTAGGGCGCACCGGTGAGATCAAGGACGTCGCCGACGGCTACGCGCGCAATTACCTGTTGCCGAAGGGGCTCGCGATCGAGGCGACCGGCGGCGAGCTGAAGCACCTCGCGCAGGAACGCCAGAGCGAGAAGACGAAGAAGGATCGGGCGCATCAGGATGCCGAGGAGCTCGCGAAGCGTCTCGGCGATGTCACGCTCGTGTTCAAGCTGAAGGCGGGGGAGCAGGGGAAGACCTTCGGGAGCGTCACGGCGAAGGAAGTGGCCGACGCCCTGAAGAAAGAAGCGAAGGCCGACATCGACAAAACGAAGATCGTGTTGCACGAGCCCCTGCGGTCGCTCGGGGTCCACAAGGTCGAGGTACGCCTCCTGACCGATGTGCGCGCGAGCGTGACCGTCGCGATCGAGCCGGCTTAGGCGCCCTCGCGTGTTTCGCCGAGATCGCGGAACCGCGTGAGGTCTGACTGGAAGTGGAGATCGAAGTCGCCGGTGGGCCCGTTGCGGTGTTTTGCGAGCTTGAGCCGGACGACACCTTCTTCGCGGTCCTTCCGGTCCTTCTGCCAGAGAAAAAGAACGAGGTCGGCGTCCGCCTCGAGGGCACCAGATTCGCGAAGGTCTGAAAGCATCGGCTCAGTGCCGCGCTGTTCGATCTGTCGCGAGAGCTGTGACAGCGCGACCACGGGGACCTCGAGCTCGCGCGCGATCGCTTTCAGCGCTCGGCTGATGCGGGCGACCTCGAGGACGCGGCTCTCCTCGTTCTCGGCGCCTTCGATGAGCTGGAGGTAGTCGATCACCACGAGGTCGAGACCGCGCTCGGCCTGTAGGCGTCGCGATTTCGCGAGGATGTCGGTCACGTTGAGGCGGCTCGATTCCTCGACGAAGATCGGCGCCTGCTGCAGCTCGCTCGACGCGGCGGAGATCGCGGTGAACTCCTGCGTCGAGAGACGACCGCGGCGCATCCGGTTGCCGTCGATCTCGGCGCGCATCGAGACAAGCCGCTGCACGACCTGCATCTCGCTCATCTCCATCGAGAAGAAGGCGCAGGTCTTTCGTTGCACCACGGCAGCATGCTCGACGATGTTCAGAGCGAGACTTGTCTTGCCCATGCCGGGACGCCCGGCGATCAGGATGAGGTCGGAGGGCTGCAGGCCTCCGGTCTTCTTGTCGACCGACTCGATCCCGGTGCGGACTCCGATGCGAAGATCCCCCCGGGCATCGATCTGCTCCGCATAGCGGCGCAACGCGACATCCAGCGGAACGATGTCGCGGTGAAGCGTCGATTCGCTCACCGCGAAGAGCAGCTCCTGCGCGTCCGCAACGGCAGCGGTCGACTCCTCGCGTGTGAGCGCGAGGCGCGCGATCTCGTTCGCGACGCCGATGAGCCGGCGTAGGAGCGCGGTGCGCTCGACGATCGCGGCGTAGCTGGAGGCGTGCGCGACCGTCGGCACGTTCTGCATGAGGCCGACGAGGAACTGCGAGCCCCCGATCGCGTCGAGATCGTCGTGCGCGAGGAGCTCCGACTGCACGCTCGCGAATCCGACCTGCTCGCTGCGCTCCGCCACGCGGGCGATCGCCCCGAGGACAATGCGGTGCTGCTCCCGCGATAGGTCGGGCGGTCCGAGGCGCCCTCGCGCGACCTCGTTGTAGAGGGCGCCGTCCATGAGCATCGCTCCGAGAAGCGATGCCTCGGCCTCGGGCTTCTCGGGTGGCGGCTTGATGCCGCGATCGGCGGTCTGCAGCGTCATGCCGGCGGCCCGCCGTCGTCCGTCGCCTTCGAGAAGAACCGGGCCTGCTCGCTCTCGAAGAGAAGCTGGAAGCCGCCGGTCGGGCCGTTGCGGTTCTTCGCGATGGCGCCGTTGATGAGCCGCGGCGCGCCGGCGGGGGTCTCTTCCTTCTCGCGCCACAGCATGATCACGATGTCCGCGTCCTGCTCGAGGCTGCCGCCCTCGCGAAGGGTCGAGAGCTTGGGCTCGCCGCCGGAGTCGCCTGCGGCGCGGGACAGCTGCGAGAGTCCGATCACGACGACGCCGAGCTCACGTGCGAGCGACTTCAGGTTCCGCGTGATCGTCGCGATCTCCTGCACCCGGTTCTCGTCGTCGTCGCCGGTGCGGATGAGCTGGACGTAGTCGACGATGATGACCTCGATCTTCTCGTGCGTGCTCGCCCGGCGCGCCTTCGTTCGGAGCTCCATGATCGAGATGCCCGGCGTGTCGTCGATGAACACGGGCAGACCGTGGAGCGCGGCGGCCGCGTCGGTGTCGATGATGTTCCCGGTCCGCATCGCGAGCAGGTCCATGCGCGAGTTCAGCGCGAGGTATCGCGACACGATCTGCTTCGCGTCCATCTCCAGCGAGAAGAGCAGCACCGGATGGCCGCGCCGCGCGATGTGGAAGCTCATTCCGAGCGCCAGGCTGGTCTTGCCCACCGATGGCCGCGCCGCCATGACGATGAGGTCCCCGACGGTGAAGCCCTCGGTGTAGTAGTCAACCTCGCGGAAACCGGACGGGATCCCGCTCACGTCGAATGGTCGCTCCATTCGATCGGTCAAGTGCTCGTAGTTCGATTGGAGCGAGGCGGTGATGTGGCGCAGCTGCGCGTTGGCCGATTCGTCGCGGAGCGCGAAGAGCCGCTGCTCCGCGCGGTCGAGCGCGAGCGGAATGTCGGTCGGCTCGTCGTAGGCGTCCGCGGCGATCGACGTCGCTGCGCCGAGCAGGCGGCGGAGGATCGCGCGGTCGCGGACGATCCGCCCGTAGCGGTCGATCTCGGCCGCGGTGGCCACGCCCTCGGCGAGCGCGCGGAGGTACGCCTGGCCGCCTGCCCGATCGAGCTCTTCACGGCGCGCGAGCTCCATCTGGATGGTGAGCGGGTCGATCCGCTCCCGCCGCTCGAGCAGCGCCTGCGCCGCGTCGTAGATCCGCTGATGTCGCGGGACGTAGAAATCGTCGACGCGAAGGAGATCCGCGACCTTGAAGATCGCGTCGCGATCGATCAGCAGGCTTCCGATGACCTGCTGTTCGGCGGCCTCGTCGAACGGGACCTGTCGGTCGGGCGCGCGGGTCTCGAGGGTCACGGGCGGTATTCTAGAACAGACGTTCGAATAGGTATGGGGGCCTCCGCAGCGATCGCGTCGCGGGGGAAGCCCACCGCGCTTGGCGAAACGCTAGCGTCGACACGGAGCGGCGCGTAGGTCCTTTGTCCACCATCTCCTCCACCAGTTCGTCCACAACGAGCCAGCACGGGGTCTTTCGGTAAAGGAGCGGCCAGGAGTTGCGTGTCCTCGTGACCGGCGGCGCCGGTTTTCTCGGGAGCCATGTCGTCGACGCGCTCCTCGCACGCGGCGACGACGTCATGGTCATCGACGACCTCTCGACGGGAAATCGCACGAATCTCGACCGACATGCCGACTTCAGCGTCGCGGACGTCGCCTCTCTCTCGGCGCTGCAGCGTGGGATCGGCTCGCGACGGATCGATGCCGTCGTCCACTGCGCCGCGAAGACGAAAGTGGTCGAGTCGATGACCAAGAAAGACCTCTACGAGCGCGTCATCGTCGGAGGGACGCGCAATGTGCTCGAGACATCGCGGCGGCTCGGCGCTTCGATCTTCGTGAACATCTCGACCGGAGGCGCGATCTACGGGGAGACCCCCGTGTGCGCCGACGAGACCGTGCCTGTCGATCCGCAATCGAACTACGGACGGTTCAAAGCAAAGGCTGAGAAGCTCGTTGAATCGTCGGAC
>Ga0307301_10000623_pt1 | contig 10041 bp, 5 predicted proteins | sample ER_DNA_182_FD_194506 | JGI IMG/M metagenome (GOLD analysis project Ga0307301, IMG submission 194506) | Bulk soil microbial communities from the East River watershed near Crested Butte, Colorado, United States - ER_DNA_182 | ecosystem: Environmental > Terrestrial > Soil > Floodplain | place: USA...
GCAAATCGCGGCGGCGCGCGGGGTCTCGGGATAGTCCGGATCGGGCAGCATCGCCTTTCGGGCCAGGTTGCGCACCTTTCCGGGCGTATCAGCGCCTTCCAGGGTCGTGAGGTCGACCATAGAGATCGCCAGGTCGATGGCCGCGAGCTTCGAGGTGCGCTTGATCGACCGAGTGGCCAGCCCGGCAGCCCGCTGTTCGATCCCGACGGGGTCGACGCCGGGAAGCCCGAACAGGAAGCGCCGCAGTGAAACGTCGTTCGCTGTTGCGTCGGCCAAGTGAGTTGGCAAATCGGCCGTCGGGACAACCGACAGATCGCGCGCCTGTCGTGGAACCGAGCTCATGATTGACCCGACGAGCTAGCAATGCTGATCGGCGCGGCGCCGGACGACGTCGAAAGCTCCGGCACGTTCATACTTGCGATCTTAGAGGCGTGGCGACAACGGTCATAGTCACCTTCCCCGTGCGGAAAGTGGTCGCGATCAACATGGATCCGCGGCCGAGAGTTGTTGTTCGTGACCACTTTCGGGCCTAGCCAGAGCTGGAATCGGAGGCCGTCAAACGGCTCCGTAGCAGAATGTGCAGCGTGCAAAACCGACGCCCACTCATCCGCCAAGAGCAGACGCAAGCCAGTGTCACGCCGTTGGAGCTCTTCTTCGATCTTGGGTTCGTTTTCGCCTTGACGCAGGTGACCGCATTCATGGCCGATGAGCTGAGCTGGCAGGGAATCTTGCGCGGCGCGCTGGTGATCATGCTGTTGTGGTGGGCGTGGACGGGGTACGCGTGGCTGGCCAATGTGGCTAGCGCCGAGGAGCCACCCATCAAACTGTCCATCCTCGCGGGCCTATCGGCGATGTTCGTGCTCGCTCTGTGTATCCCGGAAGCCTTCGACGACGCGCCCGGAGGTCTGAACGGCCCCATCGTTTTGGCCGTGTGCTACCTGATCTTCCGGTTCATGCATTTCGTCATGTTCATGATCGTGGCTCGGGACGATCCCGGACTACGGTCACAGCTGCTTCGCTTCGCACCAAGCGTCGTTGCGGGTAGCGCGGTGCTGCTCGTGGCATCCCAGTTCCATGGATCGGTGCAGACCGCACTGTGGGTGCTGGCGCTGGTGGCCGACTATGTCGGCACCGCATTGGGCGGCTTCTCCGGATGGCGACTGCCAGCACCGGGTCATTTCTCCGAACGGCACGGCTTGATCGTCATCATCGCCCTCGGCGAGTCCATCGTGGCTATCGGCGTCGGCGTGGCCAAGGAGCCCATCTCCTGGGTCATCATCATCGCCTCGATGCTCGGTCTGATCCTGGCGTCTGCCATGTGGTGGGCTTACTTCGACGTCAGCGCATTGCTCGGCGAGCATGCCCTTGCCAGCGAGCCGCCGGAGACCCGCGTAAGGATGGCGCGCAATGCGTATTCCTTCGCACACATGCCGCTGGCAGTCGGCATCGTCTTGGCCGCCTTCGGGCTCAAGGAGGTCTTGCTGTACGTCAGCGACAGCAGCCACCACGAACTGACTGATCCGTTGCCGCCCGTCGCCCTGGCTGCCCTCGTTGGTGGTGTGGTCATCTACCTGCTTGCCCATGTGGTCTTCAAGTGGCTCACGGTGCACTCTCTCTCTGTCGTGCGGCTAGCGGCGGCAGGGGCGCTGTTGTTGACAATTCCCTTGATCGCCGGGCGCCCGGCGCTGGTCGAGCTGGGCGTTGTGGCACTTATCGTTACCGGTGCTGTGCTGATCGAGTCAGTCGTGTATGCAGACTCCCGGCGCAAGATTCGGGCGGAGCTGGCGCCGCACTGATTTCGAGTCAGCTAAAGGCGTTCTCGCCGGTCAGCGCTTGACCGATGACCAGCTGGTGTACCTCCGAGGTCCCCTCATAGGTCAGCACCGACTCCAGGTTATTGGCGTGGCGGAGGACCGGATACTCCAAGGTGATGCCGTTGGCACCGAGGATGGTGCGGCATTCCCGGGCAATCTGCAGCGCTTCCCGAACGTTGTTGAGCTTGCCCAAACTGACCTGTTGCGGCGTCAACCTATGATCATCTTTGAGCCGCCCGAGGTGCAGAGCGAGCAGGAATCCCTTCTGTAGCTCCAAAGTCATGTCTGCCAACTTGGCTTGGGTCAGCTGCAGGGAGGCAAGTGGGCGGTCGAACACCTCACGCGAAACGGCATAGTCGATTGCTGACTCCAGACAATCCCGCGCTGCTCCGAGGGCTCCGAAGACGATGCCGAAACGGGCCTCGTTGAGGCAAGACAGCGGCCCGCGCAATCCCGTCGCCTCCGGTAGTACCGCGTGAGCTGGCACGTGGAGATCCTCCAGCACCAGCTCTGAGGTGATGGAGGCACGTAGCGAAAGCTTCTTGCTGATCTTGGGTGCCGAGAACCCCGGAGTGTTGGTCGGCACGACGAAGCCCTTGATCCCTTCGTCAGTCTGCGCCCAGACGACGGCGACATCAGCAACAGATCCGTTGGTGATCCACATCTTGGTTCCGTTGATCACCCAATCGTCGCCGTCCCGCTTCGCGCGGGTACGCATCCCGGCTGGGTTGGATCCGAAGTCGGGCTCGGTCAGCCCGAAGCAGCCAATAACCTCACCAGTTGCCATCCGGGGTAGCCAGGTCGTCTTCTGCTCCTCGGTTCCGAACTTCCAGATGGCAAACATCGCAAGGGAACCCTGGACCGAGACCATGCTGCGTACGCCCGAATCGCCGGCCTCGAGCTCCAGGCAGGCGAGTCCGTAAGACACCGCGTTGGCGCCTGCACAGCCGTAGCCCTCCAAGTGCATGCCGAGTAGTCCAAGATCACCGGCTTCGCGCATCAGACCAAGATCAAGATCACCGCGTTCGTACCAGTCGGCGATGTTCGGCTTGACGCGTTGCGTCACCCATTCCCGAACCGTCGTTTGGATATCACGCTCCTCTTCAGTGAGAAGATGATCAATACCAAGCAGTTCGAGTGGTCCGGTCCGGCTCATCGTTCTCCTATCTCGGCCAGCGTGCGCGCCGCCTTCTCGATTTCTTCTTCGCTGAGGAGCACATGCTCGGCTGCCGCACCCAGCGGCACGAAGCTGTCCTGGCTGGCGACCCGCTGGATCGGCCCCGCAAAACCGCCTTCGACCAGAGCAGTGATCACACCCTCACCGACCCCTCCACTGTGCCGCGTCTCGTCCACCACGAGCACCCGGCCCGTCGACCGGGCTGCCGCGAGCAGGTCCTCAACAGGTAGTGGAGCAAGCCAACGCAGGTCGAGAACCTGTGCGGTTATGCCCGTTGCGACAAGGCGGCGTGCGACCCGCAGGCTCATCGGCACTCCGTTGCCGAAGCTGATCATGGTCAATACGGCCGACCCGGCGTCGTAGCTCCGTGCGCGACCGATCGCTACGTGATCATCATGATCAACGGCGAGCCAGGCCTGATCACCTGGCTCGTAGAGGTCGCGCTGGTGATACAGCGCAATCGGCTCGAGGAACACCGACAGCGTCGCATCCGTGATGGCGGCGGCGGCACAGGTACGCAGCATCGCGGCCGCGTCATCGGCGCGCGCCGGACACGCCACCACGAGCCCAGGAACGTCACGCAGCACAGCAACGGCGTTGTCATTGTGGAAGTGGCCGCCAAAGCCCTTCTGATACCCAAGACCAGCGACCCGGACGACCATCGGGTTGCTGTACCGGCCGCGGGAGAAGAACGGCAGGGTAGCACCCTCGCCGCGTAATTGATCTTCGGCGTTGTGCAGATAGGCCAAGTACTGCACCTCGGGAATGGGGATCAGCCCGGTAAGGCCGGCGCCTAGCCCTAATCCAAGAATCGCCTGCTCGTCGAGCAGAGTGTCGAAGACGCGTGCGGTTCCATGCTGGCGGGCGAGGCGGGCAGTGACGCCATAGACCCCTCCCTTGGCGCCGACGTCCTCGCCAAAAACGATCACTCGGCGATCCGCTGTCAGCAGCTCGTCCAGCGTCGCATTGATCGACTCCGCGAGGGTGCGCGGCTTGGGGGAGTGTCCAGGCTCAGTCTGTTCGGGCTCAGGGCGCATGTTTCTCAACGTACGTACGGTCTCGGCGACTCGGCCCGGTGTGCGGGGCGCGATCGGCGCCATCACCTCGGCCGCCGAGCCGAGTCGTCTATCGTTCCTTAGCCCGTTCACTTCGTCGTCGATTTCGGCGCGAATGGCGTCGTAGCGGGCAAGGACGTCAGCCGCGCTGGCGCCCATAGCCAGTAAGCACGACGCGGTGCCGAGCAGCGGGTCGCGTGCGTAGTCCGCCTGGATATCGCGCGGTTTCCGATAGCTGATCTCGGCATCGCTGCCGGCATGGCCTCCGAAGCGGACGGTCCGGAGGTGGAGAAAAACTGGTCGTCGCTGCTCGCGTACGAAGTCGACGGCCTTGCGGATCGCCGGCCAGGCGTTCGCCGGATCAGAGCCATCCGCAGCGACGTAGGCCAATCCTGGTCTGGATCCGTACGCCGCCTCGATCCAACCAGCCGGGGTCGGCACCGAAATGCCGAAGCCGTTGTCCTCGCAGACAAACACAATCGGCACCAGCAGGCCGCGGAAGGAGGTGGCCAATGCCGTGTTGATCGCACCAGCCGCTGTCGAGTGGTTGGCAGATGCATCGCCGAATGAGCACACCACCACGGCGTCGGATGGCCACTCACAGTCCACCCCGAGGCGGTGGGCTCGATGCAGTGCGATCGACAAACCAACGGCTCTCGGGAGATGCGAGGCGATGGTCGAGGTCTGCGGGATGACGGCTAGGTCCGGATGCCCGAACACCTTGTGCCGCCCCCCGGCAATCGGTTCATCCGCCAGCCCCATCAGCCCCTGCAGGATGTCGCGAATCGGCGTAGATCCCGGGACCTGGTTGGCTCGGGCGGCGTAGAACCCACCAGAGCGGTAGTGCAGCAACGCGGGATCCGTTGCCCGCAAGGCCATGGCGACCATGGCATTGCTCTCGTGGCCGGCCGATCCGATGGTGTAAAAGCCTCGGCCCGATTGCTGTAGCTCCCGAGCCACGAAGTCCAGATGCCGGCTGGTCGCCTGCGCCTCGAAGAGCCCCCACCACCAGGACGCCGACTTGTCAGAGTCTCCAAGTGCCATAGCACTTGGAGACTCTGACAAGTCGGAGAGAGAGTCGCGGAAATAGCTGTCGAGCGGGTGCATCAAAGGGGTCTAGAGCCGGAACGTGGTGTCCGGAGTCAATTCGAGAATGTCCATCTGAGCTTTCTGCAGTCGGCCCGAGTAGTCCCAGTTGACTGCTTGCCAACGGGTGAACTGGTCCAGCACCCAGATGCCGGATTGCCGCGACCCGTTGCCCGACCTGCCGTTTCCCCCAAACGGCAGGTGGGCCTCGGCCCCCGAGGTCGAGTTGTTGATCGACACCATGCCGGCGCTGATCTTGTCGCGGAAGGTGAAGGCGTCCTTGGGATCGGTGGTGTAGATGGAGGAGGAAAGTCCGTAGCCGGGAGCGTTGGCCAGCTCGAGCGCCTCGTTCAGCGACTGATAGCGAGTGATCCCGACGATGGGTCCAAAGGTCTCCTCCATGAAGATCCGATCACCGGCGCGTACGCCGTCGACGACGACCGGATGGTAGTACAAACCGGTGCTCGGGTCGCCGACGAAGCCGTCGCGGGGATTATCCGCAGTGATCCTGCCGTACGCCGCCTGGACCGCGTGATGCGGTTGGATCCAGTCCAGGTATTCCTCGTAACGGGCGGCGAACTTCTCATCCAGCATCGGGCCCATCACGACGTCTTGAGTCGGATCGCCTACCTTGGCGCCCGCAACCGCCGCGTTGAAGCTCGCCAGGAACTGATCATGGACCGACTCGTGGACGATGACGGTGCCCAGCGACGTACAGCGCTGGCCGGCCGTGCCGAACCCAGAGAAGAGTGCACCCTCGACAGCAAGATCAATATCCGCGCTGGGGGTGACTACCAGCGGATTTTTGCCGCCCAGCTCGAGGCAGGCGGTCTGCAGATGGCGGCCGGTCAGCGCGCCGATCTCGCTGCCGACCGCGGATGATCCAGTGAAACCGACCTTGTCGATCAGTCCGGCTTCCAGCGACCGCTCGAGGCCGGCAAACGTCTCGGCGCCGTCAGCGAACACCACGTTGAAAACGCCATCAGGGAGTCCGCCACCGCGTACGACGAGATCGTGGAAGGCGGCGCTGGTGACTGCTGAGTACTCGGCGGGCTTCCACACAATCGTGTTGCCGGAGAGCAAGGCCGGCACGATGTACCAGGCCGGCACTGCGACCGGAAAGTTGCCTGCGGTGATCACCGCAACAGTGCCGACCGGCCGGCGAAAGGTGAACAGCTGCTTGTCGGGCATCTCGCTGGGCACGGTCTGCCCGTAGAGCCGCCGACCCTCCCCGAGGAAGAAGTCACAGGTGTCGACGATCTCCCTGACCTCGCCCAATGCTTCGCTATAAGGCTTACCGATCTCGGCGGTGACCAGGCGGGCGAGCGCTTCGGCGTTGTCTTCGATCAGCCGGCCGATGTGCGCGATCGCACGGCCACGGATCGGCGCAGGTATGGCAGCCCAGGATTCCTGAGCTTTCTTGGCCGATTCGGCGGCCCTGACAACGGTGCCGGCGTCGCCAAAGGACACCTCGCCGACCACCTCATTGAGCAGTGCCGGATTGGTGCTCGGAATCGTCCGACCTCCAGGCACGGGTGAGCCGTCGATCACCGAGGTCACCAGCCCAGCGCGAGCTGATGACCGCCGGTGAACGGCGTCCCCTGATGCAGGTTCACTCACGAGTACAGCAGCTCCTTGCTTGCGACACGGAGCACCGAGCGGGAGGTTGCTCCGATAGCTTCGTCAATCTCATCTTGGCTGACCGAAAGCGCGGGGCGGAAGCGGATGGAATGCTCGCCACAGGGCAGCACGATCAGTTTCTCGGTCACGCGCAGATCGGTGAGAACGGCATCGCGCTCGTCGCGGCTTTGCAGGTCGAACGCGACGAACAGTCCGCGACCACGAACGTTGCTGATCAACCCCGAGTCATCACGAAGCTTCTCCAGCCCGGCTACAAGTTGCACGCCCTTAGGCCCGGCCAGCTCGATCAGGCCCTCGGACTCGATGATCTCCAGTGCGCGCTGCGAGCGCACCATGTCGACCAGGCCGCCGCCCCACGTGGAGTTGATCCGACCGGAGACCGCGAAAACGTTGTCGGGCACCTCATCGACTCGGCCGCCGGCCATAATGCCGCCAACCTGAGCCTTCTTGGAGAACGCGACGACGTCGGGCTGGAGGCCAAGCTGCTGATAGGCCCACGCCGTTCCCGTGGTGCCGACGCCGGTTTGCACTTCGTCGAGGATGAACAGCGCATCGTGGGCATGCACGAGCCGGAGCATGGCCTGCAGGAACTCAGGGCGCATGTGGTTGTCGCCGCCCTCACCTTGGATCGGTTCGGCAATGAAGGCAGCGATGTCGTGCGGGTTGTCTGCGAATGCCCGCTCAGCTTGACGCAGGGCGTGCTCCTCAGCGGCGATCACCTCATCGAGATGATCACGAAGCGGATGGGTAATCGCAGGCACGTCGATCCTTGGCCAATGAAACTTCGGGAATCGGTCGGTCTTGTGGGGCTCGGTATTGGTGAGCGAGAGGGTGTAGCCACTGCGGCCATGAAAGGCATTCGTCAGATGCATGATCTGGGTGCCGAGGTTCCGGTCCAGCCCGGCAGCCTCGTTCTTCTGGCTCTTCCAGTCGAACGCGACCTTGAGGGCGTTTTCGACCGCTAGCGCGCCACCTTCGATGAAGAACAGGTGGGGGAGTGCCGGATCGCCGAGGACTCGGACGAACGTTTCGACGAACTCGGCGTACGCGGTGCTGTACATGTCCGGGTTGGCCGGCTTGTTGACGGCGATTTCGCCCAGCTCGGCGACGAACGTCGGGTCATCAGCCAGGCCCGGCGGATTCAGTCCCAGCGGAGCCGAGGCGAAGAACGTGTACATGTCGAGGTAGCGCTCACCGGTTTGCGCATCGACCAGCCGGCTACCTCGGCTGCGGCGCAGATCAAGCACCAGCTTCATTCCGTCTGTCAGGACGTGCCGTCCCAGCACCTCATGCACCTCGGAAGGCTGCAGGTGGGTCTGTTCGGCCATTGTGACTCCTTCCCCGAGCAAAAAAAATCCATGTGACCCCCGCACAGGTGCCATAGATTCTAACGCAAATGTCACAATTTGCGCCAATATGCTGGCCAGCAGTCGGGCTTTCGCTTGGCGAGCAGCAACGGGATTGGTTCCGTTGCCCTGAGAACGCATCGCGGCCGCCGTGAAATGGGCCCATTTCGCGCCTGTCGGGGCTGCTAGGGATGCGAAATCAGGGCACCTATACCGTGCCCGTTGTCGTAAGACCCAAGGCCGCGGACATCTCCGACCTGATCTCGGTAAGCGTGCCGCGCGTGGTCGCCCGCGCGGCGTCGAGATCGCCGGCCCCCAGAGCGGGTGAGCGCGCCTCCAGATAGCACTTGAGCTTCGGCTCGGTACCCGACGGCCGCACCACAACCTTGATCGTTTCGCCGCTGATCAATAGCGCATCGGTAGCGGGCAATTGCTCAGTGCCGTGGGCAAGGTCGACTACCGACACCTGCTGGCCCGCGAGCGTTGTTGGTGGATGGGCACGAAGGCGGCTCATGGCGGCTGCAATGATCTTCGTGTCGTCGACGCGTATTGACAGCTGATCGGTTTCGTACACGCCGTAGCGACGGGCAATCTCATCCAGCCGGTCTGCAATGCCCCCTCCGGCCGCCTTGAGGCCTGCGGCAAGTATGAGCAGCCGGGCGAGCGCCGATATGCCATCCTTGTCAGGCACGGCATCCGGGTCCACGCAGTAGCCAATGGCCTCTTCGTAGCCGTACACCAAGCCGGGCACCCGGCCGATCCACTTGAAGCCGGTCAGGGTGTAGACGAACGGCTGGTCGTACGCCGCTGCGATGGCCGACAGTTGCGAGCTGGAGACGATCGAACAGGCGTACGTGCCGCGTACCTGGCGGCGCAACGCATCCTCACCCAACAGCACGCCAAGCTCATCACCCCGTAACATCCGCCAGCGCCCGTCGACGACTGCAGCAGCCGCGAGGCGGTCGGCATCCGGGTCGTTGGCGATCACCAGGTCAGCGCCGATTTCCGCTGCTCGCGCCAACGCGAGGTCGATAGCTCCGGGTTCCTCGGGATTCGGAAACGCCACGGTCGGAAATCTGGGATCAGGCTCTGCCTGCTCGGCGACCACATCAGCGGGCGGAAAGCCGCAAGCCTCGACAACTCGCTCCACCAGCGACAAGCCCACGCCGTGCAGCGGGGTGTAGACCCAGCGCAGTCGCTGCGCAGCACCGAGTTGAGGCACCCATCCAGCAATGCGATCGACGTAGGCATCGACGAGCTCCGGCCCCAAGATTGCATATGAACGAGCCCGCGGCACATCGTCGAGGTTGTGCTTGGCGACCTCGTCGATCCTGCCGGCGATCTCCGCATCCGCTGGCGGGACAATTTGGGAACCGTCGCCTAAAAAGACCTTGTAGCCGTTGTCCTGCGGCGGATTGTGCGATGCGGTCACCACCACGCCGGCGACGCAGCCAAAGTGGCGGATGCCAAAGGCCACTACTGGCGTCGGCAACGGTCCCGGTGTGATCATGGCCCGGAGGCCGGCGCCAGCCATGATCTCCGCAGTGTCGCGTGCGAAGACGTCGGAGTTGCGCCGGGCATCGAAACCGATGATCACCTTTCCGCTGGCCAGTCCATGATCAACAAGATAGCCAGCGAGTGCGGCCGCTGTCTGCGAGACGACGACGCGGTTCATCCGATGGGGCCCAGGACCCAGCGCACCGCGTAACCCGGCGGTACCGAACTCGAGTCGACCGGAGTACGCCTCGGCGAGCTCGGCCAGAGCATGGAGGTTTCCCTCGTTCGCTGCAGACAGAAGATCATCCACTTGCTGCCGCGTCTCTGGATCCGGATCTTGTGCCGTCCAGCTGGCGATAGTGCGCGCGAGGTCGTCGGACACGCTCGACGCGTTCGATGTCACAGTGCGGCTGCGATTCCTCCGA